>Ga0206939_10332_pt1 | contig 9762 bp, 8 predicted proteins | sample Alteio_BWOrgHeat_10_FD_152921 | JGI IMG/M metagenome (GOLD analysis project Ga0206939, IMG submission 152921) | Enriched cells from forest soil in Barre Woods Harvard Forest LTER site, Petersham, Massachusetts, United States -... | ecosystem: Environmental > Terrestrial > Soil > Temperate forest > O... | reverse complement strand
AACTCCTCGACGACGCCAACAATAAAGTTCCCCGTGTGCTGCACGGCTTGAACGAACTCGCGTGGCCGCTCATCGACGAAGCCGCGAAGCGAGGCTACAACACGCGCGTCGGCTTCGAAGACATTCTCATCCTCCCTGATGGCAAGTCCGCTCCAACCAACGGCGCTCTCGTCGCCGAAGCTCTCCGCCGCATGCAATCCAACCGCAACGAATAAACTCAGGGATTGGCGCACTCATCGTGGGAGGTGACGCGACGACAGATCCAGACTGCGGCGCCGATGAGGGGGCTACTTCTTCCCCAACGAGATTGGCACGGTCTCGATAAGCTTCAGGGACTTCACCATCCCTTGGGTCGCGTCCTTGTACTTCTTAAAGTGAGGGGTTTGGAGATGTGATTCGTACGCGGCCTGGTCTTGATACGTCTCGAAGATTCTGACCTCATTTGGATGATCCTTTAGTGACACCGCGTATAAGGTCAAAACTCCCGGCTCTACGCGGATCGAAGTCGCGATCTCTTCTTTGAGCGCGTCCCGATACGCCGTAAGCTGGGCAGGGTCAACCTCTAGCTCTGCGATACGAACTAAAGGTGGCTTCATCGTTTGACCGCTCGCCGATATCAGTATGCAGAGAACCGCACAGACCACCATCGCGCCGCGCAAAAACGAAAAATCCTTCGTCAAGATGCACCCTCCAAACATCGCCCGATCAACTTTCGCCGCTCCACATTATCGGACGCAAAAACCTTATTAAGTCCAAAAAAACACCGCCTTCATTAGAAATGTCTAATTGACAATTTACTAAATCAGGGTGTAAACACTCGCCAACCGAATCGCCGCCATTTAGTGTGTCAGTGGCGGTCGTCCTCGATCCAAAAATGATTTCGGCCCTGTAAATCTTTTCTCGAGGTGGAACCCCTTGAAAATATCCATACGGATGTTTGTGTCGTGCCTTGTCTTGTTGGGATGTGTTTCCGTTGTGTTCGCCCAATCCGATGCCGCCGTTCAAGGTCGGGTCGCACTTCCCTATCCGACTCGCGATACTCCCAAAGCGATTGATCGCGGAACGTTCCTTTCGCAAGCACAACTCACCGTCACCGTCGCGCTTCGCATGCGCAACAGCGACGAAGCTGAAGAACTTCTCACCGCCGTCCACACGCCCGGAAACGCCAAATTTCACCAATTCCTCACTCCGGCGCAGTTCGAGCAACGCTTCGGCCCGAACGCCGCGGACGTTGCCAAAGTCATCGCACACTTCAACAAGCTTGGTCTCAGCGCGACGCGATCCACCGCAACGACATTGACGATTACCGGCAGCCAGGACGCGATGGAGCGCGCATTCTCCGTCAGCCTTCACTCCTTCGAAGTCCCCGCGCACGGCAAAAACATGGGCTACACCTATCACGCGCCCCTGACGCGCCCAACCGTCTCCGATGAAATTTCAGGCTCCGTCATGGCCGTCGTTGGATTGGACTCGCATCCGAGCCTCCGACCGCGCGTCCTGTTCGCTCCAAGGCCCACGAGTCGAACGCTCCCCGTCAAAAACGGTGGCGGCACGACCACAAACCCTCCCGGCGACCTCTTGGTCACCGATTTCGCCCAGTACTACGATGCGCAGCCGCTGTACAACCAGAACATCACCGGCGCGGGCCGAACGCTCGGCATTGTCACTTTCGCCGCCTTCACTCCCAGCGATGCGTTCACCTACTGGAACGGTGTTGGCCTAAGTGTGAATCCGAATCGCATTAAGATCGTAAACGTTGATGGAGGCCCTGGAGCTCCCAGCGACGCGTCCGGCTCGGTCGAAACCACACTCGACGTCGAGCAATCCGGGGGCATCGCTCCTGGCGCAAAAATAATCGTCTACCAAGGGGCAAACACGAATCAAAGCACCGTCGATACGTGGGCCAAAGCAATCGAATCGAATGCCGCCGACAGCATCTCCACGAGTTGGGGATTCTGGGAGTTCTATCAAGGCGCCGAGTTCTCTCCCGTCAAAGATGCTTTCACAGGTAAGACCGTTGGTCTGACGCAGGCGTTGCACGAGCTCTTCGTACGAGCTGCATTGCAGGGGCAATCTCTCTTCGCCGCCTCCGGAGATGGAGGAGCATACGACGTCAACAACGACCTGGATTGCAATCCAGAGTCGACTCCGGCGTGTTCGCTCACCCTCAGCGTTGATAATCCGGCGGACGATACAGCGATGACCGCCGCCGGTGGCACAACCCTCGCAGCGACCGTTGAATTTTGTCTCAACGCCGGCTGCACCGCCCCGTATTTTCCCGTCACGATACCGCAAGAGCGCGTGTGGGGCTTAGACTGGATCGAACCGTTCTGCGTCTTTCTTGGCTTTCCCGATCCCATCAAGTGCGGCATTTTCCCTGGTGGGGGCGGTGGCGGCGTCAGCCTCGACTACACCGTCCCGATTTATCAACTCCTGATCCCCGGCGTGCAAACCTCACAACCCGGGCAAAAATGGGTACTCAAGGGCGAAGACGACGCCTCAACTCCACCCACCGAACCCATCTCCGTCAATCTGCCTGGCCACTTCCCTGGCCGCAATGTACCCGATGTTTCCTATGACGCTGACCCCTACACCGGATACGTCGTCGTCTACACATCGGATCAGGATGGCTTCGAGGTGGCCGGCGGTGGTGGCGGCACCAGCTTCGTCGCGCCTCAGCTCAACGGCGTGACCGCGCTGCTCGGCCAGTCGCTGCATGGTTCGCGCCTCGGGCTGCTCAACTACCCGCTGTACGCTCTGGCTCTCAGCGGTCAAGCGTATAAGGGCTCACACGCGCCTCTTCATGTCATCAGCACCGGCGACAACTGGTTCTACAAGGGCCGCAACGGCTACAGTCCCGCTGCGGGCCTTGGCACCATCGACGTCGCCAACTTCGACCAGTTCCTGAAGAGTCTGTTCTAGCTCATTAGAGTTCGCCCTACCGAGACCCCGCGACGCAAATCGCGGGGTCTTTCTTTCTTTCGTCTCGAGATTTCACCTGCAGGCGTTGGCCATCTGCCGCTCTCAAACGGTATAATCTGAGTTTCCACCATGGCCAACCATTCTTACCTACGCGTCTGGACGCGAGACTTTTCGACCGAAACGATGATCGCGGAATTCGCGCGATTTCTGACGACAGCGCCGCTCTCTGCCTCTAAAAACACTTTCACCGAACTGATCGTCCAGCCCGTCGACCCCGGCGAACCCGCCGCGGCGGAGTGGGATTTGCGTGCGCAAGGCGCAAACCCGGCCGAAGTTGCCGCCCTCGCCGCACAAAGCCTCAACTCCGATTCGGCCTACATCGCGTACGCGACTTGGGACCTCTGGAATTTCGACATGGAAGCGCTGAAGTGGAAGCAAGAGCCGCAGCCACTCATTCTCACATGCCATGGAAAAGACTACGAAGACGGCATCGCTGCGACTGCCGGTCACTTCTCCGCCGACCTCGGCTTCGAATTTTTCTTCACCGGCCACGCTGGTTTGTTGGCGCCGGGCGCGGCGTCGAATCCATTTGATTCGTCCGACCATCCGGTAGAGCATACGTTCCGCCAGTGGATGACGGTCCCTGCCAATCTGAAGGAATATCACGCGAAGACTCGCGAAAACATCCAACAGTTGTTCAGCTGGGTGGAAGGCGTATCGCGCGCACTGCCGGTCGAACGCAGCGAGCTATGGTCTGAGGGAGAAGAAAATTTTGAGGCGCGGCTCGACGCGATTCTGGCGCGGAGATAATTCCAAATTTTTGGCGCGCCCGCACGCGCTACATTTGCCTCTGGCTTTGGCCGCAGCTCTAGGCGCAGTCCTCGCGCCGCATCTCGCCGCTGAGCAGGCTTCGCCGCCGCCATTGCCTACTCATATCAGCACCGCGCATCCTCCGGCGCCCGCCAAATCAACCGCCAGCATTTCTGCACGTCGCAACGACGAACTCACGCTCGCCGGCTTGCGTCCCGGTCAGGACGACCTCGCGAAAGCGCAGAAATTTTTTCGCAAACCGACCTTGACCAAATTCGACGGCACGAATCCGATCTGGAACGACAAATGCCGCAATCAAAGTTTGTCGATCATTACGGACGCCGACAGCGGCACCATTCAGGAAGTGCGCGTGTACGAAAACAATTCGAAGTTTGCATCGGGAACGCCGTCGTCCGTGGCAGCCGAGCCGGGCTGCGCGTCCGGCGCAAATGGTCCCGCCAACACCGTAGCCGAAACGCGATCGCGCTGGATTACTGGCCACGGATTGCTCATCGGCTCTTCCTGCTCGCGCGTCGTCGAGTTGTATGGACAACCGGGTACCCGCGGTCCTTCCACCAAAGACGGGCAACAGTTAGAATTGCTGTACTACGCCTTCGATTGGGCGGGGCCGGATGTTCCGCAGGTCATGGCCGTACTTTGCACACCCGGAAGCGGCGCCAAACCTGGTCGCGTGGTGGACATCACACTCATGGCGCCGAGCCTCTGATAAATCTGCCACACAACGATGAACTCGCCCGCACAAAACGAAGCTGTGAACGCATCCAGCGCGCCATCTGGTTGTAGTGGCCTCAGCGGTATCGCCCGCTTCGACGCCGTCGAGCTTTCGTCTGCTCACATCACCGCGCCTTCGCCGTCCTTTATGATGGGTGTCTCATCCATCCTTCGCACTCGCAAATACACGACTTCTGGAGGCTTCACCCTGAGACACCGACGACTCACGACCGCACTCGCAACGGCATTTCTGATCGCAACTGGGGCCGCGCTGTCCGCCGGATGTGGCGACGCGCCGAAACCCGCCGAAACGAAATCGGACGCGGCAGCGGCGCCTGCCCCCGCCGATCCTGCAAAACCAGCCGTGCCCGATGATGTGCAAGCCGGCGCACAGGCGCTGCTTGGCACAGAGACGACCGTGCTCCTCTTCGGCGACTTGGCGAAAAATGGAAAGCAGCAATTCTTGGCGGCGAACGTCGTACCCAAGACGTCGAAGAACAACAACATTCCCGGCACGATCATCACCCGTGCCGTCATCGCACAGAATGACGACGGCCAGTGGAAAGAGATTTTTCGCTGCGATGAGCATTTGAAAAATGCAAAGGGATTCCTCGGCGGAACGCCGATGTCCGACGTAACCGGATGGCGTATCGCGACCGACCAGGACCCGGCAAAAGGGCTCGCGCTGTATCTGACACCGCTTAAAGGTATCGATGACACGGCGCATTCCCTGCCGATCGGCGTGCGATGGAACCCGCAGACGAAGCGGTACCAATCCCTCGATCGCACGTATGAACATTTTTTGCTGGAACAGCCGGTAATAAGCGGCACGCCGAAGTCGGTTCTGCACTAACCGTGAAAATTTGCGCCGACTGCCGAATAATTTGAAATGAGCAACAGCGCGACAACATCGACGAGCCCAAACGCTGCGACGAAGAACACCGCCGTGACGTCGGTGTCCGCGAATCCGTCGAAGCCACCCACCGCGAAGTCATCATCGTGGCGAAATCTGGCCGGCCTCTGGCCCTACCTCAAGCGCTATCCAGGCGGAATCGCGCTGGGATTGCTTTGCCTGCTTCTGACCAGCTTGATCGGCAACATCATCCCCTTGACGACCGGAGTAATCACCGACGTCGTCGCCGGCAACCCGCGTCCGTTTCAATCCGGCGCGCAAAACGAAGTCACCGGATCTCTCGCCCATTGGATCCCCTTCTACGCTCCGCATAGCAGCCACGCGATTTCAATCTACTGCCTGATTCTCCTCGTCTGCGTATTGCTGAAAGGTTTCTTCTCCTTCTGCACGCGATGGATTTTGATCGGCGTATCACGCGACATTGAATTCGATATGCGTGTCGCGCTCTTCGACCGCCTGCTCGTAATGGAGCCGGAGTTTTACGTTCGCAATCGCACCGGCGAGCTGATGTCGCGCGCGACCAACGACCTCAACAACGTCCGCATGGTTCTGGGCCCCGGAATCATGTACACCGGCCAAACGCTGGCGACGATGCTTCTCGCGCTATTCGTCCTCGCGCGGCTTTCCGGCACGCTCACGCTTTGGATTTTATTGCCGGTACCGATCGTCTTCGTCTCCGTCCGCCATTTCGGCAAAGTCATCCACGATCTCTACGAAAAAATCCAGGCATCGTTGGCGGCGCTTTCGTCAAAGGTGCAGGAAAATTTGACGGGCGTTCGCGTCGTGCGCGCCTACGCGCAAGAAGAAGCCGAGATTCGCGGCTTCGACGAACCGAATCGCGAATACGTCGCGCGCAACATTAAGCTGATCCGCACCTGGAGCATGTTCATGCCGTCGCTCCAGGCGCTCATCGGCACATCCTTTTTGATCGTGCTCTGGAAGGGCGGCGACCAACTCCTCAGCGGCAAGATCACGCTCGGTGCATTGATCGCGTTCTACACATATCTCGGCTTGCTCGTCTGGCCCATGATCGCGCTCGGCTGGGTCACAAATATTTTTCAGCGCGGCGCCGCCAGCACCGGTCGGCTCAATTACATTTTACGCGCGAAGCCACAGATCGATGACGCCGCTGCGACGATCGCCAAACAAACAAAGGTCAACGGTGAGATCGAATTTCGCGATCTTACATTCACGTATCCGACCAATCTCGCCGGCAACGGCGCAAACACCGCAGCAGCCGGTGCCGCCGGCAAGACGAATGGTTCCGGCGCGAGTGCGAATACAGCCCACCCCGTCTTGCGAGACATCAGCCTGAAAATCCCCGCCGGCTCCACGCTCGCCATCGTCGGCCCCACCGGTAGCGGCAAAACCACGCTCGCTTCACTGATCGCGCGCCTCTGGGAAGCTCCCAACGGCCAACTTTTCATCGACGGCCATCCCATCCGCGAATGGCCTCTCGAAAATCTTCGCCGCGCCATCGGCTACGTCCCGCAAGACACCTATCTCTTCAGCGAAACCGTCGGCGGCAACATCGGCTTCGGTCTCACCGAATACGGCGTCGACCAAATCGGCGCCGCGGCGGAAATCGCAAATCTCGACACGGACATCGAATCTTTCTCCAACAAGTACGACACCGTCGTCGGCGAGCGCGGCGTCACTCTCTCCGGCGGCCAAAAGCAGCGCAGCGCCATCGCCCGGGCCGTTATTCGCGACCCGCGCATCCTGATCCTCGACGATTCCCTTTCCGCAGTCGACACGCAAACCGAAGAGCGCATCCTCACGCGCCTGCACGGCGTGATGGAAGGCCGCACCACAATTCTGATTTCGCACCGCATCTCGACCGTGCAAAATGCCGACCAGATCATCGTCCTACGCGACGGCCGCATCATCGAGCGCGGCACGCACGACCAACTGCTCACCAACGAAGGCTATTACGCCGACCTGCACCGCAAGCAGTTGCTCGAAGAAGAGCTTGAGAACGTATGAGCAATATTCACGAAGAAGAAGCGTTAGGTAAGGCGTACGACTCTCACCTGCTGAAGCGGTTGCTCGAGTATCTGCGCCCCTACCGATGGCGAGTGATTCTCGCGCTCGCGTTCGTCGCGATCGTTACGCCGCTCGAACTAGCTCCGCCAAAACTTTTCCAGATCGCAATCGATAAATATCTCGTCCCCGGCATGCGCCACCAACTCGTCGAGTCCGCCGCGTGGCGCGGCATCGGCATCATCAGCATCGTTTTCTTCGGCGTTCTCGTTTTCGATTTCCTCGCGCAATACATCCAGATCCGCATCATGCAGCGCGTCGGTCAGCAAACGATGTACGACATGCGCACCGCGATCTTCCGCCACATCCAGCGCCTGCCGATGGCCTACTTCGATCGCAATCCCGTCGGCCGCCTGATCACGCGCGTCACCACCGACGTCGACGCCCTCAACGATCTCTTCGCCGCCGGCGTCGTGACGATGATCAATGACTTCTTCCTCCTCGCCGTCCTCGCCGCATGGCTCTTCTCGATCGATCACAGGCTCGCGTTCGATGCGCTCGCCGTTCTGCCCTTCATCCTCGTCGTCACCTACTTCTTCCGCAAATACGTGCGCGAGGCCAACCGCCGCATTCGCACCGCCGTCGCCAGTATCAACGCCTACTTGCAGGAATACATCTCCGGCATGAGCGTCGTGCAACTCTTCAATCGTGAAGAAAAAGCCCGCGCCGAATTCAACCGCCGCAACAAAGACAACATGCTCGCCTGGCGCGACGCCATCCTTGCCTTCGCGCTCTTCTATCCCGCCGTCGAAATTCTCAGCGTCTTCGCTACTGCGCTGATTTACTGGTCCGGCGGCAATCGCGTGCTCAACGGCACGCTCAGCCTCGGCGTCCTCACCGCCTTCACGATGTACGCCACGCGCTTCTTCCGCCCCATCCAGGACCTCAGCGAAAAATTCAACATCCTTCAGTCCGCCATCACCGCATCCGAGCGCATCTTCAAACTACTCGATGAACCCGTTCCAATCGACTCTCCCGCCGATGCCGTCCGCCTCGACGCGCCACGCGGGGAAATCGAATTCCGCAATGTCTGGTTCAGCTACGCCAACAAAACCGAATTTACCGACGACGACTGGGTCCTCCGTGACGTCTCTTTCCGCGTAGCTCCCGGCCAAACTGTCGCCATCGTCGGCCACACCGGCGCCGGTAAAACCACCCTCATTTCCCTCTTACTTCGCTTTTACGACGTCCAACGCGGAGAAATTCTTCTCGACGGCATCGACATCCGCAGAATCAATATTCAGGACCTGCGCCGCATGTTCGGCATCGTGCTACAAGACCCGTTTCTCTTCAGCGGCACGATCGAATCCAACATTCGCCTCGGCTCGCCCGGAATCGATCGCGACTCCGTTCTGCACGCCTGCGAAGAAATCGGGCTCTCCGACTTCATCAGTGCGCTACCCGAAGGCGTCGCCTCCGCCGTCAACGAACGTGGCTCCACGCTCAGCGTCGGCCAGCGCCAGCTCATCAATTTCGCTCGCGCCCTCGCGCACAATCCGCGCTTTCTCATCCTCGACGAAGCCACTTCGAGCGTGGACACCAAAACTGAATTCCAAATCCGCGAAGCGCTCAGCCGCCTCCTCAGCGGACGCACCGCGATTGTCATCGCGCATCGCCTCAGCACCATTCAGCACGCCGACCGCATCCTTGTCTTCCACAAAGGCCGCCTCCGCGAACAAGGCGCCCACCAGGAACTCCTCGCCCAACGCGGCATCTACTACCGCCTCTACCAACTCCAATACAAAGAACAAGAACTGCACCTGCCCGACGCACAGCCGGCAACCGCAGTCCCGTCGCTGCCGTCGCCGCAGCCCGCCACCGACTGAACACGCGATATATGCCTCCGCTTGAACACGAGAATCGAATCGACGAGCGTTCTCGATGAATCCGATCGCGCGCATTGTGCTCAACCTCTCCGCAGCATTGATCGTCCTCGGCGGCTTCTACGACCTCTTCACTCCAAAGTTGCCGACTAACCTCGCGGCGATCTGCGGCGACAACGACCGCGCCCGCAAGCTGGTCCGCGAATTGTTGCGCGCTCTCGGCGGATCGCTGGTCGCAGTCGGAGCAACCGTCGCCGCCCTCGTCAACACCTCCACTCCGGAAACCATCCACCGCAACTTGCTATTAGTCCTGCTGCTCGTCATTCCCGCCGAAGGCATCAACTCCGTCAGCATGCGCAAAGTTGGCTCTCCGTTTTTCGTTCCTCTCGCATTCCTCCTCTTGACCGTCCTGGGCGTCGCACTCGCCTGGCCCGCGTAGTTTCGCTCGCCCTCCAAATTCAACTCCTCAGGTAACTTCACCTTCGCCCCGATCTTGGGTGCCGCACCCTCAGTTTTTAG
>Ga0206939_10120_pt2 | contig 9785 bp, 6 predicted proteins | sample Alteio_BWOrgHeat_10_FD_152921 | JGI IMG/M metagenome (GOLD analysis project Ga0206939, IMG submission 152921) | Enriched cells from forest soil in Barre Woods Harvard Forest LTER site, Petersham, Massachusetts, United States -... | ecosystem: Environmental > Terrestrial > Soil > Temperate forest > O... | reverse complement strand
GAGCCGGGATTGCCCGACACAAAAATCAGATCGCCATCCTTGACGCCCGTCGTAGACCACTTGAGGTAGTTGTCGAGATGCGCGGGGCGGTCGTTTTCATAGACGCGGAAAAAGCAGATGTCCAGATCGTAGCGGGGATACTCGAAATTGTCGGGATCGCCGCCAAAAAACGCGGCATCGAATTCCGGCGCAAAGACCAGGCGCACATCGGTGTACTTTTTGTATTTGTAGAGGTGATACATCGCGCCGGAGTAAAGCGTGATCACGTCGCAGCGCAGCTTCGTGGCGGTGGCGCACTCCTGCTCGATCGCGGACATCTCCGCGCGTTGCGCCTGCCCCTGATCGGCGACGGACATTCCCGGCTTGGCCGCGGCGTTCACCTTGGCGGTGACGTCTTCAATCTCCTGCAGGACGTTCAACTCGAGATTGGGGCACTTGGCCTCTTCGGCCTGGGTCTTCGCGTAGTAGCCCGTCTTCAGGTAGTCCTTTCCGCCGGTGGAAAGCTGCTGAACGCATTCCGCGCCCACGTGATGATTGGTGAAGGTCAGTCCATTGGCGGAAACGAACGATCCCGAACCGCCGTTATTGAAGCGCACCGAGGAGAGCTGCGTATGCTGCAGCCAGGCTTTGGTCAGATCGAATCCGTATTTTGATTTCAGTTGCGCGGTGGGAGGGACGTTGAAGAGCCACATGCCCTCGTCTGCCGCGGCGATTCCCGCCAAGGATAAAAGAGCGCAAATAATCAGGATCGGGCGTTTCATAGTTTCTACCTCCGGACGTTATTAAGCGCGTATTGGAGAAGCATACCCCTGTGCCGGTCTCGGATGAAAGCAGGTGTTTGCCTGGGCTCGGAGACCCCTCCCCCCGGCGTTTTTTGTAAGTGCTCATTTCAGGCGGCTTTAAGTCTAATAAATCGTAAGTCTTCATTTCAGAGAGGTTACAGCCGGGTTTTGCGCAAGTGTTCATTGGGCGGGGCATAGTGCGGCAGTTCGTAGTTTGTAGTTGAAAGTTGAGAGCCCGATGCGATCGCCAGAATGGACGCCGGAAATTTCGATATGAAGCGCGCGCAAAGCGATCGCAGAAGCGCAAACACCGAAGCAAAACGCGGGAGATGTGACGAAACGGCGGGACCTGCACGCGGGAATCGAGATGGATTGCCGACGAACATGCCGGAGTGTAGCACAGTATCATCTAGTTACCAACATGTTTTTCTGAGTTATCGTTCTAGTATTCGAATCGAGTGATTCGAATTCGAACGGCTGGTTACGTGTCGAATCTGTTTCACGTGAAACATTTTGAGGTTAGGGGCCTGAGGGGGTCGAGCCGTACATTTTCTAACAGGACATACTTTCGAGAGGGCGACGCGATGCACCCCGAAGCTGCCAAGCGCGGGAGGCGCGGGAATGGAGTAAGTCCCAGCTGAAACCTTGTGTTTGCGATTCGCTTAGGGTAACTTTTCGGCTCGCCGAGGGTTGCCTCCAAAGACAGCGCACTTTTTTCAGGTCCCGCAGCTTAAAGAGGAGAATGCATATGGCAATAATCCTGAAGTTTCGCCGGCTTCTGCTGCCCGCAACCTTCCTCGCCATCGTATTCACCGCAGGGACTGCCGTATGGCCGCAGTCGCCTACGCTCAACATCACCTTGGCCGGACAATCGATGATTCGGGCGGATATCCGTGTCAATACGCCTACGGCTGCCGCGGCGATATCGCCATTGCTGAAGGGCGACGTGATATTTACGAATTTTGAAGCGACAGTGATCGAGAAGGAGCAATCGACGCACGATGGCAGGTTTCTCTCCCCACCGGAGGCGCTCGACGCGCTGAAGGCCTTTGGCTTCAACCTGCTGGCTCTATCCGATAATCATTCGTTTGACCTGAAGGTTCCTGGCGTTCAGAACACCCTCCGGGAGGTAAAAAGCCGCAACCTGGTTCATGCCGGTATCGGGAATACACTGGAGGAAGCCACCGCGCCAGGTTATCTGCACACACCGAAGGGCACGGTTGCACTAGTAGCGATGGCATCGGGCCTGATTGCGGAGGGAGGATCGGCCACGGCGACCCGGCCGGGCGTGAATGAGCTGCGTATCGAAGCCGGGGGCAAGCCGAACGAATCCACGACTCTGCTCCCTGCCGAACCGGGGAACGAGCCGAACACGGAGGACAAACAACGCATTCTTCAGAGCATCCGGGATGCCCGCCAACGTGCCGACGTCGTGATCGTGTATGAACACAATCACGTGTTCCTGAACAGGCCATTCGGGGCGCTGTTCCTCGAAGAGTTGCCTGAACGGTTAGCTCCCGCGGACTGGCTCAAGAAATGGACGCACGAAGAGATCGATGCCGGCGCGGATATCATCGTGATGCATGGCGCGCCTCTGATACACGGCGTGGAGATCTATCACAACCGGCCGATCTTTTACGATCTGGGCAACTTCATTTTTAATGTGCCGCCGACGGATATACAGCTCGACGAACCCATCATCTGGGAGAGCGTCGTCGCACATGTCGAATTCCAGGGGAAAAATCTGCAATCCATTACGTTCCAGCCAATCGCGATGAATAAGATTGGCCGAGGCCAGCCCGACACTCAGGACGAACATACGAATAATCTCTTCCTCCAAACTCGCGGCTTGCCAAAGCTGGCGACAGGCGATCAAGCGCTTTATATCCTTCAGCGGCTGGCGGACGCCTCACGGCCCTTCGGAACCACAGTGGCGGTGAAAGGCGAAACGGCGGAAATCAAGCTGAAACGCGGAAATTAGGGCTAATCGACAGTTACCGCACCCTACTCGGAAACGATTGGTACCCAATCAACAGGATTTATCGGAAAGATCCGCTACCGGGCAGACAGCCTTTTCGGTGGCTGGGCAGCCGGGTGTATAGTAGGACTATTGCAAAGCCAGTTCTCAAAAGTTTACCTCCTCGGACCTCGAGGGAGGCACTTCAGAAACGGAGTTCGCCATGGCGCAAATATCGCTGAACGTGAACGGAAAAACCCGCATGGTCGATACCGATCCGGCTACTCCGCTTCTTTACGTCCTGCGGGGCGACCTGGAGCTGAACGGGCCCAGGTTTGGCTGCGGCCTGTCGCAGTGCGGCGCCTGCACGGTGATCATCGACGGCGCTACGGTACGTTCGTGCAGCTTTCCGGTGATCGGCGCGCAAAATAAGCAAATCACCACACTCGAGGGTTTGGGCACCGTGGCCCATCCCCATGCGCTGCAGCGAGCCTTTGTGGAAGAGCAGGCGGCGCAATGCGGCTATTGCATGAACGGCATGATTATGAGCGCCAAGGTTTTGCTCGACAAGAATCCCCATCCCAGCGACGACGATATCAAGCGGGCCCTCGATCCCAATCTCTGCCGCTGCGGCAGCCACCTGCGCGTGATCCGCGCGGTGAAGCGCGCCGCCGCAGTTATTTAGTGCGGCGTTACGCCGCAGGCGAGTCTGAGGCATGAGGTTGAGACAAAGGAGAGCGCAAATGGAAAGCAGCACAATCTCCCGCAGAGAGCTTCTCAAGGGCACGGGCGCGCTGATCGTTGGCTTTAACCTTTACGGGGGCTTCAGCTTTTTCGGCCCTGCCGCGAGCGCATTGGCGCAAGCGGCCGCGGCCGGCGGGGCGGAGCCGGAAGCTTCCGCACTCGATTCCTGGCTGGCGGTTGGGCAGGATGGTACGGTCACCGTTTTCACAAGCAAAGTCGAGCTGGGCACCGGAACGGAAACCGCGCTGGCACAGATCGTGGCCGAAGAACTCGACGTGCCCTTCAGCCGGATTCACATGGAGGCGGGCGACACGTCGAAGACCGTGGACCAAGCCGTCACCGCCGGCAGCAGGACCATCCAGCGAGCCGGACCGCAGTTGCGCCAAGCGGCCGCCGTCGCGCGGCGCGAACTGCTGAGGCTCGGCTCCGAGCGCCTCAATACTCCCGTCGAACAACTCAGCGTGAGCGATGGCGTGATCGTCGTGAATGGGAATTCCGCGCGAAAGATCTCTTACGGCGAGCTGATCGGCAATAAGCGCTTCAACGTGAAGCTGGCTGTGAGCGGAACGGGCTGGGACATGCAGCTGTCACCGGACGTCCCTGCCAAGAGTGTGAAGGATTACCGCGTTGTGGGTACGCCGGTGCAGCGCACCGACCTGCCCGGAAAGTTTACCGGCGAATTCACCTACGCGCACGACGTGCGCCTGCCCGGCATGCTGCATGGCCGCGTGGTGCGCCCTCCGGTGGTGAATTCGAAACCGCTGAGCGTGGACGAAAACTCGGTGAAGCAGATCGCGGGGGTCGTCAAAGTGGTGCAGCAGGGAAATTTCGTGGGCGTCGTGGCGCAAACCGAATGGGCCGCGATCCAGGCAGCGCGCGCGCTGAAAGTGACCTGGTCCGCTCCGAGCGCGAATCTGCCGGCCACTCCGGAAGAGCTCTACACCTATCTGAAAAATACCAAGAGCGTCCGCGATCAGGTGGCTGCCAACAAGGGCAATGCGGAATCCGCGTTCTCACAGGCCAGCAAGAGATACGAAGCAAGTTACCGCTGGCCCTTCCAGTTACACGGCATGATGGGGCCGTCGTGCGCGGTGGCGGATGTTCGCGGCGATTCCGCGACGGTCTGGACGGGAACACAAGGGCCTTTCCGAACACGCAAAGGCCTCTCCGATTTGCTGGGCATGCCCGAAAAAAATATCCGCGTGATCTATCGAGAGGAGTCGGGGTGTTACGGGCGGCTTAGTCCCGACGACGCCCCTGAAGATGCCGTGCTGCTCTCTCGCGCCGTGGGCAAGCCGGTGCGCGTGCAGTGGACGCGCGCCGATGAGCATGGATGGGAACCGAAAGGACCGGCGCAGCTGATCACCTTGCGCGCGGGAGCCAACGCGCAAGGCGCCATCGTCGCCTGGGACTTCATGGATCGGAGCTTCCCTTGGACCGAAGCGCAGGGCAATCCTCTGCTGGCGTCACGCCAAGTGGGGATGAAGACCGTGAGCCCGGGCAACAGCAACGGCACCGGGGGCGGCGGCGAAGTGTATGAGTTTGAGAATCAGCGCATCGTCGCGGCCATGATTCCCTGGGCGCAGGAAGACGCTTCGCCCTTGCGCACCAGCAACCTGCGCGCGCCCGGAGACCTGGCGCGTTCGTTTGCGAGCGAATCGTTCATCGATGAGATTGCGGCGGACTTGCGGGTCGATCCGGTTGAATTCCGGCTCCGCTATCTGAAAAATAATAAGCGCGCTACCGCGGCTCTGCTCGCCGCGACTCAGGCGGCGCAATGGACTCAGCACGTCTCGCATTCCGCGCCTTCTGCGGGCCCGAAGGCCGTTGGCAGGGGAGTTTCCGTCGCCGACCGCTCGAGCACCATCACCGCGGCGGTGGCCGAGGTCGAGGTGGATCGGTCCACGGGCGCAGTCGTCGTGAAGCGCATCACGCTGGCGCACGACTGCGGTTTGATCGTAAATCCCGATGGTCTGAGGAATCAGATCGAAGGCAACATCATTCAGGGTGTGAGCCGCACGCTGCTCGAAGAGGTGCGGTTCGATGCGAACGGCGTGAAGAGCCTCGACTGGATAAGCTATCCGGTGATCACCTACCGCAGCGTGCCCGATATTCAGATTGTCCTGCTGAACGAAAAAGAGGAGCCTGCGCTCGGCGGCGGTGAACCCGCGATTGTTCCGGTGCCCGCGGCGATCGCTAATGCCATTTTCGATGCGACCGGCGTTAGGGTGCGCGAGGTTCCCGTAACGCCCCAGAAGATGCAAAGCTATCTGCGAGGCAGGTCACCGGAGCAAGGCGCCTGAATTCAGGCGCCTGCAGAAGGCAGGATTCTCTAAGAAGCAGATTCCTCGCCCGCGAAGCACTTTGTTGCGTGGCGAAAGCTCAGGAGAGATCCCTCGCTCGCGATGCTTGCGCGGGATGGCGGTCCTGGTCGGATCGTCAGCTTTTGCGGGTCGTTTTACGGCTGCGCCGCTTGGCGCGACCGGGATTTATCGGCGCCTCGCCAATGAGTTCAGCTGTCATTATGCTGGTGACGAAGAGCTTCCGGCCGTGATCGTTAAAGTCGATAGCGGTGCGCTCGGCATCGGACTCGGTCACGATCCCGAGGCCGTATTGCTGGTGCTTCACTTGCTGTCCTGAAGAGAGAACTTGCACATTGCCTCCTTGAATCACTTGCCACTTCCAGGACTTTCTTTTGCGCGAAAAGCGCTATTCGCGAGAGGAGGTCGGGGCCCGTCCCCGAACGGGCCCCTGATGGTTAGAGGCCTACTACGTTCTCCGCCTGCAAGCCCTTGGGGCCCTTGCGGACTTCAAACTCTACGGCCTGGCCCTCATTCAGGCTGCGGTATCCATCAGCTTGAATCGCCGAGTAGTGCACAAACACGTCCTCGCCTGTCTGCCGCTGAATGAAACCATAGCCCTTGCTGGCGTTGAACCACTTCACAGTTCCTTGTTCCTTCACTGCTTTCGTCCTCTTCTTTTCTTAAATGAGCTGTTCGGTGCCGCTCGCCTGTTCCAACCGATTATTTCGATTGGCGCCTCTAACCCGCACAAAAATAGGCTGCAAGTTTGTCCCTGCAGCCCTGTTGAACGAGTCAAAAGGATGTCAAGAGCAACAAACGCGCAAGCATCTTACCACAGTTTGGGCTTTTTGTCTACGGCTTTGAGCACTGGAGGTGGCTCTAATTGCCTCAATCCAAGCGACTTGTTGGCTCGCTTTCGCCGCCTCGACCGTCCTAAGCCCGCTGAAAGAGCATGATTTCGGCGTACTCTCTTCCATTGAGCTTTTGACCGCGCCTACAGCTTTTTGGCACAATCGAGCGGCCGCCGCGACCGCTTTCGCCGGCTTTTGGCTCCGGAGTGCAGATATGGGCCCTCGATCCCTTGCTCCCTGCTTTCGTTCCCTTATTCTTTTTCCGATATGCGTTCTCATATGCGGCGGCATGCTGTTTCAAATCGAAGCTCGCGCCATCCCCGACGACGATGACACTCCCGCCAAGCCCGCCGATGTACCGAGCGGCATGCGCATTACTCCCACCGCAGCCCCAGGCGCTCGCTTTTCGGCACTGAACCCGGACTTGCCCGGTTCGCCCGATTTTACCGTAGGCCAGGCCGTCACCACCGCGGTCAGCCCCGATGCAACGACGCTGCTGATCCTCACCAGCGGCTACAACATCCGCTACGACTCGAGCGGCAATCTCGCTCCGCAAGAGTCGAATGAGTACGTCTTTGTCTATGACATTACGGTTCAGCCGCCGAGGAAGGTTCAAGTCCTCCAGGTCCCCCGAGCCTTTAACGGCTTGGCCTGGAATCCCAATGGCGGCGAATTCTATGTTTCCGGGGGCGAGCAGGACACGGTCCACATGTTTGCTCGCCAAGGCACTGCCTGGCGCGAAGCCGGTGCGCCAGTCCGCCTGGGACATTCCGCAGGCCTCGGGCTGGCTATCCCGCCCGAAGTCGCCGGAATCGCCGTAAACGCGTCCGGTACGCAATTGATCGCCGCCAATTATGAAAACGACTCGGTCAGCGTCGTGGAGCTGAGCTCTCATACCAAGATCGCCGAGATGGATCTGCGGCCTGGAAAGAGCGATCCGTCGAAAAAAGGCGTCCCCGGCGGAGAATACCCTTTCTGGGTCGTCATCAAGGGCAATGACAAGGCTTACGTGTCCAGCATTCGCGACCGCGAGATCGTGGTCTTGGATCTGAAGACAAGCTCCTACGATGGGTCTCATGTGCTCGCGCGAATTCCCGTGCGGGGCACGCCCAACAAGATGATCCTCAATCGCAGCGGCTCACGTTTATATATCGCCTGCGACAACAGTGATTCCGTCGCCGTCGTGGATACGGCTAGCGATCGCGTGCTAGCGCAGTTTCCCGTGACCGCGCCCAAAGACGTGTTTCTGAACCCGCGCGGCTTCAAGGGCAGCAATCCCAATAGCCTCGCGCTCACTCCCGACGAGCGCACGCTCTACATCACCGAAGGCGGGACGAATGCAGTGGCCGTAGTCAAATTGGACCAAGACGCCGGGCGCGTTGCGGGCCTGATTCCCACCGGCTGGTATCCGAATTCCGTCAGCCTCAGCCGTGACGCCGCGCGGCTCTATATTGTGAATGGCAAAAGTCCTGAAGGACCCAATCCGAATGGCTGCGGTTACACGCCTTCGCCGGCCGCATGTCACGCCAAGAATGCATTCATCTTCCAGCGAACGCGAGCCGGTTTTCTGACGCTGCCGGTGCCCTCCGAAAAGGACCTGAGCACGTTGACCACGCAGGTGGCCCAAAATGACCACTTCCGCGCCGTCGGGGCCAAAGACCAGGCCATGACTCAATTCCTGCGCGGCAAAATTCATCACGTGGTCTACATCATCAAAGAGAACCGCAGCTACGACCAGGTGCTCGGCGATCTGGACCGCGGCAATGGCGATCCCTCGCTCACTTCGCTGCCCCAGCCGATCTCGCCGAATCATCACGAACTGGCGCGCCGCTTCGTCACGCTCGACAATTTTTACGCCAGCGGCGAAGTAAGCGGCGATGGCTGGAACTGGAGCACCGCGGCGCGAGCCACGGATTCAGTGGAGAAGACACTCCCAGTGAATTATGCGGGGCACGGCATCGATTACACGTACGAGGGGGGCGGGCGCAATATCAATACCGGCATCGCCTCGGCCTCGGACCGCCGCAAAGCCAATCCGCTCACACCGCCTGATGATGATCTGCTTCCCGGCACCGCCAACATCAGCGCACCTGACGCCCCAGAAGACGACGAAAATTCCGCGGGTGCGGGCTATCTCTGGGATGGCGCGCTTCGCGCCAAGCTAAGCGTCCGTAATTACGGCTTCTTCATCGATCTCGTGCGCTACCGCCTGCCCGAAAATCTTCCCGCGCATCTGGTGCCGGTGCGCGATCCTCGCGCCCAGGCGACGCAGGTGGCATTTGCCTCGAATGCCAACCTTGCGCCTTTCACCGATCCTTACTACCGCGGCTTCGACGAGCGCTTGCCCGATTATTGGCGTTTCAAGGAATGGGAACACGAGTTTGACGACTACGTCCGAGCAAGCAATCTACCGGCCCTCGAACTTCTGCGTCTCGGCGGCGATCACTTTGGCGATTTCGCCCGCGCCATCGACGGCGTCAACACCGCGGAGACGCAGATGGCCGACAACGACTATGCTATGGGTCTCATCGTCGAAAAGATCGCCCGCAGCCCTTACAAGAACGATACGCTGGTGTTCGTTGTCGAAGACGACGCGCAGGACGGCCCCGACCATGTCGACGCCCATCGCAGCCTGGCCTTCGTCGTCGGACCTTACGTGCGCCAGAACGCCCTGGTTTCCGACCGCTACACCTCGGTGCACGTCTTGCGGACCATCGAAGACGTCCTCGGCATCGAGCCGTTGGGGCTGAACGATAGCTCGGTTGAGCCCATGACCGCCGTCTTCGACCGCGCCTTGCGACCCTGGGAGTACCAAGCTATGGTCCCTGCTGTGCTCAGGACCACGCAACTGCCGCTGCCTGCCGCGTCCGCTTCGGTTCCCGCGGACGACCGCGCCTACGATCAGCCGCGTCACGACGCCGCTTATTGGGCGGCTAAAACGGAAGGCATGGATTTTTCCGCCGAGGATCGCATCGATACGCCGCGATTTAATCGCATCCTCTGGGCGGGACTCATGGGCGATGCCGTGCCCTTTCCGGATAAGCCGAAGCCCGCGAATCTCCGCCGGCGTCGGCGTCGTTTGTTACGCCGATTTGCGCCGCAATAAGGTGTGCAAGAAGCCTCCGCAGCCGTTTCACGGCAAGCAGAA
>Ga0206939_10331_pt1 | contig 9806 bp, 9 predicted proteins | sample Alteio_BWOrgHeat_10_FD_152921 | JGI IMG/M metagenome (GOLD analysis project Ga0206939, IMG submission 152921) | Enriched cells from forest soil in Barre Woods Harvard Forest LTER site, Petersham, Massachusetts, United States -... | ecosystem: Environmental > Terrestrial > Soil > Temperate forest > O... | reverse complement strand
GTACGCATTGCCATCCGGAGCTGTTCTTCTCCCATCGTGGCTCGCGCGGCCGCTGCGGCCGCATGCTGAGCGTGGTGGGGATCAGGCAGGGACGGGGGACTGCGAGGCCAATCCGTGGCGCAGGCCTGCGCTGAGGCAGGAGACGCAAACTTCACTATGGTTGCGTTCGGCGAGGCTCTCTCGAATGTCGAGGCAGATAGGGGATGAAGGATGGGCGCGGGACGTCCAGCGCCGGGATCATGCCTGGGATGTGTGAGCCTCTTCAGGGTTGACCAGGTCGCGGAGTTCCTTGGAGGGCTTGAAGTAGGGCACGCGTTTGGCGGGCACCTCCACGCGCTCGCCGGTCTTGGGATTCCGGCCGATGCGCGGATTGCGCTGGCGGATACGGAAAGAACCAAAGCCCCGGATCTCGATCTTGTCGCCACCCTGAAGGGCCCGGATTACGGAATCGAATATGGTTTCGACGATGATCTCGCCGTCACGGCGAGTCAGGTCACCCAGGCGGGTTACTTTTTCCACCAGGTCTGCCTTGGTCATTGCCCTCTTGGCCTCCGCAAACAGCATACCCAACTTTCCCGCCTGTGCGCATGAAAAATAAAGAGATATGTGATTTAGCGAATGGAGCAAAAAACGCCGACGCATCCGGTCCCGGTCCGTTTATGATGGCGAGAGTCTTCGATCGCGGCAGGGGCATCTATGAAGCAGGTCCCAAATGAGGGCTGAGACGTGGCGCACTTTCCCAGATACAGCATCGTGATTCCGGCGTACAACGAGAGTGCGCGCATTCCAGCCACGCTGCGTTCGGTGGTGGACTGCATACGCGCGCGCGGGTGGGATGCCGAAGTGGTAGTGGTGAACGACGGGTCGCGCGACGATACCGCCGATGTCGTGCGGGAATTCGCCCGGACAGCGCCGGAGATTCGCCTGCTCGAGAACGGGACGAACCGCGGTAAAGGGTACAGCGTTCGCCACGGAGTCCTGCAGGCGCTGGGCGAGATTGTGATGTTTACCGACGCCGATTTGTCGTCGCCGATCGAGGAGGCGGACGGGTTGTTTGCGGCCATCGCGCAGGGCGCGGACATCGCGATCGGTTCACGCTGGCTGGCGACCAGCCGCCAGACGCACCGCCAGCCGCTCTACCGGCAGATCTTCGGCCGCTGCTTCAATCTGTTGACGCGCATGGTGATGAACCTGCCCTTCGCGGATACGCAGTGCGGCTTCAAGGCGTTTACGCGCAGCGCCGCGCAGACGGTGTTCCAGCTGCAGACCATCGAGCGCTGGGGTTTCGATCCAGAAATCCTGTTCATCGCGCTCAAGCGCGGGTACCGGATCAGCGAAGTGCCCGTAAGCTGGGCTCACGATGCCCGTACGCGCATCAGTTATTTGCGCGACGGCATCCAGATGCTGAAGGAATTGGCGATCGTCCGGTGGAACGCGCTGCTGGGGCGCTACCGAGGCCCGGTGGACGCCATCGAGCGGGCCAGCGAGCCGCCCATGGAGCCTTCGCGGCGGTAACCAACGAGGGTCCTGTACCGGTTGGCCGGCGTCCGGAGCTGCAGATCCTTCGACTGCGTTTGGCCATGAACTGGCCAAGCTTCGCTCAGTTTGACAACTTCAATTATGGAGCGAGAGTCCGTTAGGACACCAGGGAAGCCTGCGTGCGCAAAGCCAGTGTTCTGCCGGGTTTGCGGGCGATGTGGATGCGCCGCCAATGGAGCGGGGAGTCTTGACAACCTGAGGGGTTGGGTTCGCAAGGCCTCCTTTTCGGGACTGTCCTCGATCGAGACGCTCGATGCGGCTCCGGCTTTCCCATCCCGCTCATGAGCAGTACAATTCCCCGCATCGGCTCCAAAAAAAGGAGATGCAAGATGAAGCGCTCGCTTCTCATCCTGACGCATGCCACGCTTCTTGCGGTAATCGCAGCCATGTCCCACGCTCAAAGCGCAGCTCCCGTGCTGGTGGCGAAATTCGTGGTCACCCTCAATACAAAGTCGGCCAAGGCCGGCGATGCGGTGGTGGCGATGACCGAGAAGCCGGCAAAAATGGCGGATGGCAGGGCGATTCCCAAGGGGTCGCTGATTAGCGGCAAGGTGGTTGCCGTGAAGTCCAAAAGCGCTGGAAACGGCAATTCGATACTGGCCATCATGTTCGACCACATCGAGGTGAAAGGCACCAGACTCCCGATCGAGGGACAGATCGTGGCCATCGGGCCTCGCTCCATACCGGACACCCCCGACAATTCCTACATCGGGATCGGAAATTCGACGCCAACACTTGTCATTGACCCCGTATCGAGTACGACGGACAATCGCGACGGCAACCACGACGGCCTGGGCATTGCGGCCGGCAGCACGCTGCCCGGCGTCACGGTAACCCTTCACTTAAACGAAGCCGGCGCCATCGAATTGAATGGTTACAAGCGGGACATCAAGCTCGGTTCGACCGTGCTCGTCAAGGTAAGGTTGAACTAAAAGAGGTGCCGGCTGAACCTCGATCCGGGTAGTCGTTGGGGACCCTGGTCGCTCAAGGATGACAAGAATTTTTGGGCTATTTTCACGCAGACTCTTCGATTTGCGCTGATCGCATGCGCGATCAGCTTCGCCAAGGGATGATAGCCCATTGGGTAACGGAGTCCTATGCCCGATTTGTGATTCCGGCAGAGCGGTCGCTCACTCAGATATTACTCCGGTGCGCAGTTCCCCCAAGCAGCCAGCCAGGCCTAGAGCATTTCTAATTTAAGTGCTGACATATCCAGAGGAGGAGAAGTAGTTTGCGCATTCGCTGGCAGTAATGGTGTTGATGATAATGCCAATCTCCGTCCAAAGCTCTTCAGTGGCTCGCCGGGCTGCTTTGCGGAGCAGCGTCTTGAGCTTTGAGAAGAGCTTTTCGATGGGGTTCAGATCTGGGGAATAGGGCGGCAGATACAGCACCGTAGCGCCGGCCAAGGCGACGGCCTGCTGGACTCCGTCGACTTTGTGGCTACTGAGGTTGTCGAGGATGACAATGTCTCCGGGCCGGAGTGTAGGGCACAGAAACTGTTCGATCCAGGCCAGGAACAGCTCCCCGTCCATGGGTCCGTCGACCACCATCGGCGCCGTCAATTCATGACGCCGCAGGGCGGCGACAAAGGTCGTGGTCTGCCAATCGCCGAGGGGTGCCGAATCGACGCATCGACAACCCTTGGGGGCGCGGCCATACCGTCGGGTCATGTTGGTCGCGGCCCCGGTTTCATCAATAAACACAAGCCTGTCCAGGTCCATCGCCGGCTGCGCTTCAGTCCATCCGCGGCGTGCCGCCTGGACGTCCTCGCGTTCTTGCTCGCTGGCGTGCAGGGTTTTTTTTGAAGGTCAGATTCCATTTATTCAGCTGGTGCCAAAGAGCTCCAGTTTTGATGGCGATTCCCTGCTCAGCCAACCGTTCTTGTAAATCCTGAAGGGTCAGTCCCGGCTCGGCAGCAATCCAGCGGCGCAAAACCGGTTCTGCGTCTTGCACCCGAGAACGGCGATGACCGCCGATCTGAAAGCTGCTCCGCACCCCGGTCTCTTGCTCTCGATCCCGCACCTGATAAACGTAGAAGCGACTGACCTCAAAGCGTTCCGCGATCGCCGATGGACCCTCACCCCGAGCCAGTGCCCGAAGCACACGATCACGCAAGTCTTGGGAATACGATTGCACCCCGCCCCTCCCTTTCAAGGACAGGATAATTATCACACAAATGTAGATACTTAAATTAGAAACGCTCTAGAAGAAGGTCTGCTTGACGGCCTTGGCGATTTCTTTGGCGAGGCCATTGTTGGCGCCCTCGGACTTGCCGCCCATCATGCCCATGACCACCTTGCCATCGACATCGCGCTCCAGTAGCACCTGCTTCGTGGCCGCATCGTAGCACTTGATGTGGGCATCAATGACGGTCTCGCCAGCTCCGAAGCCGACGAGGTAGCGCGCGGCCTGGCTGCCCTTCTTGTATTTTGTTACGGCACCGGTGATCACCAGGACCGGGTCCCCCTCAGGCAGCGGCTCGCCTTCGCGCAGGACCTGCTTCATGCCCTTGATCTTTCCCAATTGCTTATTCAGATCCTCGACGATGGTCAACTGGTAGTCGGGAGGGAGATCGACGCCCGGCTGCACCTCGAAGCGATTTACCTGGACGGTTTGGAACTTTTTGTTCGCTTTGGCGGTGGACGCGCCCTGGGCCGCAGCGGCAGAGGTGAGCAGAAATGCTGAGGCGACGATTGCCATCGACGGAAATGGAAATTTCATTGCTTGCTCCTTTCGGGTTCTTGCGTTGAAAGGGAATCCGAAGCTTCGCCGGGCTCGACCACGGGAACGCCCCGGCTGTTCAGCACTGTTCGGAGGTAGTCCCCCTGGGAGGGCTCCATTTGCAGCACGATGCCCATCTTGCCGCCGCGTTCGTTCACATAATCCAGAACGACGGTGTCGACGTGGTGCTTCTTGAGGATGAGGAGTGCGCCCAGGCCATAGGTGGCGACGGCCGCTGCATAGGTTCTGCCCTCGTATCGGCGATCCGCCTTCAACAGGAGGACCTGATGAATGCGCTCATAGGGCACGGCATATTGGACTTTTCTGGTCTGAAACGAGAGTCCATCCGCGTCCGGGTTGAGATTGACTCGTTCGTCCCGCTGGAGTCCCGGAATACCCACGAGGTGGAACAATTTCTGAAGAGCCGGCTGATCCCGCTGGACAGCATAGCCGCGCGGAGAAAGAAGGTGGCCGAGCAGGAAGGCCGCGATGAGGAGAGAGAGGGCACTGCGGCCAAGGAGGCAGGGCTGCGAGCGTCGAGGAGGCATGAACACCGCGCTGCGGCGCCCGCGGAATCCGTGCTTCTTACACCGCCCTGAATTGCATCGGTTGCACACGTGCATTGGGATCATTGGATGTTGCCAACCATTTTACTCCCAAAACGGCTTTCTGCGTGCGGACGGGCGGCAGCCGGGCGTGACGTTGGCGGCGGTTTCGTCGCCCGGGGCCTGGTTGCGAAAACACAAGCAAACTGCAGCTTTCGCCCTGTATAAAGGCGGTATGCATCCCTTGATTCACTCCACCATCATCTTCCTTCTTGGCCTGGGGACGGTTCCAAGCGGCCGGCCTGCCGCGGGCGCTCAAGTCAGCGGTCAAGCCAGTGGCCAGGTTAGTGCTCAACCGGACGAGGGCAACAAACCGATGAAGCTGGTGACCTTTTTTGGCCCTGGAAGCATCACTCTGCCGGTCGGAACCGGCTTGAAACCGGCGATGCTGACCGCGTACGACAATGGCCGGCGTCCGGTGGCGCAGTTTTCGAAGGATGGCGGGGAGATGAGCGTCTCGTTCATTCTGTTTGAAAATCTGTCGGGCGATCCGACGGCCAAGGGGTGCCGCAAGGACGCCATCGATCCGATCGTTGCGCACGATCCGAAGCTGATTTCGAAACGAGTGGATGGCGACGCCAAGGGAGATGGGGGAGCGCTGGCGACCACCTCGTACCTGATGGATATGAGCCCCAAAGCGCCCGGACATTTCCTGCACAACATGTTCGGATTCGCGGGCAGCGACAAGACGTGCGTGGAGATTCATATCTCGACCACCCGTGAGACTCCCGATCCCGACGAGGCCATGAAGGCGGTGCTGGCCGATTTCCATTTCGATCTCGGCTACAAGCCCGAGGCGCTTGACTACTTTCGCATGGCCTCGTACCTGTTCAACAAGACGCCCGCCCTGGCCGCGCTCTATTACAAATCGTCGCTGAATGTGATGCCGAGGGAGGAGAGCTTCACCACTCCGCGGCGCGTGGCCACCGATCAACTGGTGATGGCGCTGGGCGTGAGCGGCGATCTCAAGAGCAGCCGCGCGGTGGCGGAGACGGCGATCAAGGCGGACCCCGACTATCCCATCAACTACTACAACCTGGCATGCGCGGACGCCGAGCAGGGAGATGCGGCGCAGGCGAAGGCGCACCTGCAGCAGGCGTTCGATCGGCGCGCGAACCTGCTGAAGGGCAGTTCGATGCCCGACCCTACGAAGGACGATTCGATACTCAAGCTGAAAAACAATAAAGAGTTCTGGGACTGGGTGCAGACGCTGCCCAAGAGCTGATGGGGGCGGTTGTCAACGGTCAAGGTCGAGGGCCTGCTGGACACTGTCATCCGGAGCGAAGTTGATCGCGAAGCAACAACGCATCGCTCACGTACGATGCAGGCGTTTGCTACTCCGTCCGAAGCGCTTGCATGGGATCAAGGGAGGCGGCGCGACGAGCGGGAACGATGGTCGCGATCAAGCCGGAGACCGCGAGCAAGGCGCAGACGGACAGGATTGTCATTGGGTCGTGCCGGCCGACACCAAAGAGAAATGCCTGAATGGCGCGCGTGGCGAACCACGAGGCAACGAGCCCGCAGACGAGACCCAGCGCAAGGAGGAGCGCGGCCTTCTTGAGCACAATCAGCATCACGTCCGTCCGCTGCGCGCCGAGAGCCATGCGGATGCCGACTTCGCGGGTGCGGAGGCTGACGGAATAGGCCATGAGACCATACAGGCCCACCAGCGCGAGAAACAATGCAATGCCCGCGAAGGCGGTGAGCAGAGAGGTTTGGAAGCGGCGCTGCGCGCTGGCCACGGACTCCAGGTCGCCCATGGTTTGAATGTCACTGGTGGCCAGGTTGGGATCGATGGCGTGAAGGATGGAACGAATCTCCGCGGCCAGGGCTTGGGGTGGAATCGCAGAGCGGACAGCGATGTAACCGCCTTCGAAATCACCATCGAGTTGATAAATCTGGGGCTCCGGCGCTTTCTCCAGTGCCGAGTCGCGCACGTCGCCCATCACGCCGACGACGGTGCTCCATCGAGTGTGGTCATTCTCTCTGCTGACGCGCCCGCCGATGGGGTTGCGATTGGCAAAATATTTCTTCGCGAAGTTCTCATTGACGATGGCAACAGATTGATCGGATTTGTCTTCGTGCGTAAATAAACGCCCGGCGACGAGGGGAATGCCCATGGCTGAAAAGTACTGCGGCGTGACCCCGCGGGATTCAACCAGCTGACCTTTCTGGTTTGGATAACCGTCAACCTCGAATTCGCGCAGGTCTTCGGAGTTGGTGAGCGGCAAGTTGCTGATTCCTCCCACCGACTGTACTCCGGGCAGCGCATCGACTCTGGCGAAAAGATTATGGAAGAACTCGACGCGCTGCGGCTGGCTGTACCGCGCATCGAGTTCGATGTTCATGGCAACGGTGGAATGCGAAAAGCCGGTGTCGACCGACACCACATTGATGTAGCTGCGGATAAACAGACCGGCCCCGGCCAGCAGCACCACAACCAGCGCCGACTCCACGACAATGAGCGTGCTTTGGACGCGCGTATGGGCGCCGGCGACGCTGCGGCTGCCGCTGGTTGCGAGAAAGTCAGTCAGGTTGATGCGCGACACGGCCAGGGCAGGCAGAATGCCCGTAAGCACGCTCGTCAACACAGACACGGCCACGGTAAAGAACAGTACGCGGGTGTCGAGCGAGGCTTCATTGAGGCGCGGAATATTGCCCGGATTGAGATGCGGCAGAATGCGCAGGAAAACGTATGCCAGGCAGATCCCAACTCCTCCCGCCGCGAGACCGATGATCAGCGATTCAGTGAGAAGTTGCCGGATGATTCGACGTCGTCCCGCGCCCAGCGCAACGCGCACGCCGAGTTCGCGCATGCGGCGGGCAGCGCGGGCAAGGAGAAGATTTGCAGCGTTGCCGCAGGCGATGAGCAGCACGATGCCCACCGCACCGAGCAGCAGCCAAAGCAGCGAACGCACATGGCCGACGGTGCTATCAACGAAGTTCTTCACAAAAGCGCCCCATCCTCGCGTGCGCGCGTCGTGAAGCTTATCGAGGCGCACCATGAGGGTACTCATCTCGGCTTGCGCCTGCGCAATGGAAACCCCGGGCTTGAGCCGCGCGACTGCATTGCCGCTGGCGTTGTCACGGTCGTCCATCTGATGGGGAGTGAGAGCCAGCGGAATCCATATCCGGGTCGTTTTGTATTGCGAGTTGCCATAGGGCAGATCAGAGAAGTGGGGATACTCGAACCCCTGCGGCATGACACCGATGATCTGATAGGTCTTGCCATCGAGAAGCAGTGAACGATTGAGAATGTCCGGGCTGGACGCGAACATGGATCGCCAGAGAGCGTGGCTGATCACGGCGACTTTGTCGTGACCAACCTGATTGTCGCTGGGAGTTATGGCCCGGCCCAGTTGCGGCGAGGCTTGGAAAGTCGAAAAGAAATCGCCATCGACCCGCGCCGTGCTCACACGTTCCGCAGAGCCCTGCATGGCCAGGCTGAAGACCGACTCGTCGAAGGCCGTCATATCCTGGAATGAAGTGCTCTCTTTCTTCAAGTCGTAAAAGTCAGAATAAGCGGGACCAAAGACTTCTGCCGGCAGATTGAATTGAGGGTTGGGCGTGTAGAGGTAGACAAGCCGGCCGGCGTCGCCGTATGGCAATGAACGAATGAGCACTGCATTCACGAGGCTGAAGATGGCCGTGCACGCGCCGATGCCGAGGGCAAGCGTGAGTACCGCGGTCAAGGTAAAGCCGGGGTTCCTGCTCAATGTGCGCAGGCCAAAGCGCAGGTCCTGCCTGGTCTGTTCGATCCACAACAGCGAGCGTTCATCGCGATGCGCTTGTTTTGCCTGCTCCACGCCGCCGTAAGCGCATCGCGCGGCCCGCCTGGCTTCTTCAGGCGACATGCCGCGGCGTTCGAACTCGTCAACGAGGAGGGTGAGGTGCGACGCGACTTCGCGCGCAAGTTCCTCTTCAGCGCGCTTGTTGGCGAGGAGACTGCGGAGCCGGGCGATGATTCTTCTCGAACTTCATCCCGGCAACATCGGCTACGTGAAGCTCAACTGGTTTGAGAATCCCGCGCAATGCCGCGAGATCGCTGAAGCAGTCATGGAGAAGTTGAACGAAACCGATGCGGTCATCTTCGATCTGCGCGACAACCACGGAGGCTTCCCGGAAATGGTCCGGCTCATTGCCAGCTGGTTATTCGACCGTCCAACTCCCTGGTACAACCCGCGTGCCGCCTCTCCGGATGAATCCGTCACGCGCTCGCCCGTGCCCGGAAGCCGGCTCGCCGGCAAGCCGGTCTTCATTCTCACCTCTTCGCGCACGTTTTCCGGCGGCGAGCACTTCACCTACGACCTGAAAACGCTCAACCGCGCTACGATCGTAGGCGAAACCACCAGCGGCGCCTCCCACGGCAGCGGTCCTCCACCGGAAGGCACAAAGCCCATCTGGGAAGGCACCGGCGTACAACCGGATGTGAAGGTGAACGCCGCCGACGCGTTGGCAACCGCCGAAAAACTGGCGTTACGCGAACTCGGCAACCACTAGACCCCACGCGTAGCCCCGCGCGCAACCATCCCACAGGCTGTGATCCTGAGCGGAGCGCAGCGCAGTCGAAGGACCTGCCCTGAAAATTGGAATTCCTTGGCAAGAATGCGAGCTTGAGTCGCTTTGTAACAGGGCACGACTTTAGTCGTGCCGAAAAGAGCCAGGAATGATCCGGGCTTTAGCCCCTGAGGGATTACCTTGGCCTATTTTCATGGTTTCGGGTGGAACAACTTCCATCCATGATTGCAGTTGCTTTTCGTTATGTCCGCGTAGGCCGTCATCCTCCGTAACTCGTCCTGAGATCCCACTTGACATCCAAGTGAAAAACCTTTTCACTTTAATGCCAAGTGAAGAAGATGCCCACCCGAATCCTGCAAGGCACTCTCGACCGTCATGATCCTCCGCACTCTCGCGGCTCCTGGGGCAAGACGGAAAACGGTC
>Ga0206939_10330_pt1 | contig 9823 bp, 3 predicted proteins | sample Alteio_BWOrgHeat_10_FD_152921 | JGI IMG/M metagenome (GOLD analysis project Ga0206939, IMG submission 152921) | Enriched cells from forest soil in Barre Woods Harvard Forest LTER site, Petersham, Massachusetts, United States -... | ecosystem: Environmental > Terrestrial > Soil > Temperate forest > O... | reverse complement strand
TCTCTCTCAAGTTCGCGTTTATCCGAACCCCTGGCGATCAGACCGTTCTTTTGCGAGACATATTACATTCGATCGAATGCCATTAAACAGCACCGTCAAAATTTTTACTGTCTCAGCCCGTTGGGTGAAAACATTAGACGCCGCGACGGGGTCTGTCGAATGGGACCTTATGACTGACGCAGGGGAAAACGCGGCGTCGGGTTTTTATCTTTATCTCGTCACGAGTCCCGTGGGAAAATCGCGCGGAATTTTTGCGCTGATTCGTTAGTCCTAATAAGATTAGGCCCTTTGGGTAACAATATTGGACTCTCGGCCCATTGACTCATTGGTCGTGTTACTCCATAATGTAGCGACTTCAGGTTCATGGAAGCAGGGGTTAGATGGGGTAGTGAGGGGCTGTCCTTCCAGCGACCAACCGAGCAAACCGCTTAACAGTTGTAATTTTTAGTTAATTGAATTTTCATAAGGGAGAATTCCATTGAGTGAAGCATCCACAAAGCTGTCCAGTGAACGCCGCAGATATCCTCGAACGGAGCGTTCGGATTCCGCCTCCATTGTGATTGGAGAATGGCCCTCCCGCCAAACCTACGATTGTCAGTTACGCGACCTAAGCGACATTGGCGCCGCACTAGAAACCAAGGGACTTGAACTTACCGTCGGACAAACAGCGACGCTACGCGTGAAAGCCAAAGCGACCCTTACATCCGGCGTGAAGGTAGGCATTTATTCTCTCACCGGCACGGTGGTCCGTAATGGAATTCCTCATCAGTATGGACTTCGGTTTTCCCCAACAGTTCCCGAGCAGATCCATAATATTGAAGTGCGGCCACGAAAAATTCTGGCCGGGCTGGGAATCTTTGTCCTGGGAGTGGCTGTTTGTCTCTTTAAAGTCCATAACCTTCTTTCTTTCTGGTATGCCCCTCTCTTGGAAGCCTACAGCATCATGGCGGCAGCATTCGTATTGTCGCGCGTGGCATTATCCATGCTCTATCGTGAACCCAGGGACAATGGCTACATGCCGACGATCTCCATCGTCATTGCCGCTAAAAATGAAGAGGCTCATATCGCTGAAACCATTCATCACTGCTTCCGGTCTCGCTATCCCGCTGAGAAAATGGAAATCATCGCCATTGATGATGGATCGGATGATGGGACTTGGAAAGCCATGACGGATTTGGAAGCGCAATATCCCACGCTCAAGAATTTCCGCTTTGAAAAAAATAAAGGGAAGCGTCACGGGATGGCCTATGGCGCGCAGCAAGCCACGGGAGAGATTCTCGTCTACGTCGACTCCGATAGCTATGTCGAGCCGGAAGGCGTCTATCGCATCGTTCAACCGTTCCTTGACCCCAGCATCGGCGCAGTGTCCGGCCACATCCTGGCTGTCGAGGAAGAAGACAATTTTATTTCCAAAATGGAAGCGGCGCGCTATTACGTGTCGCACCGCATTATGAAAGCCGCGGAAAGCGTTTTCGGCGCCGTCACCTGCTGCCCAGGAGCTTTCTCGGCCTACCGGCGCACCGCCGTCATGCGGGTACTTGACGTTTGGCTCGGTCAACGGTTCATGGGAACGGAGGCGACGTTCGGTGATGATCGCAGTCTTACCAATTACATTTTGCGCACGCACCAAGTGATCTATCACGCGGGCGCCCGCTGTGTCACATACGTTCCTGATGCTTGGAGAAAATTTTTCCGCCAGCAGCTTCGTTGGAAGAAATCTTGGTCCCGTGAAACCACGGTGGCCGCACGTTTGATGTATAAAAAACATCCGATCGCAGCGATATCTTATTACATCAGTATTCTATTGACGATTCTCTCGCCCATTATGGCCCTACGAGCGCTTGTGTATTTACCCATTGTGGCGGCCGTCAATCCGCTGCCTTATGTGATCGGCCTGTTTCTGATGTATACCTTCCTTTGTCTCTTCTACTGCTATCACACGCAGTCGAAAAACTGGTACTACGGGCTGGCTTTCGCCGGGCTCTATCTTGGATTCCTTTGCTTCCAAAATTATTATGCGATGCTCACGGTGCGTCAAAACCATTGGGGCACCCGATGACTCAAAAAGCGGCCGTCCTGCCTTCCCCCTCTGAAGATTTTTCTCAAAGCTATTTCCGTCAATGGGTCATCTTTTTTCTTCTCATGGCCGGTGTCGCCGCCTTTTATTGGCATGAGACTCACTTAAACCGGAGCCGCCCGGTTCCTGCCCCGACGACTAGCCCAGAAATGCGCAATTGGTTCTATTTGTTGCGCATGCCGGAAGTTCAAATTCACTCGGATATACGCTCATCGCAAAAACAAATGTCCAAATGGATCGAAGCGCTCGAGAAAGAGGGATTCCATTTTCTTCTGCTCTCCGAAGTCCTTAGCGATATTCAAAATGGAATCGCGCTTCCTGAGAAAACCGCCGTGATTCTTTTTGATCCGGGTTTTCGTCGGACGTCCGATACCTATAAACCCGTTTTAACCCGTATGAATGTTCCTGCCGTCTGGCTGACCAACGGAAAAGCCATCGAACTCAAAGACAAACGTTATGTCAGCCAGCACGTGGTGAGTGTCATGCGCGAGTCGGGATTATGGGACGTAGGCTTTTATTCACCAGACGCTCCTGTCTCTGTGCAAACCAAAGACCATCACACATTTGTGCTAGGCGCTCGTTCCCCTTGGAAACAGGATGCCGGACATTTCGCTCTTAACCGGGGACCTTTGGGTGAGCCCCTCGATCGCTTAAATGTGAATGCCAAATGGACAGAAGAAGATTTGGTCAACCGTTTGCTCGTGGAGCGTCCCGTTCAAGGCCCAACCATTCTCAGTCTGCAACAAATCCAAGGCAGGAATTGGGGCATTGGCATGGATATTGATTCAACGCGTGATACTCGTTTTACGTTGCGTGCGCCGGCTGACAAACGATCAGGCTCTTTTTATTGGCTTGGGACGCTCGGGTTGAATGACGTTCACCTTCGTATCGAAGTGAAATCATTGATCGGTGAAATGCGGATACTCTTACGTTCAGACCCCGTCACGGGTGAAGACGTTTCTGTGGTCCTCGGTCGCGGAAAAGTAGCCGTCGAGCAGACCAGGAATTTTAAAGCCGAAACACTCGCCACTGTTCCTTGCCCAGACATTACGCCAAACATCCCATTTACCGCTCTTTTAGCCATTAAGGGTCGGGAGTTAGCGGTGGCCGTGAATGATCATCCGCTAGTGGCTTTAGATTCGCTTTCTCTACCCACCTCGAACAAAGGTATGATCCGGCTGGTCGTCCAGGACAGCCTCACAGGTGTCGGTGAAGCGCGGTCCGTTAGGATGATCTGTACCCCGCTGCAGAAAAAATAAATCGGTAGGAGCATTCTCTTGACAATACATTTGGGTCGTCGCTATTTTTTTATGCTCTTTTGCCTCTTTTGTGTCTCTGCGTCCGTCCGTGCCGCCGATTCCGAATCCATACCTGATGATCCGCATGAGAAAGCGGCTTATTATATTCGTGCGGGCAAAATGGACGAGGCGATCGTTATTTATCAAGATTTAGCCAACCAGGAACCAAAAAATATTGAGCGTCGCAAAGAACTCATGTGGGCCCTTTGGCATGCCAATCGTGCCAAAGAAACCGCTGGGGCTGCCATGAGTCTCCTGCAGCTTGCTCCGAAAGACGTTGAAATCATCAATCTTTTAGCTCGCGCCCAATCCACCATGGGTCAGAAGCAAGCTGCGATCTGGACCTATCAAAAAAGCCTCGATGTAAATCCCGAACAGCTTCCCGTGCATCTTGCACTCGTGCGGCTGCATATTGATTTAAAAGATTTGACCACGGCATCAAACCAATTAGTCCGGCTGCATGAGAAATATCCAAAAGAACCTTTGGTCTACGCAGATGAAGCGCAGATCGCCTTCATCAAAGGATCCTACGACGAGGCACGTCCGCTTTGGGCCAAAGCCATTGAACTGGCTCCAGACAATTTCCTTTTCAAAGTACATGAAGCCGAAACTCTTTACCGCTTGGGACAGATGTCTGAAGCGCATGAAAAATTAAAAACGTTGGTGTCTGAATCTAAAAACGCATGGCCAGACAAAGATCGCCGTGAAATTTGGGCCCTTCTGCAAACCGTGCCAGGAGCTCCCGGAGAAAAAGCCGAGGCCCTTCAGCCCTATGCGCATCCACTGGGTGTCGACGAAGTTCAAATCGGACTGGCCCTAGGGCGTTTGTATTCCGATTTGCGCGACTATGAGGCGTCCTCGCAGATCCTCGAGGATTTAGAAAAAACTCATAAAGATAACCCGGAAATCTATGCCCGATTGGCCAAACAATATTTCTTAAGAAGCATGTATCCGGAAGCCGCCGCGACATGGGCTAAAGCATCGGCCCTCTCCCCCGATGACATCACGCTCAAATTCGAAGAAGCGCGCTGTCTTTATTACGCCGGCGATCGGAAAACCGCCCGGCAAAAATTGCAGGACGTCGCACTACGCCAATCCAATTCCAAATGGCGCGCGATCGATTTTTTAACAGATGTGGCACTCATTAATAATGATTTGGGAAGCGCTCAAGAATATCTCGAAGGGAATTTGTCCGATCTCCATAAGCCCGATGAGCCGCGCTACTTGCGCCTGGCCGGCATCTACGTGGAACGCGGAGAAATCAATAAGTCATTGGCCACGATCGACAGCTTCGTCCAACAAAATCCGCATGACGGCCGCGCTCTTTTATTCAAAGCGGATATTTTGGTCCAACATGGACGTGTCGCCGAAGCGCTCGACATTTACAAAAAGGTCATTCAACTGAATCCCGTGACGGTGCGAGCTTACTTCAGCTTGGCCGACGCCTACAACGTCATGCTGAACCCCCGGGAAGCGTTAAACAATATTGAAAAAGCGCGCGCCATCGATCCGACAGATCCCTACTTGCTTATCTGGCAGGCGCGCTATATGTACGATGTCGGCGATGTCGCCGGCAGTTCGCGTATGCTTCGTGATTTTTTGGCCAAGACGCCCAAACCTATTCTACCCGCCATTTTGTACCACGGCGTGAGCGCCATCCCACAGGACCCCTTATTGGCTTATTCTGTCCATACGACAACCACCGCCTTTGATGACCATATGCGAGCGGTGGCCGCAGCCGGTTATACTCCTGTGACCGCGAGTCAAGTCGACGCGTGGGTGCATCATAAAGGCGAACTCCCCCCCAAACCCATCATGATTGCTTTCGATGATGCGCGTTTGGACGGAATGCGAAACGGCGATCCTATTCTTGAAAAATACCATCTCAAGGCCACGATGTTCGTGCCTTTAGTCAACGTAGATAGGAACTTGCCCGGATACGCCTCTTGGGACCAACTGGCGGCTTATCAAAAAAATGGCCGCTGGGAAATGCAGAGCCATGGCGATGTTGCGCACATCCGTATTCCCATTGATCCGGAAGGCCGCAGTGGTTTGTATCTCGTCAACCAGCAATGGCTAGGAACGGAAAATCGTTATGAAACTGTCGAAGAATGGCGACAGCGCGTCATTAATGACCATGCCAATGCCAAACGGAAAATGTATGAGCACTTGGCCAGCACGCCCGTCGCTTTGGCTTATCCTGAGGGAGACTTCGGACAGCTCGGGTTGCCCAGCTCATCTCAAGCGGTCGATATTAATCTCGCGGAAGCCGCTAAAGCCTGGGGAAGCGCTTATCACCAGGATAATTTTGGGATCAACGTACAAACGCGTGATCCTCAACTCCTGACGCGCAACGAACCGCCAAAAGAAATGTCTGGTGATGATCTCGTAAAATCGTTCGCGGAGAAAAATCCTTTTACCTTCGCCCGTATTACGCTGCTGCGTCAAGCTACTTGGCAAGGCAACATTCACGGGGCACTCAGCTTGTTGCAGGACCTAAAGCAGGAACCCGATTTGTCCCCGCAAGTCATCCTGGCGCAAGATGCGCAAATCCATTATGCCGCGCGAGACTTGAGCCATGCCGAAGAATTGGCGAATCAGGCCGCCACATTTGGAGACACGCCTGATCTTCAATCGCTCAAAAGCGCAATCGATCTCCAAAGGCGCTTCATCTGGAACCCGTCGTTTCTTTTTCAACAAGACAACCGGACGCGCCAAGATTGGGTATTCCACCAAACCTTATCAAGTTGGGCTTGGGGCGATGCCCGCTGGACGCTTCATCAGTTAACGGGCTCTTATCAAGAACAAGGGACACCAGACGTAACGCAAAACGGCGTCGGCGTTGGGACTTCAATCCGCGCGGGATTATTCCACACGCTCGATGCAGAAATCCTCGGACAATTTCTAGCCGGACAATCCAACCAAACCACTTACACGGCATCGGGCGGCATACGCTCCCAATGGACGGATGAATGGGCGACGAACGTGGAAGGGGGTCGCGCTCTTTATGATACCGCCACCGCTTTGAACGCCGGGATCGCGGAACGCTTTGCACGCGGTTCGGCGACGTGGGTTGAAGATGGTCCATGGCAGATGAAGACGCAGGGAAAATTCGGTAGCTTGACCGATGGTAACCAACTTTACGACGGTCAATTCGAGTTGACCCGACGCCTCTTCGCGGACACGGATTTCCGTGCAGGTTATCATTTTGAAACGGAGCACATGCAATTTATCAGCCCAGATTATTACAGCCCGCAGCATTTAATGGTCAATCAAGCTGTATTCCAATTATCGACCTTGGTTCCCCCAGGATTTTATTTTGATTTCCGTTACCTGCCGGGCTACGGGAAAGAAGACAACGTGAACGGAGAATTCGTGAACGACGTGGAATTGTCGATGCCGATTCCTTTAGGCAAGCAGACTATGTTAACGCCGGAAATTTGGCTCAGCCGCACGCCAACTTACCACAAGGATTCCTACAGCGTTTCTCTCACGCACCGGTTCTAAAGCGATCATCGCCAAAAGACCTAATAAATCGTGGGTCCAGCGGGAGCCATTTTGAGTCGATCGGTCTATTTATTCACCGAAGCGACCCTGGCATAATGTGTGCAGGTTTTTTAAAGGAGTTTCTGCCAATTGTTTAGACGTATTTCTCCGGGTCAGCCCACCGCTCTCAAAGGGTCACGCCAAATAAAGCCCGTCCTTCTATTGGGACTGGGGTTTTTGTTTTTTCTTGGTCTAGCCCCCAAGGCTTTCGCAGATGCTGTGCCGCCTGTCGCCGCGCCTTATTCGAACATCACCGCGTCGCAAGTGATGGCCAACTGGACGGATGGCGGGAATTCGCCGCAAACGACGTACACGGCTATTTTGTCTAACGCGGCTTCGCCCAGCACAAATAATTTACCAGGGAATGTAACGATCAATGCGGGGACTGCTCTTTCTGCCCTGTTTCAGGGGCCGGCGATCAATCCCAATACCACATACTTTGTGGACGTCAATGCCTCTGATCCTGTAACTACTACCGTATCCGCTTATACACCGCTAGGATCCACGGTCACGTGGGCCAACCCTCCCGCGGCCGGCGCAGCCCCAACAGCCTTGTCCACTTCGCAAATCTCGGCCAATTGGACGGCCAACAGCAATCCGCCAAACACCCAGTACTCGGTCCAAATCAGTCTCGATTCCGGATTTTCGACCATATTAAATTCAATTTCTACCACCAATCTTACGGTCACATTTTCGGGATTATCTCCGAACACTCTTTATTACATACAAGCTCAAGCGATCAACCAGGTCGGAGTGGCCACACCCCCCGTCTTTTTAGGATCCGCCTCAACGTTCTCTTCCGCACCGGCAGGCGCTCCGTTTACGAATGTGACCGCCTCCGGTCTTCAGGCCAACTGGAACGCCAATGGCAACTCTGCGGGAACCACCTATACGGCCATTTTATCCACGGGCGGTGCCCCCTCGTCTAATGGGTTCACAGGCAACATCACGGTGCCCACCACGCTCACCTCCGTCTTCTTTGCGAACCTGACCGCCAACACCCGTTATTTTGTGGACGTTCAAGCCGGCAACGGCGACTTCATTTCTCTTGGCTCGACTCCGACGCTCGCCAACGCTCCGGGTTCGGCAGCTCCCACCAACATTCAAAACAACCAATTTACCGCGACGTGGACGCCCAACGGAAACCCTGCAGGAACCACTTATCTCGCGCAAGCCAGTTCGGACTCCGGCTTCTCGGTGATCAATGCTTTAAACCAGGGCACGAACACCTCCGCTGTACTGAGCGGTTTATCTCCTGCGACGTCATATTTTGTCCGCGTCCAAGCGATCAACTTGGCAGGGATCTCGACCGTCTTCACATCATTGCCTAATACCCAAACGGTAGCCAACGCTCCAGGCGCCAGCGCTTACTCAAACATTACGGCCTCGCAGGTTCAGGCCAACTGGAACGCCAACAGCAATCCTGCTGGGACGCCCTATACTGCTCAGATCAGCAACGATTCAGCTTTCGGCACGATCTTAGCTTCCTTTAATACCACTACTCTTTCGACCACGTTCCCAAGCCTCTCTCCTGGGACGATCTATTTCGTCAGAGTGCAGGCGGGAACCACGGGAGTCGATCTTTCTACGTTCACGTCTTTGGGCTCCGTCACGACAACGGGCCAAGTCCCGACGGCGTTGCCTTTTTCTAACGCCGACATCAACCAACTTCAGGCCAACTGGAACGCCAACGGCAATCCCGCAGGAACGCTGTACACGGTGATTTTGTCTTCTGCGGCTTCGCCCAGCACCAATGGCTTAGCGGGAAACATCACCGTCACAACGGCCAACACATTTAATCTTTTTCCCGCCCTCGCCGCGAGTACGCGTTACTATGCCGACGTCCAGGCGGCGGGCTCCGCTTTTGTCAATCTCGGTTTTGCCGATACGTTAGCCTCACTCCCTGGATCCGCCGCACCTACAGCAATCGGAATCAATCAATTTACGGATCACTGGACCGCGAACGGAAATCCCTCCGGCACAACCTACTTGGCTCAAATCAGCACGGATCCCGGTTTTGCATCCATTAACGCCTTTAGCTCCACCTCTAATCTTTTTGCCACTTTTAACGGCTTATCTCCCGCCACCACCTATTACTCTCGCGTTCAAGCCCAAAACCTTTCTGGAGTAACGACGGCGACGACGGCATTGCCATTTGTTGTAACGTTAGAAAATATTCCCAATCCGCCAAGCGTGGCAGGGTTCTCCGGCGTTACCGCCAATCAACTGGTCGCCAACTGGACCGCCAATGGAAATCCCTCTGATACGTCTTATAAGGCCATTCTTTCAACGGCGGCTTCCCCAAGCACGAACGGACAGGCGAGCAATCAGACGTTTACCACCACCGGGCTTCTCGCCACGTTTTCGGGCCTTATTCCCAACACTCTTTATTTCGTCGATGTGAATGCAACGAGCAACGGAGGTTCTTCTGCTTTCTCGAGTCTCGGGTCTGTCCCGACATTAGCCAATGCTCCGACCTCGGCGTCGCCGACCAACATTGGTATTAACCAGATTACCGCTCATTGGGGTGCCAATAGCAATCCCGCGAACACGTCCTATTTAATTCAAACGAGTTTGACTGCCGACTTCTCGTCGATCGCCACCAGCCTCACGACGACGGCAACCTCTGCAATACTCACCGGGCTGACGGCCAATACACAGTATTTCATGCGCGTTCAAGCGTCCAACCAAGCCAGCGTCGTGACCGCTTTCACCTCATTGCCTTCAGCGTCCACATTGGAAAATATTCCCAATCCTCCGGGAGCCGCCGGCTTCAGCGGAGTCGCAAATAATCAGCTTACCGCCAACTGGACCGCGGGCGGCAATGCCGCCGACACGTCTTATTTAGCAATCCTGTCGACCGCTGCGGCTCCGAGCACGAACGGACTTGCGGCCAATCAGC
>Ga0206939_10254_pt2 | contig 9829 bp, 5 predicted proteins | sample Alteio_BWOrgHeat_10_FD_152921 | JGI IMG/M metagenome (GOLD analysis project Ga0206939, IMG submission 152921) | Enriched cells from forest soil in Barre Woods Harvard Forest LTER site, Petersham, Massachusetts, United States -... | ecosystem: Environmental > Terrestrial > Soil > Temperate forest > O... | reverse complement strand
GTCCATGAGCGACGCACCGGGAGTCGATAAAATCCGCGAGTTGCTCTTCGGCAACCAGATGCAGGACTACGACCGCCGTTTCTCCGTCATGGAAGAGCGCTTTCTACAAAAAGTGCGCGATCTGGAAGCAGAGTCCACTCGCGCCCTCCAGAGCATAGAGTCCTCAATGAAGAAACAGCTGGAATCGCTCGCCAGCCAGATTCGCCAGGAACAGGATCTTCGCGCAGAGGCGGACAAGGAGTTGGGCCGCGGCCTTCGGGAACAGATCCAGGGATTGGAGAAGCACCTCACCAAGGTCGCCGACCAACTGGCCAACCAGGACCGGGACTTCACTGAGCGGTTGAGCCACGAATCGCAAACGTTGCGCGAAGAGAGCCGGCGCCGGACCGAAGACACCCGCGCGGCCATAGAGCGGATGCTTGCTGAGCTGATGCATGTAAAAACCGACCGCAGTCTGCTGGCTGGTCTATTCGTGGAAATTGCCCGATGCCTGAATCAGGACACGACAGCGAAGGCGAACGGAGGCGGTGGCCAGCGATCCTGAACCGAGTGGGCCGCCCAACGCCAGTTTTGAAAGGAAGATAGCGATCGGAGACACCGTGATTTCCAGTGTTTCCCTGCTCGACAGGGACAGTTCGGATCCCCCGTTCTTACAGCCCGATGATGCCCGCTCCAAACGGCTTGCCGTGCTGCTGTTTGAGGTAGCGCGAAGCCTGGATCACGACCTGGCTACGGCGCTCCCTCGGCTCGAAGGGGATCCGAAACTGGAGGCGCTGCGCAGCTTGATCCTCGAGGAGGATCGAGCCGCGATCGCCAAGCTGCAGCAGAAGTTTGATGATCCGCGGCAGCTCGCGGAAGCCATCAGCTCCGTCCTGGCCGACGCCATCTCCCTTGCCGGAGCGAGAGACGAACAACTCGCAAAGGCGCTGGCCCCAATCCTGGAGAAGGCGACCCAGGCATCGATCCGCAAAAATCCAGGCACCATGGTTGGCATCCTCTACCCCCTCATGGGCCCGGCGATCCGTAAATCCATCGCCGAGTCTCTTGACGGTACGCTGGACCGTCTGAACCAGGCGTTCAAGCACAGCTTCTCATGGCAGGGATTGAGGTGGCGCCTGGAGGCGCTTCGCAGCGGAAGCAGCTTCGCCGACGTGGTGCTCAAACACACGGTGCAGTTCCGCGTCGAGCACGTCTTTTTGATTCATCGCAAGACCGGCCTTCTCATCGAGCACGTAGCGGCGCCGGAGGTGATCGCACAGGATCCCCAGCTGGTGTCCGGCATGCTATCGGCCATCCAGGACTTCGTGCGCGACTCGTTCGAGGGATCCAATAAGAGCGGGGGAGGCGGCATCGATACCCTGCGGCTTGGCGACGTGCTGTTATGGTGCGAAGAGGGACCCTTCGCGTTCCTTGCCGCCGTCATTCGGGGCAATCCGCCCGAGTCGCTGCACGCGGCACTGCGCGAAACACTGACCGGCATTCACGAGCAATTCCGGGCTCCACTGGAAGAATTCGAAGGTGACTCCGCAACTCTGGGGGACCTAGTCACGCCACTGCAACGTGACCTGCAGCAACAGGAACGTCCGCGCGAAAAGCAGTGGTCACCCTGGCTCTGGGGCTTGCCGCTGGTGTTGTTGCTTCTGGCCGGCGCGTGGGTGGTTCAGCGGACAATTATCCGGCTTCGTGTCGACGCGTATGTCCAGCGGCTGCGTGAGGAGCCAGGCATCGTGGTCGCCAACGCCGAATTGCGCAACGGAAGATGGCAAATTTCTGGCTTGCGTGATCCCCTGGCCATCGATCCCGCCGGGTTGCTGTCGCAGTCGGGCCTGAATTCCAAACGTGTCGCCTTTCACTGGGAGTCGTACCAGGCGCTGAACCCGGCGATCGTCCTGCGGCGTCTTGCCGCCAGTCTGAATCCTCCGCCCTCCGTCTCTTTGTCATTGAGGGGAGACACGATACAAGCCACGGGAAGCGTTCCACAGTACTGGGTCGAGCGGGCGAGAACGCTGGCCGCGGCGCTGCCCGCGGGTTCTCCCAAGGTCGATCTCAGCGCCCTCCGCGATGTTCAGGATCCGGAATTTATTCGCCTGCGCGATGCTATCCAGGGGCATGTTATTGCGTTCGATTCCAATGCAGACCGGCCCGCGCAGGGCCAGGACGCCACGCTGGATGCGGTTGCCGACGAGTTCCACCAACTGATGCACGTGACCAGACGTCTTGGTTTCTCTGCCCGCATGATGATTTCCGGCCATGCGGATGCCCTCGGCAACGAAACAGCGAACCTATCCCTCAGCGCGGCTCGAGCCGAGGTCGTCCGCTCCATGCTTAAGGCGCGGGGCATCGCTCCGGAACTGCTGACCGTGCGCAGCGCCGGTCCACTCGAACCTTTGTTAGCTCCCAACGGCAAAGCAACCGCCGCGATGAATCGGAGAGTGACATTCACCGTGATTGCCAGCGAGTAGAGATTCATATGCTGCAGAAAAAAGTTTGTCTGTTGGGGGGATTCGGGGTCGGCAAGACCAGCCTGGTCCGGCGCTATGTGCAAAGCATCTTTTCGGACGCATACCTGACCACCGTCGGCGTCAAGATCGAGAAGAAGATGGTGAATGTTGGCGCCGCAGAGGTCGCCCTCATCCTCTGGGATATTGCGGGCGAGGACGATATCAAAGGAATACGCACAAGCTATCTTCGCGGCGCTGCGGGATACCTCCTGGTTGTGGATGTCACGCGGAGTGAAACCCTCGAAATCGCCAATTCGATACAGGCTCGGGTAACTTCAGAAATAGGTTCAGTTCCTTTTCTGTTCCTTTTCAACAAGACGGACCTGAAGGAGGACTGGGAGATCCCGGAACAGTCCCTCGAAGACTTGAAGAACGCGGGACACGTAGTTCTCCGGACCAGCGCCAAGACCGGTGAGGGAGTCGAAGAAGCATTTCAGCTGCTGGCGAATCGCATGGTGTTGTGACCGATGCTCGATATACCGGACCGCATTTCAGAATGGCTCCTGCTCCTCGTTAGGTCCCAGCGTTCCATAGCCTATCTTCTCATCGACGATGAACTGGTCCTGAGCCAGGCAGGCGGAGAGTTGGAACACTACGGACTGGGTGATCTCAAGCACCAGCACTCCGCCTCCGATCAATTGCCATTCCTGGAAGGTCTGCTGCCCTTAGCGGAAACACCTTTTCTTTTAGAGTCGGTGGGAATGCCTGGCGGAAGTGTGGCGGACGTTCATCTTTTTGCCGACGAAGACAGGACGTGGGTCGTGCTCCTCGACGTGACCGCGGAACATGACCAGGCGAGGAAGATGCAGCAGAAGGCGTACGACATGACGCTGTTGAGCCAGCGCGAGGCACGCCTCATTGCAAAGCTCGAGGCGGCACACAAGGAGCTGACGCTGGCCCACCGCGACCTGGCCGAATCCCGCGATGAGCTTCTACGGGTCCACAACCGGCTGCGGCGGGAATTGCACGATGCCGAGCGCTATGTTCTTGCGATCTTGCCGGAGCCGGTCGCGGAGCCTTTCGCACTGGAGTGGCTGTTCGTTCCTTCCACGGAACTGGGAGGAGATTCCTTCGGTTATCACTGGGTGGATCGCGAGCACTTTGCCCTTTACCTGCTGGACGTCTGCGGACACGGCGTCGGTTCGGCGTTGCTGTCAATCACGGTAACGAATACGCTCCGGTCCGGCGCCTTGCCGAAGACCGATTTCCGCATGCCGGAAGCGGTACTGGCCGCATTGAATCAGGTTTTCCAGGCGGAACATCAAAACGGTCTCTATTTCACCATCTGGTACGGCGTCTATCACCAACCTACAGGAATGCTGCGCTATGCAAGCGCCGGGCACCCACCACCCATTCTGGTGAGCGGTGCAAGAGAAGAGCGCGGCGAAGCGAAGTCGCTGTCGGCCGTTGGTTGTCCTGTGGGTTTCTTGCCGGACGCCACATACGAGAGCAAGGAGTGTAGTCTCGCCGGCCCTGCGCGGCTGTTCCTCTTTAGCGACGGCGCTTACGAAATCACGGGGCCGGACGGGACTATGCTGGAATCCGCAGAATTCGAAGAAGTCCTCACCCGCGCAGTTCCGGAAGGCGCATCGGAACTGAAAGACCTCCTCGATTTTGCTCGAAACTTCAGCGGCTCAAAAGAGCTGGATGATGATTTTTCGATCATAAAGATGACCATCTGACCGGCCCACCGGGTGGAGTTTTGTATCGGGGCGAGTGAGAGCGCTTGATCGAAACCGGATCAGGAACGTTTATGCATGTGGCGGTTGGGGAGATAATGGGACGGCATGCCTATTGCGGGATTTTCTAGGGGGATAGTATCGTATCCCTTTATCTCCCATGCCTGGGCATCCTTCCCAGAGCAGAGATTTGCATGGATCATTCCGCATTTAGCGTGAAACTCGATCGTACCTGAAGGAGACCCAGTGTCTTATTCCTCACGCCGCGACCTTCTAAAGGCCGGGCTCGCTGTTTCTGCATCATCCTTTCTTCCTGTGTCTGCGCTCGCGGCTGCTTCTGACCCCACCCGTGAATCTTCATCGAGGCAAGAGGCTATTTCGAAAACCGCTACGATCGTTCTAAGTGATAGCGACTGGAGGCTTGGAGCGTTTTCCTTTGGGGAAGGAGAGAGCCGGGCTGCTTATTCCAATCAATTTAATGACACAAATTTTAGGAGGGTAAAGGTACCCGGTGAGGTGCAACTGCAAATCGGGCTGAAAGGAATGGACCTCTACTACCAAAGCAAGGAAGCGACGTTAGTTAACGAAAAGGAATGGTGGTACCGGAAGCAATTTTCTGTACCGAGTGACTTTGCTGGTAAGACGATGCGCCTGGTTTTTGAGGGCGTCGATTATTTTGCAACCGTATGGCTGAATGGCGAAAAGCTGGGAGAGCACGAAGGCGCTTATGTCCCGTTTGAATTTGATGTGACCTCGAGGCTGAATCTTAATGAGGCGAATCACCTCGCGGTTAAGGTCACGTGCCCGTGGCTTCCTAAAGGACGAGGATTCCTTGAATACATGAAGGGTGAACTTGTGGAAGTTGTGCCGAACTCGACGATCAAGTTTCCCTTTCCGCCTTACGTGCTGGGTCCGGGTTGGGACGGGATCCCAGCCGGAGGGAACGCAGTTTTCCCGATGGGGCTCTTTCGTGACGTTAAGCTCGTGGCATCCGGCGCTCTGATGGTTGATGATCTGTTCGTATTCACCAAGTCGCTCAACGGCGACGGCAGCGCGACACTTGCGATCTCGGGAAAGATTCGAAGCTACTATCAAAAGGACCTGCCGACATTGCTCGAATTGACGATCTCCTCGGAGAATTTCCCAAGCCGCGCAGAGATCGTTTCTAAACGCTTTCTCGAAGTTCATCCCGGTGACAACTCCTTCACTGAAGAAGTGGTGGTGAAGGATCCCAAGCTATGGTGGACCTGGGATACCGGGGAGCAAAATCTCTACAAAGCGACCGCAGCCATTTCTCTTTCTCAGACAGGAGGCAGAGACGCTCGCGAGATCGTCTTTGGAATCAGGACCATCGCACGTAAGGAGGACATGAGTTATTGGCTGAACAGAAAGCATTTGTATCTGAAAGGCGCCTGGTACGCGATTGGGGATCTGTTCGAATCCAAGCCGACGCGTGAGACCTATGAGAAGGACCTTCTGCTCTTTCGAGAGGCCAATCTTAACCACCTTGTGAACTTCACCGTGGTCGAGAAGCCGGATTTTTATGAACTGTGCGACCGGCTTGGCATTTTGAATTTCGTAGAGTTTCCATTTCCGCAGTTTGGCCCTATGGATGTTTTGGGGAGTGCCAACGCCAGGCACGAGATCTATGCCAAGGAAGCATTTTCGCAGGTTCGCCAGATTATTGTCCTGCTGCGAAACCATCCCTCGATCGTAGTTTGGGCTCCATTTGCGGAGGTGCAAAATGATCGCAAAGGCTGGATGGCAGTCGGTTTAGATCTTGCACAATACGGCTATCCTGCGTTCGTGGACGCTATCGGCAAGATCGTCGCGGAGCTGCATCCAGGTTCTGTCTTTCATCCAAGCTTCTGTGATTTTGGAGAGCAACATTTTTGGATTGGCAATCTCTTCATGACGGGCAGGCCCATTTCGAATTACAACGAGCACTTTTACGCAAATGCGAAGTTCGTTTCCGAGTACGGTACCATCGCCTTGCCGGCAGTAGAAACACTCAAGAAGATGTTGACTCCGGAAGAGATGTGGTCGCCCCAGAACGCCCGGCTCCCTCGTTGGCACAACCTTCCTATTGACGTGGGGGCGTATTCATACCAGACAAGTGGGGAATATGATGGATTCGCAGCTGTCCTGGACCGCGTCTACCAATTTGCAGATCGCGATATCGAGTCGGTGAATCAGCTGGTGGACGACTCGCAACTCTATCAAGCCTTCCTCTTCAAATACGCCACGGAGAATTTTCGGCGGAGAAAATACAACTCCGTCGAAGGTATCCGGATTTGGTCGTACGAGGAGTTGTTGCCAGGCATTCGTTATAACTTCCTGGATTATTACAGAACGCCGAAGATGGGCTATTACTACTTGAGAAATGCCCAAGAGCGGTTTGCTGTGAACTTTGCTTACGAGGAGGCTTTGGAATCCCAGGTTTCCGGAAGGCGGTTGCAGATTCCAACCTGGGTTATCAATGACCATCCCCGCAACGTTTCCTTCGAACTGCAATGCGAGATCGCAGACCTTAGCGGGCAAAGAATCTGGAGCAGGGATTTCCACGGCGAGATCGGCAGCGACGCGAGCAAGGAGATTGGAGTCATCGACTGGGTCACCCCGGAGAGGCCAGGAATCTATGTATTACGGGCCAGCGTCTCCGAGGTTGGCGGACCTCTCCGCGCGAAAGACACGACCTTCATTAAAGTGACCCCAGCTCTCTTCGCCCGCCGAACGCGAATACTGCTCATAGGCGAGAAGAGGTACAGCCTGCCCATAGCCCGCATGGTCCAAGGCATGGGGCTCGATGCAGATGTCATTGAGCAGGCATCGATTCATCAGCTTGCAGAGCTTCGAGATCCCAAGGGGCTTAAAGCGAAATATGCTCTCGTTTGGCTGGCGTCCTTCGATTCATTCTGGAAGTTTCTTGACCTGGAAGAAGCAGAGGGACTAAACCAGGCGATCCGCCAGGGTTTGGGGTTCGTTCATACGGGCGGCCCAGGAAGCTTCCATGGCGGTTTGGGCCACGCCGCTCTCCTTGACCTGACACCGCTGGCAGAAGCGCTGCCGGTGAAACTGAACGCGCGAAACGATCTGTTTTTAGCTCAACCGGCTCTCGAGACCGTCGACTCAATGCAAGCCCGCCCTCCAATTCGGGATGCGCGTATTGCTCCCGGCGCTCCCGCGGAGTGGGACCCAGCAGAGTTGAACGAACACGGAGTGCAAGGTTTCAACCGGGTCGAGGTAAAAGCGGATAGCGAGGAACTCATGACTATTTCTGGCAACCCGCTTCTTGTCATGGGCCGCTATGGAGAGGGCCGCACGGCCGCCTTCATGGGATTCACGCCGGAGTATGTCGAAAGACGTTCGGATGTGGATACGCAGGTCGTTTTCCCTTACCTGCTCGATCAGGAATTCGTTTCCAATCCAAAAACGCGAGCCTATTTCTCTCTATTCATGAAGATCCTCGCTGCCGTCGCCGGGGAAAAGCCCGCTACGTCCTACGATGCGATTCTAGAGGCGCGTAGCAAACCTCTTTTCCAAACATTGAAAGAGCAGCCTGCAGCGATGCTGCAGCCAACGAAAGCCGTTGAGGCGTCGGTCAAAGGAAAGAAGGCAAACGGCACTCTCACTCTGTCGAACGGACCGGGCTATGCTCGATTGGTTCGGATGCGAGTCGAGTGGAATGGGCCCGAGCTCCAGGTGCCCTATCTTGTCACTTATAGCGATAACTATTTCGACTTGATGCCAACAGAAACCAGGGAGATATCGCTTGAATTTTGGCTCCCTGAAGGGGCGAATGGGCTCCAGCAGGGACACGCGACCATCGCGGGAAGCAACCTGGCGCCAGTACAGGTCCCTGTCACGCTGAAGCAAGAATGACTGGCTCGCTTCACGGCGGGCCTCTTTACGAACAACGGATGCGAGCGGGACAGACGTTCACTGATCCAATAGGATGATTTAAGCAACGGTAACTTGCGGTCTGTCCCTCCCCGGTCGTCAGATGCCGATCAGAAGGACACCATTTTGGCTGGGTCCGTGAGGAATCGGTAGGCGGCCACGCTGTCATCACCCGAGGCGGAGCGGAGACGAAACGGTGGGCGGATTCCGAGCGTGCCGGCGAAGCCGATCCGGCCCATGCGGATGCGGTCGTTGAACATCCTCCAGGCAGGTGGGGGCTGGCGGCCCGCGGATCCCAGGTCGAAGCAGGAACGCCAGAATTCGATTTTCGTTTTGCCGGAAAGCTCGAGGTCTGGGCCGACCAGGCGCCACGAATCTATGCGCAGGCAGCCGCCGCGCAATGGGACCCACAAACAGCAATCCCCTGGGACGCCGATTTCCTCCTTCCCCACGAGGTCGAAGACGCGGTGGTACAGATCATGACTTATTTGATCGAGAATGAAATGGCGGCGCTCATTATTCCCAGCCACTTCATCGCGCAGATGCATCCCCATTTCCGGGAGGTGATGCAGGTGCTGGCCATTCAGGCTGCTGATGAGGCCCGGCATATCGATATCTTTACCCGACGCGCCTTGTTGAATCGTGACCGACTGGGCGTGTCAGCAGTCGCCGGCCAGGTCTCTCTCAAGACCCTCATCGATGAGCCGAATTTCGCAATCGCGTCGTTTTTGCTCTCGGTGCTGGGTGAAGGCAGTTTTCTGTCGCTGCTCTGGTTCATCAATAAATATGCTCCCGATCCAATCACAGAGGCCGTCGCCCGTCTTGCCGCGCAAGACGAAGCGCGTCACGTCGCCTTCGGTCTCGCCCACCTTCGCCAACACGCCAAGCGTGATCCTGGCGTTCGCGCCCAACTTGCGGCCGCCGTGCGTAGGCGCCACGACGTGCTCCGCCACACCGCAGGCTTGAATGCTGAGGTATTTGACGCAATGCTTTTGCTCGCCGCGGGTTCCTGGAACACGGATGCCTTACGCCAGGGACATCAGCGCGTTATGGATCTCACACGCGATATGGATCAAGGAAGAAAGAGTCGGCTTCTGCGCCTCGGTTTTTCTGTAGCGGAGGCGGCCGAGTTGTCCAGCCTGCACACACGAAACTTCATGTAGCTGCTTTTAAAGTCCCCATGTTCGCGTCCCATGTTCGCGTCGCGAACTTAAATCAACACTGGGACCTTTTCGCGGAGGTCCCCGCAAATACCTGTTTGCGAAACTGAATCGTCGCGTATACGCTGGCATCCGATGCGAAATATTCGGAGAATTGGCAGCGCCGCGCTCCTATTGGTCACGCTAACCTGTCCGGTATGGAGCAAGCAGTACCCAGCCGCCGAACCGGTTGTCGCCGCGTACATCTTCACGCAAGGCCTGGTGCTTACGCCGGGCGAGATCGATGCCAAAAAGCTGACGCGAGTGAACTACGCATTCGCCAACATTGCGGAGGGGCGCATCGTAGAGGGGGCTCCTGCAGATGCAGCCAATCTTGCCGCGCTCACCGCACTCAAGAAAGACAACCCAAACCTCACCGTCCTGGTTTCGGTCGGGGGCTGGCTCTGGTCGGGCGGATTTTCAGACGCAGCGTTGACCCGGGCGAGTCGCGCCGTTTTCATCGATAGCGTTGGGGACTTTAAAAGCAGCTACATGAAGTTTCGTGTGTGCAGGCTGGACAACTCGGCCGCCTCCGCTACAGAAAAACCGA
>Ga0206939_10328_pt1 | contig 9867 bp, 3 predicted proteins | sample Alteio_BWOrgHeat_10_FD_152921 | JGI IMG/M metagenome (GOLD analysis project Ga0206939, IMG submission 152921) | Enriched cells from forest soil in Barre Woods Harvard Forest LTER site, Petersham, Massachusetts, United States -... | ecosystem: Environmental > Terrestrial > Soil > Temperate forest > O... | reverse complement strand
CTGCCATCAGTGGTGTAGTAGATCGAGGCGCCACTGGACGAGCTCATCGAGACCGATTGCGCGCTGCTGTAGCTACCTGGCGCCGGACTGAAAGATGGCGCCGCCGGCGGCGTGATCGTATAGGTGCCGCTCGTCACGGAGCTGCTCCCGACGCTGTCGCTGGCGATGGCCTCCAAGGTCGTTGTCGCCGCGATGGCAACCGGACCGGTGTACAAGGTCGAGGAAACGGTCGGCGTGCTGCCATCCGTGGTGTAGTAGATCGAGGCGCCAGCCGTCGCGTCGCTGATGGTCACCGTTTGCGCGCTGGCGTAACTACCAGGCGCCGGACTGAAAGATGGCGCCGCCGCCGGCGTGATCGTATAGGTGCCGCTCGTCACGGAGCTGCTCCCGACGCTGTCGCTGGCGATGGCATTCAGGGTCGTCGTCGCCGCGATGGCAACCGGACCGGTGTACAAGTTCGAGGAAACGGTCGGCGTGCTGCCATCGGTGGTGTAGTAGATCGAGGCGCCAGCCGTCGTGTCGCTGATCGTCACCGATTGCGCGCTGCTGTAACTACCAGGCGCTGGACTGAAAGATGGCGCCGCCGGCGGCGTGATCGTATAGGTGCCGCTCGTCACGGAGCTGCTCCCGATGTCGTTGCTGGCGATGGCATTCAAGGTCGTCGTCGCCGCGATGGCAACCGGACCGGTGTACAAGTTCGAGGAAACGGTCGGCGTGCTGCCATCGGTGGTGTAGAAGATCAAGGCGCCAGCCGTCGTGTCGCTGATCGTCACCGTTTGTGCGCTGGCGTAACTACCAGGCGCTGGACTGAAAGATGGCGCCGCCGGCGGCGTGATCGTATAGGTGCCGCTCGTCACGGAGCTGCTCCCGTTGCTGTTGCTGGCGATGGCATTCAGGGTCGTCGTCGCCGCGATGGCAACCGGACCGGCGTACAAGTTCGAGGAAGTGGTCGGCGTGCTGCCATCGGTGGTGTAGTAGATCGAGGCGCCAGCCGTCGTGTCGCTGATCGTCACCGATTGCGCGCTGCTGTAACTGCCAGGCGCTGGACTGAAAGATGGCGCCGCCGGCAGCGGTGGCGGTGGCGGCGTCGTGGAATCGATCTCGATCCCGCTGATCAGGGCGTTGTTTGTCACCGATACGAACGTGATCACGAACTGGCCGCTCCCATTCGCCGGCTCCGTGAACTGCTGAATGTTGGCGATGTTCTCACCGCCCGAGGTCGCCACGATGTCGAAATTCGTCAGCACCTGCGTCCCGTTGATGGTCACGTTGAACACCCGCGAGCCCTTGGTGGTGAAATACGTCTCGGCAAAGTGTAGCCGCACCAGATAGTTTGTCCCTGCCGTGAAGCCACCGATCGTGTAGCTGAAGGTGGCGCCCACCCCCGACGCCTGCGTTGCACCGTCGCGCCCCGACTGATACACTGCCGCCGGCGCTGGATTGGTCACCTCGCTCGTGTTGATGGTGTTGGCGTGGTTAAGCGTCGCGCCGCCCGTGAAATCCTCGTCGGCCACGAACGGGCTGACCGCGGGCCCGCCGCAGTTGATGGCGATAAGTTGCGTGCTGGATTGGGATTGCGCGATTGAATAGGTGCCGCTCGTTACGGAGCTGCTCACGCCGCTGAGGCTGGCAATGGCCTGCAAGGTCGTGGCCGCGCTGATGGCCACTGGGCCGGAGTAAAGCGTGCCCGTGGTCGAGGTCGGCGTGCTGCCATTGATGGTGTAGTAGATCGAGGCGCCAGGCGTCGTGTCGCTGATCGAGACCGATTGCGCGGTTGAATAGGTGCCTGCCGCCGGGCTGAAGACCGGGGCCGCGACCGATCCGCTGCCGACACCAGCGCCATTGTAGGCGCCCCGGTTGGGCGCGGCCGTGGCAGAAACCGCATTACCCCAATAGTCCAGGCCACCGTTGTTGGCAATCAGCACTCCCGATCCAATCGCGGGTGAGCCCGCTTCCAGTTGATAGCCGCTGACGGTGGTGAGGCCGTTGCCGCCGGAGCCGGCAGAGACGAAGAGCGGGTTGGAGGTCAATTTGCTCGAATCGGCCGGTTCGCTCGCGGGATGGTTGCCATAGAAAAGATTATGGGAATAAGTGGCATTATCGCCGGAATTGAGCGAATACGCAGCCGACGTGCTGGCATTATCGACGATATTATTTGAAAACGAATAAGTGTGATGGTTGGCCGTATTGGACAATATGATGTTTGAATTCATGCCCGAGCCCACATAAATGTCGTTATTGTAAATACTGGCTGAGGTGAACGGGTAATTGATATAAATGATGCCGCCGCCCCCGCCCTTGTCATTTTGGCTGATATTATAGCGAACCACCATGCCGGTATCGGAGGTGTTCGTGTCAAACATGATCAACCCGAAATTGTTGTTGTGGCTATAGCTGTACTGCCAGACCGAGCCGGTGGACGACAAATCCGAATCATACATGTCGCCGTCCTGAACGATCGGGGTAAGGTTGTTATAACCCTCATTGTACTGAAACACCGTGCCCGAGGAGCAGACGGTATAGATCGTGTTGCCGCTCAACGCCGTGGCCGTATCATGGCACACATTGTTTTCAATCAAGCCGGTATTGTCGGTCAGGCGGACGATTATCGCGTTCTTGGTGATATTGTAAATGAGGTTGTTGCTGATGGTGACATTGGAGAAATGGCGGGCGGTCCATCCAGAGGTACCGGGATAATTGGTCATGTCGGTGGAACCGGAAAGCGAGACGTCCCAGTTGTCGGTCACGATACCCTGGTTGCTGCAGTCGTGGATCGTGCAGCCAGTCACGAGAACATTATCGTAGCGGGTTGCGGTCGTGTTGTCGGCGGTGACGCCGATATAGATACCCCCGGTCCTTTTGTCGGTCAGCTGCTGTCCGACCGTGCCCGTCACATTATCGATCGTGCAGCCCACAATGTGAATATAACTGACCAATCCAAAGTTGGAGGCCGATACATTGATGCCATTGCGCTCGCCGGCCGTGGACGCGCTGTTGGTCACTTGAAGATTGGAGATCTCCCAGTAATCTTGGTTGTAAAGCGAAACGGCACCGCCCGTGACACCGTTGCCCTGAATGAGAGGCAGTGCGCCGGTGCCATAGTTGCCAATCACAATCGGGCTGCCGTTCGAGCCTGAACCCAGGGGCGAAAGCACACCCGTCCACACATCGCCACACAGAAACAGGATCTGGTCGCCGGGCTGAAACGTGGTGGCGTCCACCTTGGTGAGCGTCTGCCAGGGTGCGCTTTGGACGGTTCCGGCGTTGTTATCATTACCCGCGACGGAATCCACGTAATACGTGGCGCCAGGGGCGAAGCTGGCGGCGGCCAGCGTGAAGCTCGCGAGTGCAAGCCAGGATGAGATTTTGTGCGAGTTCATTTTAGGATTGGGACGATGGGTTCGTGATTCCTACGGTTGAAATCGATATCGTAACGTGCAGCAGCTTTCGCAGCTGCCACGGTGGTCGGGTAGATTCGAGGAGTAATTATGGCGTAGTATCTATAAGCCAGCCTTTCACAATTGCGAGTAAAAATTTTACTAAAATGAATCATTTTGCATTAATTTTGTAAATTTTCACTCAATCGTTTTAACTAACGCATACAATGTAATAAGTTGCGAAATATTTTGTCTCGTGAGCATATTTGTAATTTTTATGTTAAAGTTGATTTTTTCTAAAATCATCCACCTAATCCTAGGACGCTTAAAAAGGTTTTTGATGGGTAAAAAACCTAACCCATGCCCATTTTGCACCGGGCAAATCTCAGGCCGACCCACGAAAAGCGGCGCTGAATAGCCGCGGAGGACCCAAAAAATGAAACAAAAATCCAGACTTAAATGTCGAAGCTTCCGGCCTATGAAAACCAGCATTACGTCCTCCGTCCTCGCCCTTTGTACCGTCCTAACTGGATGCGTCGGAACCGGTCCCAATACCCAGCAGGGAGCCGTCGGAGGCGCCGCCGTGGGTGCCGCAGCCGGAGCCATTATCGGCAACAACAGCGGTGGCCGCAACGGGCCCGCTGGCGCCTTGATCGGCGCAATTGCCGGAGCCATTATCGGCGGAACGATCGGAAACTCCGTCGACCATCAAAACGGCACCATTTATGGACAGCCGATCGCGGCTGTCCCTGCCTACCCAGCCTACGCCGGGCCGCCCGAAGCAATGGTCGCCCAGCCGGCCCCGGACGCCGTATGGGTTCCTGGACATTGGGAATGGAACGGCGCCCAGTATGTGTGGTGGGGCGGTTACTGGGCGGTACCGCCTCCCGGATTCCGCGTTTACGTCCAAGGCGGCTGGATCTTTCGCGGCGGCGGCTATTATTACCGCCGGCCCTATTGGCGTTAGCAGGCTGTTGAAAAACTCTGCTGAGCCGCCTTCGCTAAAGCTATGGCGGACAAGCCGGGGTGACCGACCCCGGCTGGAATATTGCGCCGGTCTAAATCGAAAAAGCTTTAGGGCGTGCCTTGGGCCCAGTGAAAAAAGCCCAGCCGCCGCCGGCTTCTTTGCCGAGCGGCCTGATTTCAACGCGGTTGGCGTGGCCATCAAGTTTGACGGCCGGCGTATAAAAATTAGGTCGATTTGCGGGCCGGCGCGGCTGATGCTCCCCGTCCCCACGATCACATGAAGAAAGATGCTTTTGTCTTTGTTGTCTGCGGTGAGCGGCACGCCGCCCGGCTCAACATTACGCTAAAGTTTCTCAAGAAATTTTCCCAGCGCGACATCCTGGTGGTCAAAAACCGCGCCCGCCTGAAACTGGATTGCGACCAGGTGATCACGCCCAAGGTCCCGGCCGGGCTGGACCACCACCAGGCCAGCATCTTTCTCAAGACCTCTCTGCATAAAATCCTGGCCCGCGAGCGGCGCCGGTTTTGTTATCTCGACAACGACGTGATCGCGGTTGACCACCGCGTCGACACGATTTTCGACCGGGCGCGCGAGCCGGTTTCATTTGCCGCCGACCACTGCCATCTCGGGGAGTTCAGCCGCCATGCCGTGAACTGCCACTGCACCGGCCGCGAATGCGAACATCTCCACGCGGCGATCCGCAAAATGTTCGGGGTCAAGGTCACCCCGAAGACGTGGCAGCATTGGAACGGCGGGGTTTTCGTTTTTGACGAAGCCTCGGCCGAGTTCATGGAACGCTGGCACCGAAACACCCTCAGCGTTTTCAAGGATCCGTACTGGCAAGTGCGCGACCAAGGCAGCCTGGCGGCCACGGTGTGGCAGCTGGGGCTGCAAAACCACCCGACGCTGCACCGCGATTTTAATTTCATCGTGGATCCGCTGGATCGCGTGCCCCGGGCCCGACGCGACACCGTGCAAGCCCGCGATTTATTTCCGAACGAGAGCTACGCCCTGCGCAACGGCACCAGCAACGGCACGGCGAAACCGCACCCGGCGTTTTTGCATTTCATCAATGGCGGCGTCGGAAAACGCGGCTGGAAAAACTGGGACGACGCGGAGCGGTTGCTGGACGCGAAGGTTTCCCGGCGGGCCCCGGCCGCCAATGGCGCGAAGGCAAGAGAAAAGCCCGCCGAAACAAAAGCCCCGCCCATCGACCGCCGCCTGTCCATCGACAACCGCATCGTACACGGTTTGTGGATCGGCCCCACCCTCTCGAAGATGGAGGTTCTCACCATCAAGTCTTTTCTCCGGCATGGGCACGAGTTCCACCTCTGGGTCTACGACGAGATCCAGACGCCGCTGCCGAAGGAGGTGATTTTGCAGGACGCCAATAAGATCATTCCGCGCAACCGGATTTTTCGGAAAGCGGACGTCGACGCCGAGACCGGCGTCGGCCAGGGCAGCTGTTCGCCGTTTTCCGATTTGTTTCGTTACAAGCTGCTTTACGAAAAAGGGGGTTACTGGGTGGACATGGACGTGACCTGCCTGCAACCGTTCAATTTTAAAGAGCCGTATATTTTCAGGCCACATCGCGTCGGCGTGGTGGGAAACATCATGAAATGTCCTCCCCGCAGCCGCCTGATGAAAATCCTCTACCAAAAAGTCGCCCGCCGGCTGGACGATCACAGCGACTGGTTGATGACCAACCGGCTGCTTTCGGAAACGATCCGCCAGGTGCGTCTGACCCGCTACGTCCGCACCGGCATTTGGAACGAGGAATCGTGGTGGGATGTGATCCGCCCCCTGGCCCTGGGCGACATGCCGATTCCGTCCGGCTGGTTTGCGGTTCATTGGATCAACGAATTTTGGCGCGCGCTCAAACTGCAGGGCGGTTTCTATCGCGGCAAACGGCTGTTCGACGTGGTGCCCGAGAAGGAAAATCCCAAACCGGGCAGCGCGCTGGCCAAACTTTATGCGGAATATGGCCTGGCCGCCTCCGCCAATGGAAGCAGCGGAAATGGAAACAGCCCCGTCATCGCGCCGGCCAAGCAAAATTTGGAGATACCGCTCAACCAGCCCGCGCCGCGGCAGCCGGCCACGCCTCAGTTTTTGATGACCAGCCACATCAACATCCTGCTGCCAAGCCTCGCGCGCGGCGGAGCGGAGCGAAGCGTGCTGGAGACACTGACCGGGCTGCAACGGCGCAACGCATCGGGAAAATTATTTGTCCTCCACCATGTCCGCCCGGGCTATCCTTTTAACAACCCGCCGAACGTCCAGGTTTTCCGCCTGAACCAGCCCGACATGCCAGCCAAGCTGCATGCGGTCGCCGCCGAGGTTTTGGCGTCACCCGAGCCATTGGTTTACACGCACATGATCAAGGCCGAGCTTCTCCGCCACCTGTGGGAACGCGGGGTGAAAACCGTTCCGGTCATTCAAAACGCCCGCCCGTCGTGGCAGGATTCGCCGGCGGCGTTCAATCATCCGAATGTTCCCTTTGTCGCGGCCGTGTCCGAAGCCGTGGCGGAACAGCTCCGCGAGGACAAATGCCCACGCCGGGTGGTGGTAATACGCCACGAATTGCAGCGGTGGTTCACGCCGGAGGAGCAGCAGGAACACCGGCGGATGATCCGCGAACGCCACGGCATCGCCGATGACACGCTCGTCATCGGCATGGTGGGGGCCTTCAAGTCCCAAAAGGCCTACACCCGCGCCGTTCGCGTGCTCGCGCAAATTCGAAAAATCCGCCCGGTGAAACTGATGATCCTGGGCGGTTGGGACCACGAGTGGGGCCACGGGCGTCTCGCCTACGCGGCCACGTGCCGCCTGGCACTGGAATTGAACGTGATCACGGACCTGCTCACGCTCGGCCCGGTGCCGGATGCGGAACGCTACTACGCGGCGTTTGATGTTTTTCTGAACACCAGCGCGTACGAAGGATTGAGCGTGGCGTTGCAGGAGGCCATCCAGACGGGCTGTCCGATCGTCACGGCGGATGCCGGAGGCAACGCCGAGATTCTTCCGGAGCGGGCGGTTTTGGTCCAGGATTCGTCGGATATTTCCGCCTACGTGGGCGGAATCGCGCAGGTGCTCAAAAACAGCTCGCGGATCCTGGTGCAAAAGCCGAATGACTTCGACCTCGTGCCGCGGCTTTGGTGTCTCCTGGGCCGATATGGCCGGGATTGCGATATTTCCCCCCCGGCCGCAAACCGCACCGGCACGCTGTTCCTGACCGAGAACCTGAACATTGGCGGAGCCCAGCGATCGTTGGTAAACCTGCTTTGCTTTCTTCCACGCATGGACCAGTCCTGGCTTTGCGTCTTGGAGTCAAACTACGGCCAGGGATATTTCGACGTGCTGGAAAAAAGCGGCGTTCGGGTTTTTTCCGTCCACAACAGCACCGATTACCTCGACCGCCTCGAGCGCCTCCTGTGCCTGATCGAGCGGCTGAACGTGCGAAACGTGTGTTTTTGGAACGTGGAACCGCGCATCAAACTGCTCCTCGCCAAGATTCTCCCGCCCGGGTCGGTCCGCCTCATCGATGTCAGCCCGGGGCCGGCTTTGTTTGCGGAAATGGAGCGGACACCCGTGTTCCAGCGCCGGATATCGTTTCGGGCCGCCGACTATTGGGCGCGCCTCGATCATTTTGTCGCGAAATACAAGGGCGGCGTTCCGCCCGGCATGCGGGCCGATGGCCGGAAAATGGTCGTGATTTCGAACGGGGTGCCGGCACCCCTTCCCGTCGAACGCCATGCCCCGCCGCTCCCGCCCGGGGCGGACCCCCGCCTGGTCATCGGCACCGCCTGCCGCATCATGCCGGGCAAACGGATCGATTTCCTCATCGACATGATGGCGGAACTGAACGCGAGCCTGCCCGGGACGACGTTGGTCATCGTGGGCGGCGTCGATCCGCGCCACGCGGATTACTGGCCGCTGCTCGTTGAGCGCCTCCGGTCCAAGCGGGTGACGAATATAAATTTTGTCGGCCCCCACTCCGAGGTGACGCCATTTCTGCGCTTGTTCAGGGTTTTCGTGATGCTCGCCGATCAAGCCGGCTGTCCAAATGCTTCCCTTGAAGCGATGGCCTTGGGCTTGCCCGTCATTGCCAATTCCGCCGGAGGCACCGCCGAACAGGTCCGTCATGGCGTGAATGGTTTTCTTGTCAGCGGGAACGATCCCAAGGAAATGGCCCAACATGTGCGCCACCTCCTCGTCAACAAGGCGGTCCACCGGCGCTTCAGCGCGGCCGCGCGAGCCACCGCCATGAAAGATTTTCCCATGGACCAGATGACCCGGGGCTATCGTCAATTGCTCGCAAAGCCCACCCGGAAAATTCTTGCCACCCGGGTTTCGCCCCGGCCACGTCCGCGCACAGTCGTAGGTCGGGGTTTATCCCCGACGCGTCGGGCGTGATCTGCCAGAGGCGGACAAGAGCTCGCTCGCCAAAGGCGAGCCCGACCTGCAACTTTGGCCGGCAGCCGTTCAAAATCGCCCGTTGTGAATAGAAGGTGAGCAACGTTAGCTTGTTCTGACTGCGCCAAGTTGGTTTTGAAGAAGCGGTCCAGCCTTTCCATGCACCAAATAACCATCCGTCTTCCGTGCAATCGCGATTATGCCGGGACGCTCAAGTTGGAGGACGCGAAGGGCAAATTGGCCGCCGGTCCGTTTCACATATGCGCGCGCGCGCATGACGAGCTCGCGCGCGCCAATGGAAATCCTGACCGTCTCCCGGTCCTGCCTTTCGGCGACATGCCTTTGGGCGAGTATGAAATTGTCCGCATCGTCCCAAGCGGGCCGGGCACTCCTTTCGAGAGCAAGGAATTTGGCTCGGCCGGGATTATTTTTCTGCAGCCCAAACACGGTGAAGCCGCCCTCGCGGATGCCAACGGCCGTTTTATTTTCCTCATTCACGGCGGCGCGCTCGCCCGCCACGGCGCCTTGCGGCCGACCGAAGACGGTTCCCTGCGGCTGTCGAACCGCGATCAGCGGAAATTGGTCAGCGTATTGCGCCGCGTGGGCGTATGCCGCTGTATCGTGACCAATTCCGGGCGCGCACAACGCCGGGTCGCCATCGCCGCCGGTTCGGCGCGTTCCCCGCGCGCTCCAACCCGGCGCGGCGCGGCTCATTCCGGGCCGCTGGCCGCCGCCGCCGCGGCCGGCCTGGCCGAGACTTCGCGCCGGTCGTGGCTGCGAACCATGCTGATTGCGGCCGGTGCTTTTGCGTCAGTTCCCAACCTGCTGCGTTTTTTCTCGCCCAAAGCGTATGGCGAAGGCGGAGGAACCGACTACGGGCATAAAGCGGCGGATGACTTGAACAAGGTCACCACCCACGGCGCGGAAGGTGCAGACGACGCCAATAAGATTACCAATAAGTCCGACCCAGGGGGAACAAAAAGCGGACCACTTGGCACGACCGAAACCGATCCTACTAAGGTCCAAACAGGTGGCGCCGGGGAAAACGCGCACAAACAGATAGGCGAAGGATGGGACACCGGGACCACCGGCGGAGGAAACGGGACGCCG
>Ga0206939_10327_pt1 | contig 9918 bp, 9 predicted proteins | sample Alteio_BWOrgHeat_10_FD_152921 | JGI IMG/M metagenome (GOLD analysis project Ga0206939, IMG submission 152921) | Enriched cells from forest soil in Barre Woods Harvard Forest LTER site, Petersham, Massachusetts, United States -... | ecosystem: Environmental > Terrestrial > Soil > Temperate forest > O... | reverse complement strand
GCGAAGATGCGGGTGAGCCCGATAATGCCGAGAATGACTCCCAGTGCCAGTCCCGTAATCAACTCCCGGCGGATCACCCGAAACCAGTCGCGCAAGCGTATATCTCCCAGGGCCATCGCCTGAATCACAAGGGATGTCGCCTGGGATCCGGAGTTTCCACCGCTGCTGATAATGAGAGGCAGGAAAAGCGCAAGAACGACTGCCTTCGAGAGCTCGTCCTCAAAAAAGCCCATCGCGGTCGCGGTAAACATCTCGCCGACGAAGAGGATGGCCAGCCATCCGGCTCGTTTTCTGACCATTTCCAGCAAGGTTGTGTGCAGATAGGGGCGGTCCAGGGCCTCTGAGCCGCCCAGGTTCTGGATGTCCCGGCTGGCTTCTTCTTCGACGACGTCTACGATGTCGTCGACAGTAACGATGCCGACCATGCGACGGTCGGCGTCGAGAACGGGGACGGCCAGCAATCGGCTCTCGCGGACGACGGTCGAGACTTTCTTCTGATCGGTATCCGGCGCGACCCAGACCAGGTCCGTTTTCATTACTTCCCGAACAGATTTGGCCGGATCGGCAGAGAAAAGCTGGCGCAGCGAAACTACGCCGAGCAAATGCTGGCCCTGGTCCAACACGTAGGCGTAATACAACTGGTCAACGATGGGAGCTTCCTTGCGCAGGTATGAGATGGCCTCGTCTATCGTCGACTCCGGACGCAAGCGGGCGAAACGCGGATTCATCAGGCCGCCGGCCTCGTCGTCCTTATATGCCAGAAGGGCGATGACTTCCCTTCGCGTCGGCTCATCGAGCAACGCCAGGTATTCGTCTCGTTTGCCGGGACCAACTTCCTGAATCACATCAGCCGCATCATCCGGAGCCAGTAGACGCATCCAGACATGCCGTTGCTCCGGCGGTAAGCCATGTAGAACGTCAAGCTGGTCGTGGGCGCTCAGTTCGAGAAAGAAGTCTGCTTTTTCGCCAGTGTGCAACTCGCGAAACTGCTTTATGCGATCGCGGTGTGACAAGCTATGCCAGCGTTCCCACAGTTGTTCGGTCGCTGAGGATGTCTCGAGTTCAGTGGGCATCGGTACTCCCGTTCAAAATGCAAATATGTTGCTGGGTGTTGGTCCCGCTGATCCAGAACCGTATGGGTCAATTATCTATGGGCGTTGAACAGCGTGTTAAAGCTGGGTTACAACCGGGAGACCGGACCTTCCACGAAGTGATTGACATTGCCGGGCTGAGTCGCTGCGAGATCGCGCTCCAGGACGCAAACCGACGGCAAGTGCCATCGGCGTTCAATAAGGCATTGATGGAAGGCATTGATGGGAAAGACCGACTAACCACCGTTCGTCGCACAACACTGACGTTGTTCGGGGTGGTGGTTAGTTCGGGGTGGCCCAGGTCTCGCTTTTGAGACCTGGGTTCTTCAGGAGGGCCTGGGCATCGAAGGGACTGCATCGAAGGCAAAGATCAGGCATTGAGGGACCCTCCCCTTCAATACCATCCGATTCTTGGCATTGGGTGTAACCCCCTACTTCACATTCGCAGACTCGGGCGGTGTGAGCACAAACTCACACGTAACCTCGGTCGAACAAAATAGCACCCCGCTCCGCAGCAGAAGCGCGTGCGACCCCTTCGGTACTGCCAGGCCGAGATCCAACCGCCCCAAAGACGCGCTCAGCCCGCGCACCGCCTCATCCCCGCTCACCATCGCCAAATGCTCCGTCTTTGCGGCCGAAATCTGCAGCACGAACACTCCCGACCCTTTCACCCCCGACGGCCGCGGCACATGAAACGTCCGCCGCTCTTGCAGCGTCTGGTCCGGATGGGCATCCTGCGCCGCAACGCCCTTCTTCTTCAGCCCGTCCACCCGCGCATGGAGCTCCGTCGCTATCGGCGTCGTGCTGCCCCTCCGGGTTCGGCTCAGCGCCATTTCATATGCCCGCATCGCGCCCGTGGCATCGCCCTTCTTCTCCAGGATCTCGCCCATGTGCAGCCCCGCCTCACCATGCGCATTGCTCCGCCAGGAAGCCCGCACATACTCTTCCGCAAGCGCGTCCTTTCCTTCAGCGAAGTACACCCACCCCAGCGTGTCCCACGTCGCCAGCAACAGGAGGGCCTGGCGAAACGTTGCACTATTCACACTCTCGATCGCAGTTCCCGCCGACTCAGCCTCCAGCGACTCGACTGCCTTGCGTGCACTCGTTTCGGCCAGCGGCAGCGATGCGCTCGATCCATCACTGACCAGCGCATACGCTCCATCATTCAAGACATTTGCATCAGAAGTCCCGTCCAACGCCTTCTCCATGATGGATACCGCCTCTTCCTTCTTTCCCACTCGCAACAGCGCATTTCCCAGTCCGACCTGAATCATTCGATTGTCCTGAATCGCCTTTACACCTGCCCTGTACACCTCCATCGCGTCGTCTACGTGATTCGTCGCCAGCAGTCGACCTCCAACGAACAACACGGCCTGCGCGTTGTCCGGTGCGGCCTTTGCATAGGCCAGCAGATACTTCTGTTCTTCGGAAGCGCGACCCTGCAAGCGCTCCAACCGGATGAGCTCTGGATACTGGTCAACCTCCTCAGGATGCTGTCGCAACTCCCGCTCATAGTCGTTTGCCGCCTCACCCGCGTTGTTGTTCTGCAAGGCCAGCCATCCACGCAGACTCCATGCGTAGGCCTGCTTCTCATTAATGGCAATTACCTGATCAGATTTCTTCTGCGCCAATTCAAAATCTTTGGCCATAATGGCCTCGGACGCCTGTCGCACCAGCTCAGCCGCCGCCGGATTATTCCCGCCCGGCGCGGGCGGCCCTTTCTCCCCTGACGCCAGATCCTTGCTCGTCAGCTGAATCCATGGCTGCACAACGGCGTCCGTAAACTTCTTCACGCTCTTCCACTCGCCCGCCTCCACCTTCGGCTTCAGCACCTCCAGCGTAAACTCCGACACCAGGCTCCCGTCCGTTATTCGGTATGTCTCGTCGAACGTCGCAAACGGGGTTTTCAAGTGAATCGCATCCGGCAGATCAGCCCCATATCCCGCCGGCAGCTTCACCGTGCTTTTCGCGATCTGGGTACGACGCCCGCCAAAGTCGATCTCTTCCTTGGGCGGCTTCTTCTCGTCGATCGAAGGCAGAATCGCATTCGGCAGCAGCGACCCGATCTGATAGCTCTTCCACAGCGACCACGCATCCTGGCTGTATCCATATCGCATTCCCCACGGCGCTGAGAGGTCGTCGGCTGCGTCCAGCGCCACGCTGTTTGCCTTCCCGTTGAAGCCAGTGTTATCCACATACGACTGGCCCAACTGGTCCCACTGTGCCCGCGCCACCTGCCGGCTCGCATACCGCATCAGCACCTCATCGTCCCCGCGCATGGTCACGGCTACGTTGCCCTTCGTCGTCCCGTCCTTCGCCAGTTCAAACGTCCCCTCATACTGGTCCACCGCAGCAAACGGCAGCTCCGCCGGGGTCTTTACCAGGCGCGGCACACCGGGCCCGCTTTTCGCCGGCACCACCAGCGCCTCCTTGTCCCGCAACATCGACAGCAACACGCGGTACGGCGCCACCTCTGTCGTCGCGTCCAGCCAAACAGGCCCACCGTCCACATCCACCAGAGTAATGAGATGGTTGAAGGCTCCCGGCATCGGCACCTTCTCGTTCATCTCAACCCCGACCCCAATCAGCACCGCGGAAGGCTGAAAGCCCTTGGCCTGCAGCAGCGCCGCTAGCAGCGTGTGCTTGTCCTTGCAGTCTCCGTATTGGTTCGTCAGCACCTCCATCGCCGTGTGCGGCTGATAGCGACCCACGCCAAAATCCACCCCAATGTAATGGTTGTGTTGCGATACATACTCGTACAACCGCCGCACCTTCTCTGAGTCCGTCTTTGCTCCCGCCGTCACCTCGTCCGCCTTCGCCTGCAGCACTGGAGTCACCGCATCGCGCCCCTCAATCAGCGCCTGATACCACGCCCCCACCGCCTCCCAGCTGGGAAACGTGGTCCATGCGATTGGCGGCGTTTTGTCCGGCAGCGCGGCATCCTCATCTTTCGCGTTGCTCCGCCGTAACTGCGCCCCCTTCCATCGGTACACTCGCTCGTTCCCGCTCTCCACTGTCTCGGGCGGATACTTTGGGCTGTACACCGTCACCGTCTTCGACTTCGGCACCCGCAGTTCAATCCGCCGGTCCAAATACACCATCCCGGCCCCAAAGTTTTCCGCACCCCAGAATTCCTCCGGCGCCTCCGCCCGCTTCTGTGTCAGTTTCGTCTCAAACTCGAGTGCGTCCCCCACCGCCAGCGATCGCATCGGCAGCTCCTTCAGGTGCAGGTCGCTGTACATTGGCGCAACCTGCGTCGCCGGGGCCGGCTGGTCCTGCGCATCAGCCGCTGGCGTCTCCACCACCGTTCCATCCGGCTTGCGCACCCGCGCATAGTCAATCTCCAGCGACTGCGTTCCGCTCGCGTACGGAAATCTCAGCACTGCAAAGGCCTGCAACGCCCCGCTCGACTGGACTCGCAGCACTGTGGTCTCAGTCTTCACCCCCGTACCATCTGTAGCGTAGCGGTACACCACCTCATCCCGCTCCACCACCGCCGCCTCATCGGCATACTCCTTCGCAGCGCCCTTCTCAGGCTGGGGCGCCGTCACCTGTGCAGCAAGATCGTGAGGGGCAATAGGCAGGTAAGCAACAAGAACAGCAAACAGCAGAAAATTATTCATGGCATTTATACGGAGTCATTTCATTTCAAACTGATTCACTGCGTGTTATACATCGTCGATGCTTTGAAGGACATACGTCGAATGATAGCGGGGCGGCGGCCTCTTTCTGGGACGCGTCGGAGTGAAGGAGACCTACAACCTTCAGGTCACTTGACTCCTCTAGGTGTCCCGCTAGGGCATAGCTCATAAAGAGCATGGCTCGCGAGATTGACACCAACCACCATTAGAGTCACAATGTGATCCTAATGGTGGGCGAGTTTGAATACCTTGTGCTTACCGCAGCCGTCCGCCTGGGCGAAGAGGCCTATGGCGCGGCAATCCGGCGGGAGATCGAGGTAGCAACTGAACGCCGCTGCTCCATCGGAGCGCTCTACACAACCCTGGATCGGCTGGAGAGAAAAGGCTTTGTGAAGACGTGGATGGGCGATTCGACGCCGCAAAGGGGCGGTCGGGCCAAGCGAATGGTCTGCGTAACCGCAAAGGGGATTCGTGCCGCTTCCTCCTTCTATCTTGCGGTCATGCGAGTGAGCCGGAATGTCTCATGGGAGACAGAATGAGTTACGAGCCAGCTATTAATCGATTCTTGTGGTGGTTGGTGAATCGCTCGGCCGAAATGTTGGAGTCCGGTGAACGCGAAGTGGTGCGCGGGGACCTTGCGGAGTCAGGCGAGACTGGCGGCCAGGCTTTGCGCCACGTGGTTGGGTTAGTCATCCGGCGCCAGGTGTCTATATGGTCGGACTGGCGGCCTTGGCTGACCCTGGCGGGCTTGGTCGTTCCGCTGGGTATGTTGCTCTCGGTCGTTTCCAGGCGTATGGCCGGTACGAGCGCCGTTTATTTCTGGATGTACGCGAACAACCTGGACCCGCGTTTGTTTGAACTTCGCGGATTCTGGTACCAACTTGCCGACACCATCGCAGAAATCTTCAAGATGTACTTAGCACTGGGTTGCTGGTCATGGACCAGTGGTTTTGTACTCGGGTCGGCATCGCGCGGCATTCGGGTCAACGGCCTTTTGTTGTGTCTTATGTTGGCATTCGGCGTTCTGCTGGGCGCGCCACTTTATGTTGCCTATTTCGATCACCACCTGCTGCTTACACGCTTCCCCGTCCTCGCCCACCAGCCCCACCAGCGCGACCCGGTGAACGCGCTGACTTTCTACCGCGTTATGTTTCCCTTGATTGTGCAAGCAGTTCTTGTTCTGCTCCCGGCGTTGTGGGGAATGCGTGAAGGTGCAAGAGCGGCGAATCTTCGGCTATGGCTTCGCACGGTTCTATGGACGGCAGCAATTGCATCCCTGGTCGCCGTTGTGATCCAGAATCCGGACCTGTGGATGTTCATGAAGTTATATTGGCGGGCGGGAACTCCGTGGCATGGTTGGCAACGACGCCTGCCTGCAGCTTTGTGCGTACTGGCCACTTGTGTTCTTGCTCGCAACCGCAATCACGCGGCGCTTGCGCGGTGGCAGGGTTGTCTCTGAGGCGGCGCTGCCATAAGAAACCAACCTCTGACGGATGAAATTTATGGAGATGGTACTGCACACGTCATCACGGAAGCAACGAATGCTGTCCGGCGTTCCCCTCACCATGACCTTGGCTGGCCGGCCCAGTGCGATTCGTATCTCAGACGATTGCGGACAGTAAAATGCAAACCCACTCAAACGACGGGAGGAAACTATGCAGAGCCAAGCACCGGCCATCATATCGAAACTTGCCGGTTCACAACCGGCGTATAAGATTGCTGGTTTGACCATATTTCTGCTGTGGACGTGTATCACACCGGCTCTCTTCGGTCAGCAGGATGTCCATGCGGGGCTTATACCCCCGGCAAATCGAAAATCAGCGCCGGCCTTTCAACTTGTGACGGAAGACGGTACGAAGATGCAAATCTCTGACTATCGGGGAAAGGTCGTTCTACTGAACTTCTGGGCTACCGATTGCGGCGGCTGCGTGCTCGAGATTCCATCGTTCATCGAGATTGAGAAAGCATACAAGGACAAGGGCTTTACTGCCGTCGGTGTCTCGATGGATATATCGTACGAAAGCCTGAAGGACGCCAACGAAGCATGGGGTAGGGTGAGGCCGTTCATGGCAAAGCACGGAATCAATTACCGGATTGCGATGGGCGATGATGCAATCTCCAAAGCCTACGCATTGACCGCGTTTCCGGCCACCTACTTGATCGACAAATCCGGTAGGATTGCGGTCGCTTATATAGGGGTGGTCATAAACAAAGATAACGTTGCAACCAACATCAAGAGCCTTCTGTCGGAGCGGTAAAGCGAAAGAAGCGCTGCCTCCTTGCCCGTTGTACAAGGGGTAAGTTTCGGGGCGATTAGCGAAGTTTGGTAAAAGAGGGTTCACGCTCGCCGTTTCTTTTTAGGGGAAGCCGCCGCCTTTTCCGGAAGTTGCGAAGTGACGAGGACGACCGGCTCCTGGTCGGGAAATGTCACAATCACTGTCAGGTGGCCTCCCATCGCGGCAATCGTGCGCTGCATGGTGGAAAGCCGTGGGTCCTTCCGCTTTTCTAAGCGCGAGATTTGCATCTGGCCGATCCCGAGTGCCTCGGCCATCTTCGTCTGGCTGATCTTTCGCCCCTTCCGGATCTCACTGAGGGTCATACGCTTCTGCACCTTTGCCAGCAGCTCGTTTCCCCGCGCCCCAATTTTCTTCTGCCGCTCCTTCGGCAAGGAAGTAATCACATCGTCTACCGCAATCATTCCACGCATCGTAGTCACTCCATTGATTAGAGATTGTCGAGGTGTTCCTTGTACCTCTTGTCGGCTCTCTCGATCAGCCGCTTGTAGAACTTCTTCTCGCTCACTCCCGATTTGTCTCCCGCAACCAGCAGGATCGAATTCCTCCGGGGATCGAAAGCGAAGGCGACCCGCCAAATGCCGCCATCTGCCCTGAATCGAAGCTCCTTCATGTTCGCGTACTTCGAATCGTTGAGCGTGTCTACTTCGGGTCTTCCGAGCGACGGCCCATATTCCCGCAGAGGAACAAGCGAGGCGAGGAGTTCGTCCTGAACCGCCGCGGACAACTCATCGAATTCATCCTTGAAACCTGGGATGGAAGTAGGCGGCCCAGCTCATGGAACCATTATGCCATATGGAGCATAATGCCTGAAAGAGCATAGAGATCCGCGATGCGACAACCCGGGCTTTGTATCAGGCACGACTTTACAGGCTGCGGAAAAAACTCCCTGGATGAAGGGGAAGGGCTGCCTCGCCGCAGCGAGCATTAGTCCGTCCGTCTAAACGTCAAGATGGCTTTGTCCGCTGAGGGTACCGTTCTCTTCCTCATGAGTCTTCCCGCAGCCTCTGAGGTAGTGCCTATTACGCGCCGCTGAGAAAGATCGGCTTCACCATGGCTTCGATCTTGGCAGCCATCTCCTCAGCGGGGATACGGTCGTGGGTCTGAGACCAGCGGCGCGCGGCTCCGAAGATGGCCCAGGCTGCCGTGGTCGCCAGCAGTACACCATCGACGCCGGGGGCCAACTCATGATGGGTAAGGCCTTCCTTGAACATGCCCTCAACGACCGCGATGATGGAGCCTTCGAGCGGCATCCGAGAGCCCTTAACGGGGCAGCTTGTGATCTCTGTGAGATAGTCACAGACGCCGAGTGCGATGGCGCGCAGCGCTCCATCGCAGTTGGTAAAGGAGATACCACGGCGCTCAATCAGGCCCCGGAACCGGACGTCTGACATGGCCTGTAGCAGTGCGTTCTTGTCCGGATAGTGGAGGTAAAAGGTGGCCCGGTTGAGCGTCGCCTGGTCCGCGATCTCCTGCACGGAAATATCCTCGAACTCCTTTTCAGCCAACAACTTGGCGAGTGAATCGATAAGCATGCGGCGGCTGCGCAGGATGCGGGGATCTGTCCCTTCTAGCGCGGTCGCGGATTCGAGTGCCTGTGCCATTGCAGCTTTCAGAATACCTCTTCCTGCAGCATTTGATGCTAATGCGACACTTGTCGATTTATTATGAATCGACGTATGTTGATTACACATCAAGTGTCGTACAGGAGGATTTCTGTTATGCCAACACTGCTTCACATCGATTCCAGCCCACTGTACGGCCGGTCGGTCTCTCGCGAGCTGACCAGTGCGTTTGTCGCTCAATGGAAGGCTTCACACCCGGACGGAAGGGTCGTCGTCCGCGATCTCAATGCAACTCCTATCTCGCCGATTTCCGCGGAATGGGTCGGCGCCGTCTATACGCCGGAAGAGGCTCGCACTCCGCAGCAGAAGGAACTGCTTTCGCTTTCGGATTCCCTGCTCGCCGAACTGGAGCAGGCCGATGAGTACGTCTTCGGCGTGCCCATGCATAACTTTGGCGTGCCCTCGGTGCTGAAGCTTTGGATCGACCAGATTTCGCGTGTCGGCAGGACCTTTTCTTACGCGGACGGAACGCCGAAGGGTCTGCTTGTCGGCAAGAAGGCGACGTTTATTATTGCTACTGGCGGCATCTATGATGCGCAGACGCAGATGTCGTCTTTCAACTTTGTGGAACCATATCTGCGGTCGGTCTTTGGCTTCCTCGGTGTGACGGATGCGACCTTCCTCACCACAGGCGGAACCGCTGCACTCAACTATGGGCAGGACCGTGATGCGTTTCTTGCCCCTCACCTGCAGACCGTGCAGACGCACGCGCAGACCTTCCTGGGAGGACACGCATGAAGATCGCTTCGATCATCGCTCGCTATCTGCTGGGGCTGTTGTTTTTGGTCTTTGGGCTGAACGGGTTTCTTAATTTTATCCCCCAGCCGCCAATCCCGAATCCCCTGGCAGTCCAGTTCCTTGTTGCTGTCAGCACATCGCACTTTGCCGCGTTCTTCTTCGTGGTGCAGGTGCTTGGTGGGCTACTGCTGCTCTCCGGATTTTTCGTGCCACTTGCGCTCACGCTGCTTGCGGCGGTGCTCTACAACATCCTTGCGTTTCACCTGACGCTCTTGCCGGGCATCGGTCCAGGACTGGTGGCCTGTGTCCTGTGGGTGCTGGTCTTCCTTCAGTACCGCGAAAGCTTCAACGGCATCTTCAGTGCGAAGCCTGTGACGAAAGCATAAGTGTGCGGGAGCCTCCGCTCCCGCGTCTTCACTACCTGCAAGAGGGGATTGGACAATGGCAGTAACCGCCCCTTATGTGACTAAATAAAGGTCAATCCTCATAAACTAATCCACCCCAAATCGTATCTATATAAGTGTCAACT
>Ga0206939_10174_pt2 | contig 9930 bp, 7 predicted proteins | sample Alteio_BWOrgHeat_10_FD_152921 | JGI IMG/M metagenome (GOLD analysis project Ga0206939, IMG submission 152921) | Enriched cells from forest soil in Barre Woods Harvard Forest LTER site, Petersham, Massachusetts, United States -... | ecosystem: Environmental > Terrestrial > Soil > Temperate forest > O... | reverse complement strand
CCCGAAGGTTCAGGACCCCTATTGCCTGCGCTGCCAGCCGCAGGTGATGGGCGCGTGTCTTGATCATATACGTTTTGCCGCGGATATATTTCTGCGCGAATCAAACGCGGTCACCGATAATCCTCTCGTGTTTTCCGCCACCGGCGACGTAAAATCCGGCGGCAACTTCCATGCCGAACCGGTTGCGATGGCCTCTGACACGCTGGCACTGGCGATCGCGGAGATCGGCTCGATGAGCGAGCGGCGCATCGCCATGCTGATCGACCACAAAATCAGCGGCCTGCCGCCGTTCCTTGTCAAGGACGCGGGCGTCAACTCCGGTTTCATGATCGCGCATGTGACGGCGGCGGCGCTGGCGAGCGAAAACAAATCTCTGGCGCATCCGGCCTCCGTCGACAGCCTGCCCACATCGGCCAATCAGGAAGACCATGTGAGCATGGCAACTTTTGCGGCGCGGCGGCTTGGCGACATGGCCTTCAATACGGCGACGATTGTCGGCGTTGAACTGCTGGCGGCGACGCAGGGCATTGATTTTCACAAGCCCCTGAAAACGGCGCCCGCTTTGCAGGAGGCGATGAAAGCTATCCGCGCCAGCGTCGGCCACTACGCCAAAGACCATTACTTCGCGCCTGATATCCGCATCGCGACGCGGATGGTGGAAGAGGGAAAATTTTTGTCCTTTATGCCGAACGGCTTACTTCCGTGCAAGTAAAGCGCCTGATACAGGGAACAACGCCGCTCCTGATCAGCATGCCGCACACGGGCACTTTTCTGCCACCGGATATAAAAGGCCGCATGAGTGATGAGGCGCTGCGTCTTGCCGATACGGACTGGAATATCGACAAGCTCTACTGGTTCGCGGTCGAGATGGGTGCAAGCCTCCTGATGCCGACGCATTCGCGCTATGTGGTCGATCTTAACCGCCCGCAGGACGATACGAACTTATATCCGGGACAATTAAAAACAGGTCTCTGCCCCCTCAATACTTTTGCCGGAGAAAAAATTTACAAGGATGGGGAGGAGCCTGACGAGATCGAAAAAATAAACCGTGTCGCCGCCTACTGGCTCCCCTATCATGAAACACTGCAGACGGAACTGGCGCGGCTGAAAGCGGAGTTCGGCTATGTGATTTTGTATGACGCGCACTCCATCTGCTCGCATGTGCCGCTGTTGTTTGAGGGACAGCTGCCGGATCTGAATCTCGGCTCCGCCAAAGGCGAGTCATGTGCAGCGGAGATGGCCGCGGCGGCCCTGAAAGCAGCGGCAGGGGGTGATTACTCCTCCGTGCTGAATGGCCGTTTTGTCGGCGGCTATATCACCCGCCACTACGGCCAGCCGCAGAACCACATCCACGCCCTGCAGATGGAACTGACGTGGATCAACTATATGGACGAAAATTACCCCTACCGCTTTGATGAAGCGAAGGCGGCACAGCTGCAAAAGACGTTAAAAAATGTGCTGCAAGCACTTCTGACATGGGGGCAGCGACGTTATTGTTAATTATCTCATTGATATTTAATAATAAATTTTATATAACATAATACATTGACATAGTTTTTGTAATTGCGTAATATGCTGCGCATGCTTGCAACTTACAAGCGATTTAACAACAGATGCAGAAAAATCACGGCAAAGGATAAAGATAAAATGTCAAAAGCAGTCGAAGAGAAAGATGTAAGCCCAAGCGGAAACGCCGAAAGAAGCAAGCTTGCCAAGCTAGGTATTGCAGGTGCATTTGCCGCAGCCGCCGGAGGTCTCGGCGTTGTCGTTGCCGTCGCGGGTCCTTTTGTGGCAGTTGGCGCGGGCGTTGGTGCGCTGGCGTTAGGGGCGCTCAGTTTGGCTCACCCAAACTAGCTAAAAACTATAGGGTTTTTCCCGTCGGCATTCTGTCGCTGCATGGATTATTACCAAAATAATAACAGAGATCGCGCGGGTGGTTGATGTCCCACAGCACAAACGCGGCGTCTTTGCCTTTTTCCAGCGTGCCGCAGATATCCTGAAAGCCAAGCGCCCGTGCCGCATGCCGCGTGACTCCGGCCAGCGCCTCTTCCGGCGTTAAACGGAAAAAGGTACAGGCCATATTCAGCATCAGCAGTAATGAAAGCGTCGGTGATGTGCCGGGGTTGTGGTCCGTCGCAAGCGCCATCGGCACTTTATATTTGCGCAGCAGGTCGACGGGCGGCAGCTGTTTCTCGCGCAGGAAATAAAACGCGCCGGGGAGCAGTACAGCAGCTGTTCCCGCATCAGCCATCGCTTTTACACCGGCTTCATCAAGATACTCGACATGATCGGCGGAGAGCGCGTGGTATTGCGCGGCAAGTTCCGCACCGCGCTGGTTGGAGAGCTGCTCCGCATGCAGCTTGACCGGCAGGCCCAGCGCGGCGGCTATCTTGAAAACTTTTTCCATCTGTTCCCGCGTAAAGCCGATGTTCTCGCAGAAGCCGTCGACGGCATCGACAAGTTTTTCAGCATCCAGCGCCGGCAGCATCTCGTTGCAAACAAAATTAATATAATCATCTGCGCGACCGGCATACTCCGGCGGCAAAGCATGTGCGCCCAAGAATGTACGCTGCACCCGCAGACCCAGATCGTCGCGCAGCCGGGTTGCCACGCGCAGTATTTTTCTTTCCGTCGCCGTATCGAGGCCATAGCCGGATTTCATTTCGAACGTCATCACGCCTTCGCGCATCAGCGTTCTGACGCGGCCCAGCGCGGCTTCGTAGAGCTGCTGCTCCGTCGCCTCGCGCGTGGCCCTGACGGTGGAAAGAATGCCGCCGCCCGCTTTGGCAATATCCGCGTAGGAAACACCCTGCAGCCTCTGTTCAAACTCTGCGGCGCGGTCACCGGCATAAATCAAATGTGTGTGACAATCTATCAACGCCGGCGTCATCCACTTGCCGCCGCCATCGCGCACATCTTGCGAGAGAGCTCCCGGTTTTCCCGGCAGCTCCGCTGCGGGGCCTATCCATGAAACATTTTTGCCCTGAATACCCACGGCTGCGTTTTTGATAATGCCAAAACCGTCCGCCTGGTTTTCTGCCATCGTTGCTGCGTGAATATTGATCCAGAGCGTATCAAACATCTTTAATGATTGCCTTTTCGAAAGCGTGCTCTACTATTTATAGAGAGAGGATGTTTGCATGACAACGCTTTTTGCGCCGACAGCGCTTCTGCCCGATGGCTGGGCGGATAACGTCCTGATCGAATGCGACAAGGACGGCTGGATCGTCGGCGTCGACGGCTTCAAGGCGCAGGCGCAGTATAGCAAGGATGTCGAGCTGATCGCGGGGCCGCTGGTTCCCGGTATGCCGAACGTGCACTCCCACGCTTTCCAGCGCGCCATGGCGGGACTGACCGAGCGCGCCAGCGGCAAGAAAGACAACTTCTGGAGCTGGCGCGACACGATGTACCGCTTCCTTTCCGGCATCGAGCCGGAAGACATGGAGGCGCTGGCGGCGCAGGTCTATGTAGAAATGCTGAAGGCAGGCTACACCACCGTCGGCGAGTTTCACTATCTGCACCACCAGAGAGACGGAAAACCTTATGACGACCGCGCCATTCTCTCGCGCCAGATCATCAAGGCCGCGCTGGAAACAGGCATTGCCGTGACGCATATGCCGGTGCTCTATGCCTACGGCGGCTTCGGCGAACAGCCGCCGACAGAGGGACAGAAACGGTTCATCAATACGGTGCCGGAGCTGATGAAGATTATCGAGGCCCTGCACAAAGATTATAAGAGCACGCCGCAGGTGACGATCGGTTTTGCGCATCACTCCCTGCGCGCCGTGTCGCCGGAAATGCTGCGCGAGGGAACGCGGGCGGTGCGGAAACTACTGCGGCAGGCGCCTATTCACATCCACGCCGCCGAGCAAATGGGCGAAGTGGACGGCTGCGTTGCGTGGTCGAAACTGCGTCCGGTGGAATGGCTGCTGGAAAACGGCAACGTCGACGAGCTCTGGACGTTCGTCCACTGCACGCATATGACGGATGGCGAAACGGCGGCGCTGGCAGCATCAGGCATCGTCGCGGGCCTGTGCCCGACGACCGAGGCCAACCTCGGCGACGGTATTTTTCCGCTGATGAAATTTTTTAATGCCGGCGGTAATTTCGGCATCGGCTCCGACAGTCATATCTCCGTCAGCATGGTGGAGGAGTTGCGCTGGCTTGAATATGTGCAGCGACTGCTGCACCGCGAGAGAACATTGATAAAGAAGCCGGAAAACCCCTCTGTCGGCGCGGTTATTTTCGAGCAGGCGCTCTCCGGCGGTGCGCGCTCGCTGGGGCGCAAGATCGGCAGGATCGAAATCGGCCACCGCGCGGATTTTCTGGTGTTTAATCAGGACCTGCCGTGCATGACGGGGAAAGTGCGTGATCATATTCTTGACGCCGCTATTTTTGCCGCGAGCGAGAACCCGGTCAAGGACGTGATGGTCGGCGGACGCTGGGTTGTCCGCGACGGTCACCATAAGCGCGAAGAGAATATTCTCGCGCGATATCAGCAGGTGCTGCGAAAATTCGCGTAAAGCTTTATACCTGCAGATGCAGGTCAAACCACCCGCGCAACGTTTCTGCGATAAAATCCGCATCCTCGTTGCCCTGCTCAAGCAGGTGCGTTGCCGTTTCACCCAGCGAGATAAGTTCCCTGTCGCAGGTGGCACGGTCGTAAATAATCTGCGCATTGCGGAAACCGACGATGTCATCGTGCGGCGCGTGGAAAATAAAAAGCCTGCGGTCAAACACCGCCGTTGCCGCCGCCATGGAGTAAGACTCCATGTCTTCGACAAATTGTTTTTTAACGACCACCTTGCGCCCGGCAATCGTCAGCTCGGCGTTGTCGCCTTTCATGACGATAAGATTCTGCTTGCGCAGGCTGTCGACGATATGGGACGGATCACTTGGCGCGCCGAGCGTCGCCAGCGCCTGCAGGGACGGCAGGTGCGCCGCCGCCGCCAGCGCCGCGGTGCCGCTGATGCTATGCCCTATCAGAAGCTTCGGCGCCTGATGGGCCGCAGCTAAAGAATTACAGGCCGCGATAATATCGAGAACGCGCGTGGAGAAATTCGTCTCGGCAAAATTCCCTTTGCTCTCGCCGAGGCCCGTCATATCGAAACGGAGCATGGCGACGCCCTGCCCCGCCAGCGCACGGCAGGCCTTATGCGCGGCGTGGGATTCCTTGGTGCAGGTGAAACAGGGCGCGAAGACGCCATAAAAAAGCGGCACGTCATCCGGCAGGTCAAGCGTACCGGCGAGTTCCTGTCCACGGCTGTTGCTGAAGGAGAATTTGACAGTCTTGCGGCTCATCACCGGAGTATAAAACTTAAAGCGGGCAACAGGCAAAGAAAAAGCCGCAGCGGTTTGAAGGCTGCGGCTTTTTTGTATCAGGATAGTTCCGGTGCTTAGTGAGCTGCTCCGGGTGCCGGTGCTGGTGCTGCAGGCGCAACCGGTGCGGGCATCGGTGCCGGAGCATGCATCGGCGCAGCCGGAGGCGCTGGAGGTGCAGCCTCTGCCGGTGTCGGCGCTGGAGCCGGAGCTGGTGCAGCTTCCGGCGCAGGCGCTACGGGGGCGGGCTCGGCTTTTGTTTCCTTTTTAACTTCTTTTTTGCCGCTATGCATTTCAGCCCGTTTCTTGAGGTCGGACTGTTCTTCGAGCGACAGGCCCTTGAACCACTCGACAAGGCTTTGCTGCATGGCATCGCGCTGCTCGGGGCTCAGGTCTTTCAGCTTGTCATGGCGCGAGCCCGACATTCTCTCATGATGCGCCTTGATGGCGGCCTGCTTCTCGGGAGAGAGCGCCTTGAAACGCTCTTCGTGCTTCTTTTTCATTTCCTCGCGCTCTTCCGGTGTCAGGCTCTTGTAGCCGTGACCGGTATTTTCAGCGGCAGGCGCTGGCGATGAATCGGAAGGCGCAGCCGCCGCGGGGGCAGGAGCAGGTGCCGCAGGCGGTTCAACGACAGGTGCCGTCGGCGGCACAGGAGACGTGGGAGAAGTTGGAACGGCAGCAGGCGCTGTATTCACTGCCGGAGCGCCGGCGGGGCTATTCTGGTCCTGCGCATAAGCGGCAGTGTCCATAAGGGTTACCAGTGATAAAGCGAACAACGGCAGTTTCCAAGCAGACATAATCATACTCCTTCAGTGTGTGAGAAATAAACGCGACGTGACCGTCATTATCCACACATTGCGGCGCGAGATAAAGGGGGAACGCGGACGGCGCCCTCAAAAAAAACACAATCGGGCACGCGCTTTTTACCAGAAATAGCTTTATCCTTATGAAAAAATTAAAAGCGGCCCGTTAGTCAATGAAATGCAGAAGTTTTTAGTGTATTCTGGAGGTTGGGGGATTTTGTTTAGATGTCTTTGGGAACAAAGATCAAAATGCGTTTTATTGCGCCCGCGCTGATGGCGGTCGTCCTGTCATTGTGGATGACCGACAAAGTGGGCGCTGAAAATGCAGTTGCCGGGAAAGTGCCGCGTCAGGTCGCTGCACCGGCGCCCGCGCCACCACCTGTTGCTGTCGCACCAAAACCTGTTGCACCACCGCCGCCACCTGTCGCCCTGACACCGCCAATCGCCTTAACGCCGCCGCCGGCACCCGTTGCAACGCCCGCGCCTGCCGCACCGGCATCCTCAGCGACTACACCACAACTGCTGATTAAAACAGGCGACCACGGCACTTTTGACCGCGCCGTTTTTGACTGTCCGGAACAGCTGGCCTACCACGTGACGAAGACGGGCAACCTCGTAGAGATCGTTATCACCACGGACGCCTCTGCAAAAATCACTCCCGCAAAAACACCGCTGATCAAAAAAATCGCGGCAACGGCGGGACAGGATAAAACTCTCAAAGTTGATATTACCGTTGCAGACGGCGCTACTTACAAGGATTTCCGTTTCGCAAAAAAAATTATTCTGGATGTTTATGCCGCCGCTGCTGCACAAGGCGCAGCACCCGCAAAGAGCAAACCGGAGAAAAGCAAAAAAGAACCGCCGCCTGTAAAGGCCGCAGCAAAGACCGAAGAAAAAGAAAAACCGCTGCCCGCGCCGATACCTATTACCCCGGTGAAGGCACCTGCGCCTGTGCCCGCTCCTTCTCCGGCAAAAGAAGCTGCCGCGCCCGCAGCGCCAGCCGTACCCGTAGCGCCTGTTGATACGACACCAGCGCTGTCAGACCCTGAAGCCATCGCCGATGCGCGACTCCCCGGCAAGGCTGAAGCGGCCATGCCTGTCTGGGATCTGTCGATAACAAAACCGGATGGCGGCGCGCCAGTGGAACAGAAACCTGCCGCGGCACCAGCTCCAACTCCCGCATCGGGCGATGACGAACGGACGGCGACAATTACCCTGTCCTCTCTTTCACCCATGCGCCTCGCAGTGTTCGCACGGGCAGGCGCCCTGTGGATCGTAACAGACTCAACCGGCACGTCTTCATCGCTGCCGGTCATCACGGGAAAAATGGCGGATTTTATCCCGCCGCCCAAGGTCCTCAAATTCAAACAGGGCACCGCCTACCACTATACGCTGCCGCAGAAATTCTATCCGGTCGTCACAAAGCAAAGCCTGTCGTGGCAGGTACAGCTGCTGCCGGATCCGCCGCCCGCCGCCACTGTGCCTCTGTCAGCCGAGCTGCGCGTGCAGCTTGACCAGAAAACAAAAGAGGCCATGCTGGTGTCTTATATCAAGGGCGCGGGAGACACGCTCTCCTTCGAAGATCCGGAGATTGGCGATACGCTCTATGTAGTGCCGACCAACATGCCGGATCAGTCGGTGCAGGAAGAACGCCATATGACTGACCTTGAAATCCTCCCCGCAGAGGTGGGCATGGTCGTCCGTCCGCTGAAGGATGACCTGAGCGTCCGCCATATCATGCTGACAGACGAAACGCCGGCGCCGAAAGAAAAAGACGCCAAAGACAGCGACAGCAAAAAAGACAGCGATAGCAAAAAGGATAATGACAGCAAGGAAAAAACAGACAAGACGGCGGAAGCTCCGGCTGAACCGCTATTAAACGACGTCGTGGTGGTAACAACGCCTTTCGGGCTGTCCGTCACGCCCGGCGGCGGCGCCATCACACAGATCGGCACGGCGGATGAAGCCTCCGATAACGACAATAACCGCTTGTTTGACTTTCCCAACTGGCAGCGCGGCGGCATAGATAAACTCCAGAAAAGCCGGCAAGACCTGCAGGAAAAGGCCGCCGCCGCTGAAACGCCGGAAGAGCGCACCGGAATTCTCATGGACATGGCGAAGCTTTATTTCGCCAACAATTTTGGTCAGGAGGCACTGGGTCTTCTGGAGCTTGTCCTGATAGAAAATCCGGAAGTCGAAAAGAATCCTGATTTCCTGGCACTGCGCGGCGCGGCCAATGCCATGTCGGGCCACTACAAGGAAGCGCTGCAGGATCTGTCCTTCCCCGCCATCCAGCAATATCCCGAGGTGAACCTGTGGGTCGGCTATGCCGCGGCGGCGTCGGAACAGTGGCACATGGCCGACAGGTCCTTCCCCAAGAGCAACAGACTGCTGCTGCAATACCCTGACAATATCGCCATTCCCTTCACGATCTACATGGCTGAATCGGCGCTGCATCTCGGCCATACCGATATGGCGAACCAGCTGCTGAACTCCATCAACAAAACATCAGACGCGCTTGACCCGCAGTACAAGGCGGCCATCGACTATCTGCGCGGCGTCGCCTTCTCGCAGGCGGGCGAGCAGGAAAAAGCGGCGGCGCTCTGGCAGCCGGTGGCGGACGGGCTTGACCGGCTGTATCATGCGAAAGCCAGCCTCTCCCTGACGCGCCTGCTGCTGCAGGAAAAGAAAATCACCCTGAAGGAAGCCATCGACCGCGTGGACAGCTTGCGCTTCGCCTGGCGCGGCGACGGGCTGGAGGTCAATATTCTGCACACGCTCGGCGCGCTGAAAGTGCAGGACGGGCAAATTCTCTCGGGCATGGAAGACATGAAATCGGCGGCGGATCTGGCTGACAACCTGCTTGATGACTCGGCGCCGATCAGGGACGACATGAAGCATATTTTCTCCGATCTCTTCCTGAGCAATCCGGCGGGCAAGGTCAAACCGCTTGAACTTGTCTCGGTTTATACCGAGTTCAGCAGCCTGATACCGCCCGGCCCTGACGCGACGACAGCGGCGCTGAACTACGCCGACAGCCTCATCAGCATGGATCTTCTCGGCAAGGCGGCGACGCTGATGGAAGACCAGCTCAAGAACGGCGGCCTGCCGGAAGACAAGGCGGCGGCCCTCGGCGCAAAGCTGACAGCCGTCTACCTGCTGGATTCAAACGCCAAACAGGCGCTCGAGGCCCTGCAGGAAACGGAGAAGTCCGGACTGCCGGATAGAATTCGTGAAGAGCGCACGCTGCTCAAGGCACGCGCGCAATCGCAGATGAACCAGACGACGGAGGCCATCGCCACCCTCAGCACACTGAACTCCAAAAACGCGCAACGGCTCAAGGCCGACGTGCTGTGGCGCGCGCAGAAGTGGACGGAGGCCGCCACCGCCACCGAAGCCCTGCTGCCCGATCCGGCAAAGCCCGTCAGCGACGAGGATGCGCCTTTCGTCATCAATACAGCCGTGGCGTGGAAGCTGGCGGGCAACATGGACAAGCTGAAAGAGCTCAAGGGAAAATACGCAGCCGTCATGGCAGCGACAAAGCTGGCCTCGACCTTCGACGTCGTCACGCGTGACGGCGGCGACTCTGCCCTCGGCGACCGCGAAAGCATGCTCAAGATTGCAGGCGAAGTCGACATGTTCAAGGGGTTCCTCGAGAACTATAAAGCGGGGCTGGGCTCGGGGAGCTAGGCTTTACATCCATCACTCCGGCTGCTCCAAAAAAGATACCGGCTTTCGCCGGTATGACATCCTTTGGTTTCTTTTAAGACAGGAATTAGTCCTTCATATCATCGTCGCCGCTGGACTC
>Ga0206939_10326_pt1 | contig 9954 bp, 8 predicted proteins | sample Alteio_BWOrgHeat_10_FD_152921 | JGI IMG/M metagenome (GOLD analysis project Ga0206939, IMG submission 152921) | Enriched cells from forest soil in Barre Woods Harvard Forest LTER site, Petersham, Massachusetts, United States -... | ecosystem: Environmental > Terrestrial > Soil > Temperate forest > O... | reverse complement strand
GAATTACTACTGGACGAAGACGCAGGACTTCCAGGAGGTTTTCTGCGTCCCATCCGAAGCCACCCAGTATCGGGAGACACTGGTCTTGCCGTCGGGTACGGGAATCGAACCCGCCAAATAATTCCACAGGCTTCCCACCGAGCCTTGACACTCCTGCCTGGCCTAGCCGATAGGTCCTGATAAACGGCCTTATCGGAGACTGGAATTTGAGGCCGCGCCAGTTTCCGAAAACAGGGCGATAAGCCTGGGTTAGACTGTGACGGCCATGAGCGTCATCGACGAAGTCATCGCCGCAAACGAAATCTATTCGCGCACGCATGAATTGCGCAAAGTGACCCCGCGTCCCGAGCGCAAGCTCGCAGTCCTGACTTGCATGGATACCCGCCTTTCGATTCGCACTCTGGGTCTGAAAACGGGAGATGCGCATATCATCCGCAATGCCGGCGGGATCGTCACGGAAGACGCCGTGCGTTCCCTCATCGTCTCGCATTATCTGCTGGGCACCGAGGAAATCATGGTCATCAATCACACCGATTGCGGTTTGATGCACACCAGCGAAGAGGATTTGCGCAGGAGAGTCGAGACTCAGACCGGAACCGCCGTGGTTGCCCCCTCCTTTTTCTATGCCTTCCAAAACATCGAAGAAAATGTGAGGAAACAATTGCAGAAGCTTCGCACCCATCCCTGGATTCCCAAAGCGGTTGCCGTCCGTGGCTTCGTCTATGACGTCACCAGCGGCCTGCTCCGTGAAATCTAGGGATCTTTAATGGCGAACCGTTCATTTGGCTCAACCTTCGGATGCCTGATACTGGCACGGCTCCCGATAAACGGTCTTATCGCTAAGTGGGTTCTGGAAAAGTCACCGTCCGATAAACCGACTTTTCTGGAGTTGGCTCTGCCCATGCCGGGGGGTGCTCAGAACTCCACGTAACAAACGACGTCCGTGCGCGATCTTCATTGCCTTGTGCCGTTGTAATCGGTGGCGTTGTTACAATGTGGGGTATGCGTTTGGGGAACTTTGCAAGCAGCAGATGTGACCAGTAACACTTAACCGCGGTGATTGAAGAAATGCCGCTCGAATACAAGAAAACGTTCAATCCCGGCGAACATCTGTGGCCAGTGGCTCTGAAGCTAACCCAGAGCGATGTGGCCCAACGACCGAACACGGAAATCGTTTCGTGTAAGGAATGTGGCGAACAATTTGGCATCCAAAACGCCATCGCTGCGATAAGACCCATGCAGCAGTTGAAGGAACAACTGGAACAGTGGCTTGCACGGGATCATAGTGATGAGAAGCGGCACGAGGAGCGCTACGAATTTCGTTTTTGACCCCGCTGCTCTCCTTATTGTTGCGATTCGCACCCGTTTCCCTTACGAATTTGGCAATCGCGATTTCTGACATACCGAATCCGAGTTCGCTTTACGGTTTCCGTGGGCCTTCTCCGAGTATCCCTCGGATAGGGTACCTGTTTGGATTCCGTTTGGCTGGGGCCTTTACATGTTCGCTGCCATCATGTTCATGACCATATTCGGAGCGCGAATTATCAAGTCTACCGCTGCGGCAGCGCCATCGCCGGACGTTCAAGCATCAGCAACACGTCGTGTGGTTTTGCTGTTAGCCGTTTGGTCTGCCCTTCTATTGTATGGCGCCTTCGAGGTGGCCAAAGGCCGCATCCCAGCCGGGCGGGCTATGTCGCGGCGCGCCAGCCAGCCGAAACCTAAGATCCAAGCAGAAAGGAGAACTCCTGCGGGAATTTGGAGCGAATCCGGCGTTTCCGGCGGGAAACCGTAAAGGGCGGCTTGAACATGAGGAAGGAGTTAGAAGCGCCGGCGCTGAGATTGCAGAAACCGAATGGCTTGGTGTAACGTCTGGCAGGAAGGCAGGTTCCGGATCGCCCAAGTGAAATCATTTCGCTTGTATGAACATGACCGCGCGAATATCCGCTTGCGAGTCCCGCGCTGGCGCACCATGGATTTGCCGGCCGCTGCGACGAGGAACGCATCCGGTGACCGTAACGGGAACCGTGGTGGGCCTTCAGTTCCATGAATCCTCACTCGATCATCTTTTTCGACGTGACGGATAAGACCGCCAAGACCGAGCGGTGGCAGGCCGAACTGGGGTCCGCAAACCAGTTGAATCGCAGCGAGGGATGGCCCCGCACCACTCTTAAGGCGGGAGGCAAGATCGCGATTGTCGGTCCGCAAAACAAGAATGGTTCCGGGCGGGGGATGTGACGCGGAGTGGCTCCCTTTCCCGCCGGGGCCCTGCGGTAGTTTGTTATTTTGTCCGGCGCTTGCCGGAAGGAGTTGTGCGATGAGGGACAGCAAGAAGGGTGTGCTGGTGCTCGGCCTGACGGTGGCAGCCTTGTGTGCTCCGGTCAACTTCAGCTTCGCGCAAGCACATACTCGGATGAGCGGCCCGCCGAAACCGCCGAAAACCACCACAACGCCGACAGGAACGTGGCTGCCGAAATCGATCGCCTACATCAAGGCTTCCAATACCGGCAAGGACAATCAGCTCGGCTACGCGATAGCGCTCAGCGCCGACGGCAACACACTCGCGGTCAGCGCCACTTCCGAGGACAGCGCCGCCAAAGGCGTCAACGGCGTTTCCAAAGACCATGCGGTATATTCCGGCGCGGTGTACGTCTATACTCGAGACAACAAGGGCTGGAAGCAGCAGGCCTACCTTAAGGCCTCGAACACGGCGGAAGGCGCTCAGTTCGGAAACTCCCTGACCCTGAGCGCCGATGGCAACCTATTGGCCGTCGGCTCTCCCGGGGAAGCTAGTTCGGCCACCGGCATTAATGGCAATCAGAGCGACCGTTCGATGCCGAGTGCGGGCGCCGTCTATGTCTTCGCGCGCGCCGGCGCAGCCTGGTCGCAGCAGGCCTACCTGAAATCGTCAAACACCGGCGGGCCGGTTGTAGGCTACCAGTTCGGCTACGCGGTCTCCCTCAGCAGTGACGGAAGCACACTCGCCGTGAGCGAGACCAGCGATCCCAGCAACTCCACGGGCATCAACGGCGACCAAAAGAACACGGGTGCACCGGATTCCGGAGCGGTGTTCATCTTCAACCACAGCGGCGACACCTGGTCGCAACAGGCTTACATCAAGCCCTGGAACACGACCGCGCCCAATTTACTCTTCGGCTACTCCGTCGGTTTGAACGGCAACGGCGACACCCTCGGCGTGGGCGCGTACAATGACGAAGGCCGTAGAGGCGCCGTTTACGTCTTCACGCGCAACAACGGGACCTGGTCGCAGCAAATGCGTGTCTTGGCCACCCACGGCGAGGTAGGCGATTACCTCGGATGCTCGCTGGTCATCAGCGACGACGGCAACACCATTCTCGCCGGCTCCGTGGAAGATAAATTCAGCCAAATCAATGCCGGCCAGAAGGACCTTTTGGACTCCGTCGGCGGGGCCTACGTTTTCGTGCGTGCGGCAGGCAAGTGGTCGCAACAGGCTTATGTGAAGGCCTTCAATCCGCGGGAGAACGACCAATTCGGATGGGCTTTGGCCATCAGCCGCGACGGCAACACCATTGCCATCGGCTCGCACTTTGAGGATAGCGGCGCCAAGGGCGTCAACGGGGATCAGTCTGACGCCTCCATGGAAGACTCCGGCGCGGTCTACGTTTACACCCGCACCGGCACGACCTGGAATCCCACGGCCTACGTCAAGGCTTCCAACACCAAGCCCGCCGCGGAGTTCGGCATCTCGGTTGCGCTTAATGGCGACGGCAAATTGCTCGCCGCCGGCGCGACAAAGGAAAATAGCGCCGCCAAGGGCGTCAACGGCAAGCAGGACGATAAGTCGGCCGTCAACGCCGGCGCCGCCTACGTCTATTACTAAGAATTCAGAAAGGACAAATATATGTCCCGCTTGTTGACTCGCATGAGCGTGGTATTAGCTACGTTGCTGTTTTCTGTGGGCATCGCTGGAGCAGACGAAGATTAGAGTCCCATTTAATTCAACCGCTGCTGATTCCGGCGATGAAATGTACAAAGTGTATTGCGCCGATTGCCTTGGAAAGACCGAACGGGATTATCGGAATGTGGCTTTTGCGGCCGGGCCGGGTCCGATTCAGGGACGCCTATGACGACGCCAAGGTCGATTACTTCACCGAGATCGGGGCCTCTCCCCGCCTCACCAAGGACGCCATCACAGGGGCCGTCTTCAAGACGGGCCTCAAACTCATCGAGAGTGAAGACGCCACGAGTCGCTATCGTGGCTGTGATGCCTTGCTCAGGGCCTCCAAAATTCGAGGATGGTTCGGTGAGGGCGAGGATCAATCCGTTTTGGGCACGCTGAGTGCCCGCCGAACTCAAGGAGATGGACGAGCTTGCCAACCCAAACTCAAAACCGAGCGCAACTGCGAGCGGCGAGCCCGTGAACTAGCGGGTAAGCTTACTGCAATGTCTCCTCAACTTGGAGCAAGGTCTTCGTCTCACGGACGCTGCTTTTGCGACAAGTGCCCCATAGCCGAGCTGCTTGGAGCCTCTCTCTTCAGCTGCGAGGACGAGGAGGCGCCGAGAGCTGCATGAAGAGGCCGTCGGGTCCACGTACCATAAGCGGGCTGTTGGCGGTTTCAGGTCGCCCAATGCTGGAGTTGATGGGGATGCCCGCGCCCTGGAGATTCTGGACGATGTCGGTCATGTCTTTGATATAGAGGCACAACATGCTGGCGCCGCGATCGTGAATGGCCGGGAAAACGGCTTTTCGTTCGATACCCTTGAATTCCATGAATACAACCGGGAACGATGTGCCGGGAACCGTTGTGCTAGCCCGGCGAATCTTGATGTTTTTGGCGAGGCCGCTCGCTTTGAGGAAGGGCTGATCGCTGACAAAATTGGGCTCTTCCCGGACCTGAAATCCGAAATACTGCTTGTAGAAGTCGCTGGCGTCGTCCAGATCGTTCACGCTGATGCCCAGGCCGGTGGCGTAGACGTTTTGGTTAGCCGAGGCGGCCACGGCAGGCAACGAACTGGGCTGGATGAACTCGATGAGGAAGCCATCAGGATCCTTGACGAATAGGACGCGCTCGGTACCGCCGTCGGTCTTCAGTGTGACCGGCGCCTTGCCCGCGCTGACGATTTCGGCGCCCGACTGGGGCGCCTGGCTCACTCTTTTCACTACGTCGTCCAGATCTTTGACCCAAAGCATGAGCACGCTGGCGCCGGGATCGACTAATCGAGGGTGAACCGCCTTTGTGCCAAGATCTTTGAAATCCTCGAGCTCAAGTCGTGTCGCGGGAGTGGAGAGGAACATCTCGACCGAACGGTATTGGGCGTTCTCTGCGACCAAGTACATCGTGGGGAGATTGGGTAGCATCTTGATGTAGGCGTTTGGATCGTTCGCAGGGCCGCGTGGCGCGCGGTTCACCCGGAAACCAAGAACGCCGCCATAGAAGGCCATCGACCGATTCATATCCGCGATCATGAACCGGACGTTGGAGACACCGGTGACCTCCCCAACTGGGCCGCTGTGCGCGACCTGTGCGAATCCCGCTGCCGGGATGAAGAAGAGAAGAGATGCAGTCAAAATCGACGTGCAGACTGACAGAATACTGGACTCTTTTGTCCCTCTCGATGTCCTCATGATGGCCTCCTTCCTATATCCCGATGGATTTACCGCTCGAATTTTGCGCGAGTCGCGACGGGGCATGGCCCAGGATCGCGTCGCCTGCTTATCCTGGTCGCTCCATGAAAGCGAGCCCGGATTTAGGACGACTATAACAAAAAACTACGCCATTGTACGTTCTTGAGCAATAAAGCTCCTGAGAAACGGGATTATCGGAAAGTGGCTTCGTGCCTAAAGGGTTCAAGCTGACCCACTACCGCAAAGGCTAATCCGTGGGTGGAAATTTGCTAGAGCGGCGAGGCGTCGATCTCCACCGGCGCCGTGGACGGGGCTTTCGCCGCATGCGCCTGCGGCGCCAGGCGAATGTCCGCAAGTTCGCTGATCAGATTGGCCGCCCAGCGATAGATATTGTGCTCGCGCACGATGCGGCGCATGGATTGCATGCGCCTTTCGATCTGCGCCGCGGGCATTTCCAGCGCCGTGTGAATGGCTTCGGCAATTACCTCGTTATCGTAGGGATTCACAATGAGCGCGTCATGCAGTTCGCGGCTGGCACCCGCAAAGCGGCTCAAGATAAGCACGCCGCGTTCGTCATCCCGCGCCGCCACGTATTCTTTAGCCACCAGATTCATGCCGTCGTGCAGTGAGGTGACCAGGCACAAATCCGAGGCGCGATAAAAGCGCTCGATCTCCTGATGGGTGTGGTGGCGTTTGAGCAGGACGATGGGCTTCCACTGATTGGTCTGGAAGCGCCGGTTGATGCGATTGGCCTCCAGCTCCATGTCCGCATAAAGCTCGAGGTAGCGCTTAATTTGCATGCGGCTGGGAGCGCCGATCTGCACAAAGGTGAATTTGCCCTGATAGTAGGGATACTTCTCGAGGAAGCGTTCGATCCCGCGGAAGCGTTCGAGAATTCCTTTGGTGTAATCCACGCGGTCCACGCCCACGCCCATGTACTGCGCCTGCACGCCCACGCCGGCCAGCAGCGCGGCGCGATCGACATAGGGCGATTCGCGGCTTTCGTTATCGCCGCGGCCCTCGGTGAAGTCGATGCTGATCGGAAATGGCCGCACGCGCGTAAGGTGTCCGCCGCGATTGACGGTGAAACCCTCCCACTCGATGCGGCACTCCACCGCGTGATCCACCGTTTCGAGAAAATTATTGCAATGGTTCTGGATGTGAAAGCTGACCAGATCGGCGCCCAGCAGGCCATCCACCAGCTCGCGTTCCCAGGGACAAATTCCAAACGCCTCGGCATTGGGCCAGGGAATATGCCAGAAAATAGCGACGCGCGCGTCGGGCCGCGCTTGCTTGATCATCCGCGGCAGCAAAGCGAAGTGATAATCCTGCACCAGAATAAACGGTTTCTGCGCGTCGGCGATTTCCGCCAGAACCGCATCGGCAAACTTACGGTTCACCTGCTGGTAGTGCTCCCAGTTCTCGGAACGAAAAATCGGCCGGGTATGCGCGATATGGCAGAGCGGCCAGAGGCCCTCATTAGCAAAGCCGAAGTAGTAGCCGTTTTCCTCTTCTCGCGTGAGCCAGACGCGCTTGAGCGTATATTGGGGCTCGGCGGGAGGCACGCGCAGGCGGTCGTGTTCATCCACGGTTTCGCGGTCGGCATCGCCGCTGGCCTCCGCGATCCAGGTGCCGTCGCAGGAACGCAGGATCGGCTCGAGCGCCGTCACCAAGCCGCTGGCGGGAACCATGATTTCGAGATTGCCGTTTTGCCGCGTGTGAATATAAGGCTCGCGATTCGAGACTACCACCATGCGTCTCTGTTTCAGCCGCTTGCGCACATGCACGGAAAGCCGCTCGGAGGTCCACAACGACTCGGCGGTCTCCCGCAAATGCGCCTCCCTTTCCGCGGAGGCGCGCGCTTCCTGCAGCGACTTCACCACGTTTTCCATCTCTTTCGCCAGAGGCCCCAGCAGTTCGCTTCGCGGCGGCGCCAACTCCCCGGGTTTGCCGCTGCGCAACGCCTTCAGCCATTGGACCGACTTGCTGATCGGACTCATCAGGCTCCAGCGAATGATCAAGAACGTGATCAGCACGATCAGCAGAACTTCCAGTGAAACGTGGGTCAGCGTCTCCCGCCAGATCACCGCGCTCTGTTCGCGGATGAAGTCGGCGTCATGAAACACCGCCAGGGCCATCTCCTTGTTGTCGGCGCGATGCATGGTGAGCACGTGCGCGTGGTAATACTTCAAGCCGAGCGTCAAGAACGTTCCCCGCCCCTCGGGGTTTTCGGAATCGATATTTTGCGTCAGCGCAGCAAACGTGTTTTCCAGGGCTGCCGGCAGGCGATCGGTAACGGCGACAGCCTTGCCGGAATCATCGAAGATTGCGGCGCCCACGATGCGCTCGCGCGTGCTGAACCGGCTCAGTGCCCGGCGCAACTCGGTTGCGGAGGAGTTCTTATCCAGCAGGGGTTGCAGCGCATCAGCCAGGTTTTGCGCCGCCAGACTGGCGCGCTGATCCAATTCCTTATGAAGCGCCCGCTCCTGGCCCTGTTCCTGATAGTAAGCAAATAGGCCGGAGACGAGCGCGATGCACACGATCACCGGAAGCATCAGCCGCAGACTAAATCTCATACGATATTCTCGCTCGCGCTCATGTTGAGACTACCCCGCAGTTTCATACGGCCCTGCCGAGAACTTGGAATTAGCCTTCGAGTTCTGTCTTTACAAGTCTTGTTTCGTCGCCGGCTACCTCGGGTGTTCAAGGGACCGAAAGTGGGAACGCTACCAGTTGGTAAGAGTTCGCTAACCATCATGGTCAGCTTCTCCGTTTGCCCTGCGCATTGCTTAAGACTTTAGGCACCGGGGGAGCGGCTTGCCGCATTAGACTCAAGAGCCTAACGACACTGCCGGTGAGGGAGGGCCCGCACGGACTATCCTACTACCAATGCCTGTCCCACGCCTCTCTCCATTGTTTACCTCATTCGATCATGCAAGAGCCATACCGTTAAGTGTGTAGCCAGGCTTTTTACCTTTCCCAATCTGGCACTTAGTTATCCAGGCATCTGCTGCATCCATTGGCGAAGGACAGTGTCCCAGCTTGGCAGGACAGCCCCGAACTGCACGGCCGAACAGGTGTGATACCCCTGTCCTTCGCCGATTCGCCCGACCAGTAGAGAGGCGCGGCGGGCGCTCGCTATACTCGTATTGTGGCTTAGCAAAGGAGCGTAATCCCCATGGGCTCCGTCGCTGCCTCTCTCGAAGGAAGCCTCTTTTGCGAACGTTGTGGCCAGCAGTTCGCGCCTAAGGAACTGGTCTGCGTCGGCTGCGGCACCGCGCCCGTACGACACTGGCTGCAACTCACAAGCCTCGCCACGTTCCTGGCTGCCGCGGTAGCTAACTCGCTGGTGGCCTGGTTTCTGCTGCCGCGCTTGATCAGCGGGCATCGCGCCCGGATGTTTTGGGTCTGGTTCTGGCTCGATCAAAAGGCGTCGCTCTATGGCTGGGTGCCCATCATTCTTGGGATTCTGGCCTGGGATTATTTCGTTTGGCGGGGCTCGCGCAGGGCGCGCCAAACCGAGCACAAGATCAAGAGTTGGGTCACGCGCAAGCTTCTTACCTTTGTGCTCGTCACGTCCGTTGCCCCCATCCTGCCCTGGTGGATACCCGCCGGGCAGCCGCCCGACAGCTTCCTCGCCAGGATCAGCCGCTATCCTGGACTGCCTTCGAGCCTGGCGTGGCTGACGGTGACGGTCGTTCTCGTCCTTCTCTGCTGGAATCCCTCGACGCGCGATTCCCTGCTCGGCCACGGGAGAGTCTTGAGCCTCATCAGCCTGAGCGCGCTCTTGCTGGTGCTGGCAATGACCATGCTCGGCTGGTCTTTCAGCTACTGACCTAAGCGGTCTCGCCGCCAAGATCGCATTTACAATTCCGCCTGTTCTCGCCGCAATTGCCGCGTTAACATCGCCGTGCCAGTTCGCTCGAACCGGGCATCATGCCTCGCGGCGCACAACTCAAAAGAGCGCTTATCTTCATCCATCGCTGGATGGGCGTGGTGTTTTGCTTGCTCTTTCTTACCTGGTTCGCATCGGGAATGGTCATGATGTACTGGCAGTATCCACAGGTGACGGCGGCTGATCGTTTAAGCCGGGCGCCCGCGCTCGACGCCGCCAGGATTCAGCTATCGCCGCAGGAAGCTTACGCGCGCCTGGGAACCTACAGCGCGCCCGCCGAGGCCCGCCTGGGCACCTTCGACGGACGCCCCGCGTATCGCTTCCGCTCCGGCCTCGAGGACGAATCGATCGTCTATGCAGACGACGGGCAGGTCCAGCAAGCTTTCCCCCCGGAGATGACCCTGCGCGCAGCCTCGGCTTGGACCGGGCAATCGCCCCGCGCCGCCCGGGAGGA
>Ga0206939_10308_pt2 | contig 9963 bp, 10 predicted proteins | sample Alteio_BWOrgHeat_10_FD_152921 | JGI IMG/M metagenome (GOLD analysis project Ga0206939, IMG submission 152921) | Enriched cells from forest soil in Barre Woods Harvard Forest LTER site, Petersham, Massachusetts, United States -... | ecosystem: Environmental > Terrestrial > Soil > Temperate forest >... | reverse complement strand
TCCGCCAGCTCCTGCCGTTGGGCCTGAAGCCGTGGCAGGTGGTATTCCTTGTCGGCGCGGCCCCCGCCTTGCTGGCGGTTTTCGTCCTGGCCCGCATCAAGGAGCCGGAAAAATGGGTCAAGGCGAGGGCTGACGGCGCCAAAAAAGGAATCACGTTTGGTTCCTACGGGCACCTGCTTAAACACCCCGTGTGGTCCCGGCATGCCTGGCTCGGACTCGTTCTCTGCAGCGCCGGCATCGTGGGCTTATGGGGCCTCGGAAACTTTCATCCCAAGATTGTCGGTTCCATTATTGAACAACACCTGGCTTCCGCCCACCTGACACCCCCGGAGCTCGCCAGCGAGAAAACCTACTGGCGCGCCCTTGGCCTGCGGCTGCAGAATATCGGGGCTTTCTGCGGCATGATGACCGTGAGAAAAAGAAAACCGCAAAAATTAAAGAAGCCCGTGGAAAAAGCGCTCAAGCCGGTGCAAAGGGAATAGAGCAACACCGACAATGTAAGCATTCGGGCCCGGCCGAAGCGATCACCCAAGGCGCCAAGCACGAGCCCGCCCATCGCCCAGCCGACGAGGAAAACCGACGTGGTGTACGTGGCATATTCGGTGGCCCTGGCTTTGTCGCGCAGGAGATCTTCCATCGCACCGTCGCGCGCAAGGTTGAAAAACTGCTGGTCGAAGCAATCGAAGAGCCAAGCCAGTGACGCGGCGACAAAAATAACCCAGTGTTCACGCTTGAACGAACGCCACCACGGTTGGATGGAGGATGTCATGGGGTTGAACGGCGGGAGCCGGAAAGCTGGAAATTACGATGGGCGATCAGGCGCCATGGTCGGCCAGCTTCACCGGTGCACCGCGCTCGGCCGAAGCATAGAGCGCGCGGATGAACACGACGGTTTTACGCGCCTCGCGGCCATCAATCGCGAGGGCATGCCCATGGTGCAAGGCGTCGATTAAATCCTGAATCTGCCGGAGATGTCCGTGATGGCTGATGGCATTCGCCGCACTCGCGCCGGACCGCATGCGGTCGTCCTGCTTTGCCGCGCGCACCGCGTCGTCGCCGGCCAGTGGCGCGCGAAAGTCCCAGCGCGCGATAAAATCGTCCTCCAGCACAACCGAACCGTGCTCGCCGCAAATCTCGATGCGCCGCTGCCAGCCCGGGTAGATCGCGGTGCTGGCCTCGATGACCCCGAGCCCGCCGTGCGCGAACCGCAGCGTGGCGCAGGCGGTGTCCTCGGTCTCGATGCCGGTGTGCACGCGGCGGGTTTTCCACGCGAAGACTTCCTCCGGCAGGCCGGCCAACCACTGCAACAGGTCGATCGCGTGGATGGCCTGGTTGATGAGCACCCCGCCGCCATCGAGCGCGAGCGTGCCTTTCCAGCCGCGATAATATTCCGCCCCGCGGTACCATTTCACATAGGCGCTGCACAGGACCAGCCGGCCGAAACGCCCGGCGTCGAGCGCGGCTTTCACCGCGCGCGCGCCTTCGCCGAAACGCGCCTGAAAAATCGGGGCCACCCGCACGCCGGCCGCATCGGCCGCGCGCAAAATTTCATCCGCGCGTTCCACCGTGATCTCGAGCGGCTTCTCGATGACCACATGCTTGCCGGCGCGAATCGCGGCCAGCGCCACCTCAAGGTGCGCGCCGCTCGGCGTGGCGACACAAATCACGTCGATCTCGGGACGCGCTGCGAGCTCTTCGATGCGCGTCGTCGAAAATGGCACGCGATGCTTTTCCGCGAAAGCCCGGACTTTTTCTTCCGAGCGTCCGGCGACGCCGGCCAGGCGGGCGCCGGGCGCTTCGCGAATCGCCTGCGCGTGGTAGTCGGCGATCATGCCGACGCCGACAATGCCAAAACCAATCGATGGAGGGACAGTCATGGGGCCTATAAGAACAAACCAAGGCCATGGCCGCATCTCAACAGGAATAGCACAAAGAGGGCTTGATTAGCCTGCATCAATCACACCTAGGCTAAGCGGAACCTTCGGCTGTCTGGGTAGTGGATGACGCACTATGCTGTTGGTCGGCGGCATCGCTGCAACAGGCGGTCCAAGGTACGGCGCGCAAGTCGGCGTCCGGAATCGGCTTCCCGGTCTTGATGCAAATCCCGTAGGTGCCCTCCCGTAGGCGTTCCAACGCCGCGTCGACGTCTGCGAGGTGAACTTTTTCATCAGCGAGTTTGTCGATGATTTCTTCCCGTTCGATCTCGTCGTTGGCCTGGTTGACCCAATCGGGATCCTCCTGCTCGACGGATGCAGAAGCGTCCGAGACGGCATTCAAACGGTGCTGTGCGTATGCGGTGCCCAGCTGCTCGCGGAGCGCCAACAGCGCTTCATAGTGCCAAGCCCACTTGGGGTCGATTTTTGCAGAAATTTTCATGTTGCTTGGTTTTATCCGAATAAATTTTCAGTCGCTCCGGGCAAATCGACGAATGAACAACGTTTTTACAGCATCGAGGGCCGCTAGGATTTCTTCGGCGGATCTATATGGTGGTGTCGGGCCTCCCAGGATTCTTCACGCCTAACGGTGTTGAGGTGGAAGAGAACGTAGATGGGGCAAAACCCCAGCGCACACGTCAGCATCGGCCACAGGCCAAGCAGGGCCCACCATCCGAAGCCGTGGCCTGCCATAAAAAAAATACTCCAGGCGAGAACAAATCGTACGGCGGCATCAAAGGAACCAACATTTCTTTTCATGATAGATTTGGGTTCGATACGATGATACCGCCACCACGCCTATCCTGCCGCGCGTTTTTTGCTCAATCCTCGTCAGATTTTAACAGTGCAGGAGGGATGGCCAAAAACGACCGCCTCCATTATTTTTACTCCACTTCTGGACAGTTATCGCCCGGTGTTTCAGGAGTGACTATCACTGACCGTTTGATCGGGTGGCTGACCGGCTTGGGCTCTCGGCTTCGCGGTTGCGTATCGCGAACCCTCCTCTAGGATTCGTCTCCTGATGCCGCCTTCCGAAAGCCATGCGCAGGAGAGCCGCGCGCTCGTCGCCCAGTTGCAACGCTCGCAAATTTACCGCGACTACGAGCAGGCCTTTCGCGAAACAACCGGGCTGCCGATCAGCCTGCGATCGGTCGAGGCGTTCGACTTGCCCCACCACGGGGATGCCAAGGAAAATCCGTTTTGCGCGCTGATGGCCCAGACGAACCATTCCTGCGCCGCCTGCCTGCAATTGCAGCGAAAAGTCGAGGAGCAGGCGCAACTCAAACCGAAAACGCTGAAATGTTTCGCCGGCCTGTGCGACTCCGCCGTGCCCGTGCGCGTCGGCGAAAACCTGATCGGGTTCCTGCAGACCGGGCAGATCCTCCTGCATACGCCGGAGAAAAAGGAGTTTACCAAGACCACCCAGCAACTCGTCAAGTGGGGCACGGAGGTCGATCTGAAGCGGCTGGAGGAAGCCTACTTCCAGACCCGCGTGCTCACCCGGAAGCAATATGAGTCGATCCTGCGGCTGCTGACAATTTTTGCGCAACATCTCTCGACTTTGAGCAACCAGCTCATGGTCAAGGCGGAGACGGAAGAGTCCCCGGCCATGGCGAAGGCCCGCCTTTTCATTGCCGAGCGCCACGCGGAGGAAATTTCACTCACCCAGGTGGCGGGCGCGGTCAACATGAGCGCATTTTATTTCTGCAAGGTTTTTAAAAAAGCCTCGGGCATGACGTTTACCGACTATCTCGCCCGCGTGCGCGTCGAGAAGGTTAAAAACCTGCTGCTCAATCCGCACAAACGCGTGAGCGAAGCGGCCTACGAGGCGGGGTTTCAATCGCTGTCGCAGTTCAACCGCGTCTTCCGCCGCATCACCGGCGAGGCGCCGTCGGCCTATCGCGAGCGCCTGCATGGGGCGGGTCGCGCTTGAGTTATTTGTTTTCGACCGGGAAAAACGACAGGGCTGGCGCGCACACCCGGCAGCAGCCCGCGCACAACGCCTCGATTTCACTTTGGGCGAGAAAATGCCACGCCTGGCAAAGCGCGGATATTTCCTCCTTGGTCAGATACCCGTCGGTGGATAAGACCGCATCCAACGCCTCGACGCCCGAGCTGAAGTAGGCCAGCAGTGGATTCAGCCCGCAGGGACAAAGCGAACGCAGCGGCCCAAGATGGGTCTTGCGCAGCCGAACCCATCGTGGGGCGGGCCGGTCACGCACCAGCGCCTCCAGTTGCGTCAGGGTCTCGTCCATCAGATAAACCAGCGTGTCAGGATTGGCCAGCGGTGTGCTGGTTGGCTCGATTCGCAGGCGGCGGCGCCACTCCGCCTTGAGGAGGGTTCGCTGCGCGTGAAGGAGGACGGCCAGCCGGGAGTGCATGGGAATAATATAGAAAAAAACTGCGCCGCCCGCTGCGCGCGGCTTGGCCTAGGGTGCGCGTTTATTGCCTCCGCATATTTTGCCGGAGGACGGGAGATGCGCTGGCCTGCCCTGCGTCCATCCGCCCGCACGGATCCTTTGCGGTCAGCGATGCAGCCAGTCCAAAAGCGCGGTTGTATTTGGTGCAAACCATAGATAAGAAATGCACAGCCTTGGACAATTACTGCACAGGCTGACGTGGAAATTTCGGCCATACTGCGCCGTATTAAGTCTAATCAAGCATCTGCCAGATGATCCCCAAACTACGCAATTTCAAGGTCAGCTTGATCGTTGGTTCTATCAGCGCGTGGGGGATCCTGCTGGTTTCCTGCGTCATGACCGATCGCACCGTGGTCGCGCCTCCCCAGGTTGCGGGTGCGAAATTCGTTGGCTCCGAGGAATGCGTCCAATGCCACGAGGAAATAACCAAGGGCTTTGAGAGCTCGACTCACGCCAAGATCATGATCGCGGGCGAAAACGCCAAAGGCCTCGGTTGCGAATCGTGCCACGGTCCCGGGAGCAAGCATGTCGAAACCGGTGGCGCAACCGGCACCATCGTTAATCCAAGGAAGTCGCCCGAGACCTGCTTCCAATGCCACCTCGACAAGCGCGGTGAATTTAGCCTGCCACACTCCCATCCCGTGCTGGCCGGACACATGAGCTGCGTGGATTGCCACGATGTGCACAAGGGCGATGCCATCAGGGGTAGCGGCGCCAGCCTGGAGTCACAAAACGAAACGTGCACCCGATGCCACACGGCCCAGAAAGGTCCGTTCGTTTTCGAACACGAAGCCATGCGTGAAGGTTGCACCGTGTGCCATAACCCGCACGGCACGGTGAACGCCAAGATGCTCCTGGATCGCGACGCCAATCTTTGCCTGCGGTGCCACCTCGCCCATCCGGCCGTCGCCGGCACGATTGTCCCCCTCACTGGCGACCACGGCAGCCCCAGCGACCACACCAGCCGGCTTGAAGCCGGCACTTGCTGGAGCGCCGGTTGCCATGAAGCCCCGCACGGATCGAATGCCAACGCCCACCTCCGCTACTAAATCTTGTCTTCCAACCGGCCATGCCAGCGAACTGCTCATCCTTGATCCGAGCCGCCGGCCTGCTCGTTGGCATGTTGCTTGTGCTGCCGGGCCTTCGTGCCGCCGATCAGACCGCGGCCACCACCACGCCTGCAGTGACGGCTACGAATGCGGACGCTTTTCCTGTCTTTGACAACTACATCGTTCTCGGGGGCCATAATGCATGGGTGGACAAAGACAAGGACGCCTTCCAGGCGCGCACCGATACGGCCAGGGGCGCATCCGGCGGCATTGAAGATTTTAATTATGAATACGACCCCACCAAGGATGTCAGCATCATCACCGACGGCCATGCGATCGCGGGAAGCTCGGATTATCTGGCTCATATCAACGTGACCAAGACCGATGTCGGTTCGGTGGACGCCGGATACCAACGGTTCCGCACCTACTATGACGGCGTGGGTGGCTTTTTCCCGACCAACAACGCCTGGATGCCCGAGCCCGACCAAAACCTCTACGTCGACCGGGCTAAATTCTGGGTCGAAGGCACGGTCAGCATTCCGAACCAACCCATCTTCACCATTCGCTACACCAACGAACTCCGCGATGGCCAGAAAGACTCCACCATCTGGGGCCCCACCGATTTAACCGGCATTCCTGCCTATTCCACCACGACCAACGAGCCGGTAACGAAACGCGAGATTATCCCCAGCTATATTGATCTCGGCGAACGCCATCAGGATATCGAAGCCCTGATGAAACACACGATAGGGAAAACCACCTTTGAGCTCAGTGTGAACGAAGACCTGGTCAACAATCTCGATACCCGCTTCTTAAACTGGTACCCGGGCGAGGAAAAACCGTTCCCGGCCATTCCGGCAGCGCCGGTAAAAGTCATCCCTTCCACCCTCGCGAACAATGCCGAAACCGGGTATGATCAGGAGGGCAACAAATCGAGCACCTTTTCAGCGATCGGGAAAATGGAGACGGTTTTCAGCGACAAGATTTCCTTCCATGCGGGCCTGCGCTTCCAACACCTCACCAGCGATTTCACCGGCAACCGCCTCCTCTACATCAACACGCCGACCGCCGTCGGCACCGTGATCGCGCCAACCGACAATGTTCTTGGCCTGCTCGGCGGCTCCAAGATCCTGGATTACACCGTCACGGCCGGCGTGGACCTGAAACCCTTCAAAGATTTCAGGATCCAGTTGGATCTGAAGGGAGAGAACGATTACACCAAGGGTGCGGATTCGTACACCTCCGTCGGGGCGGCGACCGTAAATACCACGACGGGTGTGGTCGCTTCCCCCGCCCCGGCGCTCAACCATGCGGGCGAGACCGTCGAGAATCCTTCCTGGACGCCTGAAATCAACGCGCGCTATAATGGCATCAATAACATCTCCCTTTATACATCCGCCAGCTTCCAGCATGTCAGCGGCACCGAGCGGGTCGTCGCGCAGTACAGCACCACACCGGCCACCCAAGACGAGGATACCCACGAAAACCATGGCCAATACACGGTCGGGGCCAACTGGGCTCCGTGCTCATTCTTCGGCCTGCGCGGCGAAATCTTCTACAAGGATCACCAGAATAACTTCCAAGACTACGCCGACTTTCCCAGCGCTGTTCCCATCCAATACGTCCTGGGTTACCAGCTTTACGGCGGCAGACTCACCGCCACCGTGGCTCCGATTCCCACCGTCACGCTCACCACGCGCTACATCTTGCAGAATGGGAGCATGGAGACCGCCACGAACATCGTATCGCCGGCGGTGATTCCCGGAGAGTACGATTCGATGAACGCCCATAATCAACAGATCGACGAGACCATCGATTGGACGCCGCTGCCGCAGTTTTACATGGAGGCCAGCGTCAACGTCGTCTTCGACTGCACCAGCACGGCTTATCCCCAGGCCGGCCTCCCCGCCGACAATGTGGTGCAGAACGCCAATAACAATTACTGGGAAGGCAGCGTGCTGGCCGGCTATGTCATCGACAAGAAGACCGACGGCGAGGCGCAGTACACTTATTACCGCGCAGACAATTACGATCCCGCACTCGCCGCCAATACCGTGCCCTACGGCGCCGGCGAGGAGGATTACCGGTTCACCGTTGGCGTGAAGCACAAGATCAACGACAAACTCGTCATCTCCGCCAAAGTCGGCTACCTGGTCAGCCGCAACGACACTTCCGGGGATTTCACCAACTATAACGCCGTCGTCGCCTACGTCGCGCTTGACCGCGCGCTTTGATCTTCATCTTCGCATCGCCTCCCCGTTTTCGGCAAAATACATCCCGTTTCGATCATTAACTCAACCAGCCTTTGTTTCCCATGAATCATCGTACTCGTATATTCCTCGCCAGCCTGCTCACCCTCGCGTTGCCCGCCCTCACATTTGCCGCCGCCGCCAAGGATAACTGGGCCCAGTATTGTTCCCGCTGCCATGGCATGGACGGATCCGGACAGACAAAAATTGGAAAAAAACTCGGATTGCTGGATTACTCCAGCGCCGATGTGCAGGCCAAGATGACGGATGACGAAATGCTCAAAACCATCCTGCAAGGTGTCACCAAGGACGGCAAACAACAGATGGCCGCCTACCAGGACAAGCTGTCCGCCGACGACGCCAAGGCCCTGGTCGCCTATGTGCGCTCACTCAAAAAATAGCGCGCAGCTCCACCGTTATCATGAGCGATCCCGCGCCCATTCCGCCGAAGCGATCGATCTGGCATAATTGGATCAGCCTCGCCGGCGGTGTGGTTGCAGGAGGAAGTTTTTTCGCGTTCATCCTGCTGTTCGCGATCGACCAGTTCCACTTTGGCGAGAAAAATCCCTACATCGGCCTGCTGTCGTATGTGGTCGCGCCGGCGTTTTTGTTTCTCGGCTTGGCACTCGTGCTGGCCGGCGCCTGGCAGCAGCGCCGGGTCCTTGCGCGCAACCCGGACGCTCCGGCGCCGCGGCTGGCGATCGACCTGTCGCGCCCCCGCGACCGCTGGATCCTCCTGTGGTTTGGCCTGGGCACGGCGGTCTTTCTGCTTTGCACCGCCCTCGGCAGCTACAATACTTATCAATTCACTGAGTCGGTCCAGTTCTGCGGCCAGGTCTGCCATTCGGTCATGAAGCCGGAATTCACCGCCTATCAGCGCGGCAACCATGCGCGCGTCGCTTGCGTCGAGTGCCACATTGGCTCTGGCGCCAAGTGGTTTGTGAAGTCAAAGCTCAGCGGCTCCTACCAACTTTATGCGGTCATCTTTAACAAATATCACCGTCCGATTCCCACTCCTGTCTCCAATCTCCGTCCGGCACAAGACACCTGCGAACGCTGCCATTGGCCCGAAAAATTCGTCGGCAGCATTGACCGCATCTACCACCACTACCTGACGGACGACAAAAATACGCCTTTTGCTGTCCGGCTGCTGCTCAACGTCGGTGGTGGCGACCGCAGCGCCGACGGCCCGACCGGCGGCATCCACTGGCACATGAACGTCGCCAACAAAATCGAGTATTACGCGACCGATCCCCAGCGGCAGGCCATCCCCTGGGTGCGCGTGACCAACAAGGCCAATGGTAGCGTCACCGTGTATCGCACGCCGGGTTTCAAGGGCGAACCCGACCCGCAGAAAATCCGCGTGATGGACTGCATCGATTGCCACAACCGTCCCGCCCACCGCTTCGAGTCGCCTAACGAAGCGGTTGACGAGGCCCTCTATCTCGGCCGCATGGATTCCCGGCTGCCCGCGATCAAACGCACGGCGGTCGATCTGCTCACCAAAAATTATTCCACCGAAGCCGGGGCCCTTGCCGCCCTCGACGCCGGCCTGCGCCAGCACTACGCCGGGCAGCTGAACCTCGAAAAGACGATTGCCTCGGTCGAGGACGTTTATCGGCAAAACTTCTTCCCCGAAATGAAGTCCGACTGGAGCCAATATCCCGACAACATCGGTCATACAGGGACCGTGGGATGCTTCCGCTGCCACGACGGCACTCACCAGGCAGTCGGAAATGAGAATAAAATCGTGCCGAACGACTGTAATACCTGCCACATCATTCTCACCCAGGGCCGCGATGCCGAACTGGCGCAGATCTCCACTGCCGGCCTCGCCTTCAAGCATCCCGACCCGGGCTCGATCGAGGGCTTCCTCTGCAGCGACTGCCACAACGGCAAACTTCAAGGCCAGTGAACGGCCGGCCCGGCTCCATTCCTGCTCCCGCCAACGCTTGCTCCAATGTTAAGTCTTTATGCAGAGGTCATCAAGACGCTGTTCGCGTGCCGTACCGTACAATATCCGTGGCAAGATATGCGCAGTCCCGGCCAAGGCGCGCAGAGCCAGATTCCAGGGCCGCTGATAAAGTGTTGATGTGAAACTGAGCCTATCCCCACGCAATCATGGGCCAACCAGCGTCTCCTCCAGGGCGGACAAACCGTTGCTAATTCCGGATTTTATGCACTTCGACGTCGCATCTACCGAAAAAAGTCCAAGCCAAGCTTCGACTTGGCTTGGGATACAAAATCGAGCCGGGCCGGCCGTTCACTGGCCTTGAAGTTTGCCGTTGTGGCAGTCGCTGCAGAGGAAGCC
>Ga0206939_10325_pt1 | contig 9980 bp, 5 predicted proteins | sample Alteio_BWOrgHeat_10_FD_152921 | JGI IMG/M metagenome (GOLD analysis project Ga0206939, IMG submission 152921) | Enriched cells from forest soil in Barre Woods Harvard Forest LTER site, Petersham, Massachusetts, United States -... | ecosystem: Environmental > Terrestrial > Soil > Temperate forest > O... | reverse complement strand
CCGGGAGAACGCTGGCGAGGACGACGCGGATTTTGTTGGCATGGGCGAGTTCGTCCATCGATTGGAGATTGCCTTCGATCTGGTCGAGCGTCATCGGGCCGGTGTTGCCGGCGAGGTCGTTGGTGCCGGCGAGGATGACGACGACTTTGGGCTGGAGAGCGATGACGTCGGGACGGAAGCGGATGAGCATTTGCGGCGTGGTTTGACCGCTGATGCCGCGGTCGATGTAAGACTTGCCGGGGAAGAAGCCGCCGAACTGTGGTTGGACCCAGGCGTCGGTGATGGAGTCGCCCATGAAGACGACGCGCTTTTCGGTTTTGGCGGGGGGTTTAACAGAGGCGTTGGCGTCGTGATAGCGGGCGATGTTGGGCCAGTCCTGGAGTGTTTTTTGGGCGGAGGCGAGTTTGGTGCAGTCGCAACTGGTGTCGGCGGGTGTCTGTGATGGCGCTTGGGCGCGGGCTGCCGGAACGATGAGAAGAATCGCGGCGGCGATGAGATACGGGATCGTTTTCATTTGTGCGTTTGCTCCGCGTGGGAGGTTACGCGAATTGGGGAGTGTGTGGAAGAGGTTTGTGGCAAGCCGCGAGAGAGGATGAGGCTGACATCGTGGCAAGCTGGGGCGCAGCGTGCTGCGCCCCTACATGACCGTGCATACATGTAGAATGCGGGGGCGATTTTTGGGTGGGAGGAATTTTCGATGGGCGTTCGACGGGTGCGATCGGTTGATGCGATCAAATTTGGATTTGCGGCGGCGATAGCGCTGCTGATGCTGGCGACTTCTGGCGCGGCGCGAGGGCAGGCCGCGAATGGGGCGGGGCTGGTGCCAGCGGATTATCAGCGGATGCGGTCGGTGGGTGGAGCGGCGATTTCGCCGGATGGAAAGTTCGTGGCGTACACGGTGCTGCGCTTCGACCGGCCTGGAAGACCTTGGCCGCAGTTGTGGGTGCTCGACGTGGTCAGCGGCAAAACGACGCGGATTGGGGCGGAGCAAGACGTGTCGGGCTCGGCGGTGTGGTCGCCGGATTCGCGGTGGATCGCGTTCAACGGCGCGGCGGAAGGAAAACATGGGCTGGCTGTGGTGCATCCGGACGGATCGGCGCCAACATTTTTGACCGAAGCGAGTGGGACGAATGCGCCGCTGCCGGGAACGGGCGCGGAAGTGACGTGGGCGCCGGACAGCAAGCAAATTGCATTTATTTCGGCGACGCCGGGGCCGGAGGCCGCGGATGCGAACGGCGATCCGATGGTGATCACGCGCTACATGTACAAGCCAGATGCGGGCGAAGGCATGACGCGGTTCAACGACAACCGGCGGCTGCACATTTTTATTGTCGATGTTGGGTCGAAGGCTGTGCGGCAGGTGACGAACGGCGATACGTATGAACATTCGATCGATTGGTCGCCGCGCGGTGATGAGATTGCGTTTGTGTCGGATCGTTCGCCGGAGACGGATCAATTTTTCAATTACGACTTGTTTGCGTTGAAGGTGAGCGACGGTTCGATTCGCCGCATTACGGCGACGGAGAATGCGGAATACGATCCGACGTGGTCGCCGGACGGGAAGATGATTGCGTATCGAGCTACGAAGCGCGGGCTGACGGATCGCGAGACGACGATGGAGGACACGCATGTCTGGGTCGTCAACGCGGATGGATCGGGGCGACGCGAATTTGCAACGGTCGACAATCGCCAAGGCATGCCGGTCTGGAGCGGCGACGGGCGCGCGATTTATTTCACCGTGCAGGAACGCGGCAGCGTGCATTTGTACCGGCAGGCAATCGACAGCGGCGCGAAAGCGGAGAAAGTTTTCGATGGGATCGGGTCGGTCGGAACACCATCGATCGCGAAATCCGGTGCGATGGCGTATGCGCTATCGACGCCGAGCGATCTGGCGGAACTATACGTGCGCGGTGCAGGTTCGGGTGGTTCGGCAAAACAGATCACGGAGCTGAACAAGGAAGTCCTGGCGGGAAAACAGATCGCCGAGGTCGAGCCGTTCACGTTCGTCAGCAACGACAACAAATATCAGGTGGAAGCGTTCCTGGTAAAGCCGCTCGGGATGACGGCGGATTCGAAGCATCCGCTGATCGTGAACATTCACGGCGGTCCGCATGGGCAAAACGGGCCGATGTTTAATTTTCGCGATCAAGCGTTCGCTGCGCTCGGGTGGGCGACGCTGCACGTGAATTATCGCGGCTCGACAGGATATGGGCAGGCGTTTGCGGATGCGGTGTTTGGCGATCAGGACGGCAACGAAGGGCAGGATGTTTTGTACGGCGTGAGCGCGGCGCTGCGCCGTTATTTGTGGCTCGATCGCGAGCGGATGGGGATTGAAGGCGTCAGCTATGGCGGGCAGTTGACGATGTGGTTGATCACGCAGACGCGGATGTTTCGCGCGGCGATCCCGATCGCGGGTATCTCGAATCTGATCAGCTACAACTACATGACGTACTACAACCAGTATGAACAGATGGAATTCGGCCAGTTGCCACATCAGGACGATTTGATGAATTTAATGTGGGAGCGCTCGGCTTTGAAGCATATTGCTGGAGTGGCGACGCCGACGATGATCATGCACGGAGAGAATGATAACGATGTGCCGATCGCGGAGGCGGAACAATATTTTATTGCGCTGAAGGATGTGGGAGTGGAGACGGTGTTTGTGAGGTATCCGCGCGAGGGGCACGGAATTCGCGAGTCGGGGCATGTGGTGGATAGTTTGAATCGCGCGATTGCGTGGTATCAGAAGCAGTTTCCGAAGACGGCGCCGGAGCATGCTTCGCCGGCGGTGCCGTAAGGTTTGGCGGTTCTTTCTTCAGGGGCTGAAGCCCCTTTAATTGTTGGAGCTGAATGTCGGAGCTGAAGCTCCGACCCACAAAGACATGCGGATTGCGGTCGATACCGGCGGAACGTTCACCGATTGCGTGTTTGTGCGCGATGGGCGGCTGGAGATTGTGAAGGTGCCGTCGCAGCGCGCGATGCCGGAAGAGGCGATCGCGTCGGCGGTGCGGGCGGTGCGGAAGCCGCTGACGCCGATGAGCGTATTCAGCGATGAGCGCGGGCTGGAGTTGGTGTGCGGCACGACGGTGGGCACGAACGCGTTGCTGGAGCGGCGCGGCGGGCGCGTGGCGTTGGTGACGACGGCGGGATTTGAAGATGTGCTGGAGATCGGGCGGCAGGCGCGGCCGAGGCTTTACGATTTTTTTGTGGATAAGGCGGAGCCGCTGGTCGGCGCGCGCGAACGGATCGGGGCGCGGGAGCGGCTGGCTTGGGACGGCGAGGTTGTCACGGAGTTGACCTCGCGTGAGATTGCAGGCGTCGTTGGCGCGGTTCGGCGGGTGCGGCCGGAGGCCGTCGCGATTTGTTTCTTGTTTTCGTTTCGCAATTCGCGGCATGAGGCGCGGTTAGCGGCGGCGTTACGGCGCGCTGGATTTCTCGTGTCGGTGTCGCACGAAATTTTGCCCGAGTTTCGTGAATACGAGCGGACTTCGACAACGGTGATCAACGCATATCTCGCGCCGGTGATGAGCGGATATCTTGCGGGGACGCAAAGCCGCGTGCGGACGGCGTGGTTCAGCGGGCCGAAGCCGAAATCGTTTGGCGCGCCGCGGGTGCGCGTGCACATCATGCAGTCGAATGGCGGCGTGGTGTCGGCGGAAAAGGCTGCGCGCGAGCCGGTGACGACGATTTTGTCTGGGCCGGCGGGCGGCGTGACGGGCGCGGCGTACGCGGCGCGCCTGGCGGGGATCGAACGCGTCATCACGTTTGATATGGGCGGGACTTCGACGGATGTTGCGTTGCTGTCGGGCGAATTGCGCACGACGAGCGAATCGACGGCGGCGGGATTTCCGGTGGCGGTGCCGATGCTAGAGATTCACATCGTGGGCGCGGGCGGCGGATCGATTGCGCGCTTCGATCGCGGCGGGGCGCTGCGTGTCGGGCCGGAGAGTGCCGGGGCGGAGCCGGGGCCGATTTGTTATGGACGCGGCGAGTTGCCGACGGTGACGGACGCGCATGCGGTGCTTGGGCATTTTGGCGGTGCGGGATTGTTGGGCGGGGCGTTTCCGCTCGACGTGGCGCGGGCGCGTTCGGCGATGAACGCGGTGGTGGCGAAAACGCGACGCGCGACGATGGCGTCCGCGGCTGCGTTCGCGAGCGTTGAGAAATTTGCCGAGGGGATTCTGGCGGTCGCCGACGCGGTGATGGAGAAGGCGATTCGCGTGATTTCGGTCGAGCGCGGGCACGATCCGCGCGACTACACGCTCGTGGCGTTCGGAGGAGCGGGCGGGCTACATGCGTGTTCGCTGGCGTCGGCGCTGGGGATGCGCGGCGTGCTGTTGCCGATTTTTCCGGGGGCGCTGTCGGCGCTGGGGATTTTGCGCGCGGACGTGGTGACGGAGTTTTCGCGGACAGTGTTGTTGACGGTTTCTTCGGAGGCAGCGCGTGTACGGCGCGAGATCGAGAGCGGATTTCGATCGCTGGAGAAAGATGGGCGCCGCGCGATGTCGGCGGAGGGATTTTCGGCGTCGAAGATTCGGATCGAACGGCGGCTGGATTTGCGTTACGCGGGGCAGGCGTATGAGCTGAGCGTGCCTGCAACCGGGGATTTCGTCGCGGCATTTCATCGGGCGCATGAATCGCGGTATGGGTATCACGACGCGAAGCGCGCCGTGGAGATTGTGAATTTGCGCGTGCGAGCGACGGGAGTAACGGAAAAGCCTGGACTTCGAAAGATCGCGACAGCCAAGCGCGGTGCTGCAGGCGCTGAGAGGTGGGGCGCCATCGATTGCGTTTTGGATGGAAATCAGTGTCGCGCGGCGGCGATTGCGCGTGACGATTTGCGAGCCGGCGATTCCCTTTCGGGTCCGGCAGTCATTTCGGAATATAGCGCCACGACGCTCGTGCCTCACGGTTGGAGCGGGCGTGTCGATGCATACGGACAAATTTTGCTGACGCCGAAGCGAGGCGCTCGTGGCTAGGCGAGGATCACGCCGGAAAGGCGCGGGCAGAGGCTCTCGCGTCGACCCCACTCGGCTTGAGATTTTCAAGAATGTGTTTCATTCGGTCGCGGAAGAGATGGGCGCGGCGCTGCGGCGTTCGGCGTTTTCTCCCAACATCAAAGAACGGCGCGACTATTCGTGCGCGGTTTATGACGCCGAAGGTCGCGTTCTGGCGATGGGCGATCACATGCCCGTGCATCTTGGCTCGATGCCGGCATCGGTCGCGGCGGCGCGCGCGGCGTTCGCGCTTGAACCCGGTGATATCGCGCTGCTCAACGACCCATTCGCGGGCGGAACGCACCTGCCCGATTTGACGATGGTGATGCCGATCTTCATCGATACAAAGTCATCGGCGCGGCCGGGGCGAGTGCGAAAGCACCAGCCGCAGTTTTACGTCGCCAACCGCGCCCATCACGCTGACGTCGGCGGCGCACTCGCCGGCTCGATGGGTCCGGCGCGCGAAATTTTTCAGGAAGGCATCCGCATCCCGCCCGTCAAAATTTTTCGCCGCGGCGAACTGAACGCCGACGTGATGGCGCTGCTGCTGGCGAACGTGCGGACGCCGGCCGAGCGTGAAGGCGACCTCGCCGCCCAAATCGCAGCCTGCCGGACCGGCGAGCGCCGCCTGACCGAAATCGTCGCCAAGTATGGCGCCGCCGAGGTCGCAGCCTACGGCAGCCACCTGCTCGGCTATTCCGCCGAAATGATGCGCGCCGCGCTGCGTGAAATGCCGACCGGCGTCTACACCGCCGAGGACTTCCTCGACAGCGACGGCGTAGCCGACGAGCCGCTCCGCATCCGCGTGCGCATCGAAATCGGTCGTGGTCGCGCCAGAGTCGACTTCACCGGCTCGTCCCCACAATGCGCCGGTAACGTTAACGCTGTCGAAGCGATCGCCATCTCAGCCGTCTACTACGTCTTCCGCTGCCTGCTCTCCGAAGACGTCCCCGCGACGTCGGGCCTGTTAACTCCGATCGAAGTGATTGCTCCCGACGGGACAATCGTCAACGCACAGCCACCCGCGGCGGTCGCCGGCGGGAACGTCGAGACCTCGCAGCGCACGGTCGACACCCTTCTTCGCGCGCTCGCGAAAGCCGTCCCGCACCGCATCCCCGCAGCAAGCCAAGGCACGATGAACAATCTCACGCTCGGCGGCCTCGACCCGCGCAGCAATTCAGGTCCCACCAACGCTCCCTTCGCCTACTACGAGACAACCGCCGGAGGAATGGGAGCGCGCCCGACAAAAGACGGCGCCTCCGCCATCCACACGCACATGACGAACTCCTGGAACACGCCGATCGAGGTATTCGAACAGGTCTACCCTGTCCGCATGCGCCGCTATGCCGTTCGCCGAGGCTCGGGTGGACGCGGTCGCCACAAGGGCGGCGACGGCATCATCCGCGAGATCGAATTCCTAACGGACACGCAAGTAGGCCTGCTCTGCGATCGTCGCCTTCGCGGTCCCTACGGCCTCTCCGGCGGCGCCGACGGCGCACCGGGCAAAAACTCCATCGTCGATCTACAGGGAAAATCGACTGCGCTCCCCGGCAAAACCTCATTGCAAGCCAAAGCTGGCTCCATCTTAAAGATCGAAACGCCCGGCGGCGGAGGCTGGGGCAAGTCTGTCATGCAGCGTGCTCGTGCTTACGCCGGGCGGAGCAAGCCCCGCCCCTACAAGACCGATCGCGTTGGGCGCGCGAGCCGGTAAACGTTTAACGAACCAAGCCAAAAATAAAAACGGCGAGCACCTTGTGCTCGCCGCCGAAAAATTCCGCTCCGAACAAAATAAAAGGCGCCGTGTGGCGCCGCTCTTTACTCGAATTTTTCTGTCATCACCGGGAAGGTAAGCTTTGCTTTGGCAAGCGATTTAACTACTAGGCCTTCCGCAGTTTCCGACGTGGTGTTTCGCGCCGTGGCCATTTCGCTGACCAGCAAATACTTGGCGCGCTCCAACATCTTCTTTTCGCGGAAAGAAAGCGGCTTGCTGCGGCTGAGGGAAACCAGGCTCTTCAACACAACTGCAACTTCGAGCAACGATCCGGTGCGCATGCGCTCGGAGTTTTCCTTGAAGCGGTGCTTCCAATCGTGATGCGAATTCAGCTTGCCGGTCTCGAGGAAACCCAAAACTTTCGAGGCGTCGCTGGTACGAATAACCGCCCGCAGGCCGACCGTTTCCGCGTTCGATTGCGGCACCATCACGCGCAGGCCGCTGGAGATGATTCGAATCATGTAGTAGCGCTCGGTTCTGCCGTTCAAGACCCCGTAGCTGATCTGTTCTACAAGTCCTACCCCGTGATTCGGATACACAACCTTGTCGCCAATTTTGTAATCCATAGCTTCGGTTGCCCCCCTAGGCATGCGTACAGGGAGTAGTGTAGGACAGGTGTTCTGTAAGAGTCAAGGTATATCCAGCAGAATCAGGGGCTTAGGGAAAGCGGCGCTCCAATTTGGCATTCAAATTGCTCCCGAAAAACCGACAATCCCGGCACGACTGCGGACAATCCTCGAACATCCTTCGCACATTGCCGTGACACTCTTCTGACCTCGCGATTTGACGCGCTTACGAATTCAAAGCAACTTCAACTTTCTGAATAAGTTAAGCCCAAACGAGCAGCTCACCAGTTCCCTGAGGTACAATCCCCGCAATGAATCTCTTGGCGCTCGATACTTGTGACGCTCGCGGCAGTGTCTCCGTGCTTCGCGACGACGAAGTCCTCCAAACCGTCGAGCACGATACGTCTGACGACTATTCGATTTGGCTGCTGCCCGCAATCGACCGAGCGCTTCAGGCGAGCGGCCTCGCCTTTGCCGACATCGACGTTTATGTTGCCGCCTCTGGCCCCGGATCCTTCACCGGCGTTCGCGTCGGGCTCACCACTGTGAAAGCGTGGGCCGAAATCACGGGTAAACCAGTCGTGGGGGTATCTCGGCTTGAAGCCTTGGCCACATTGGCCGCGCCCGCTGGCGAGTTTGTCGCCGCCTTCACCAACGCCCAGCGTAAACAAGTCTTCGGCGCTCTCTATCGGCGAGACGGAGGACGGCTATACCGCATCGGCGAGGAAGCCGTGATCGCACCCGATGCCTTTCTAACATGGGCCGAGGAGAATTCTTCCGGCGCTAACGTCGGCTGGATATCGACTGATCCCGAGATGTTGACCGAAACCGAAGCGTGGGCTGCGCGTCAGAAAGAGGGTGCCGCCCGCCCTGTCAACAGTGCCGCGAATTCCCGTGTCCCTCAACACCAGGGGATCGAAGTTGAGTCGGCATCGCCATTTCTGTCTCCGGCCATCGGCAAACTGGGGTATCACTTCGCGACTTTGAAGGTGTTCACCGATCCGCTCCGACTCGACGCCAACTACGTTCGCCGTTCCGACGCCGAAGTCTCGTGGGTCGATCGCCAGGAACGCGCCAGCAAAACCGCCGGCTAACCGTAAAAAGAAACTCCGCCGTATGAGCACAAACAACGCCGGCCACGGGATCAGCAGCATAGCGACAGACACTTGAGGGGGCACGCAGTGAATCGAAGACTCGTCGGAGTTGCGGCTGTGGTTCTAGTGGCAAGCGTGGCAGGCGCGCTCGCGATCAGCCCGACCAGCAGCAGCGCATCGTCGACCGCGACCGCCGCCGACTCCGACAAATCGTGGATCGCCAAATCCAACGACTACGCCAATCTCCTGATCGAGATTGAGAAAAAGCATTCCCCCGAATCCGCCTCGGCGGACGGTCTGAAGCAATACGATGAGTTGATTTCCGTCCAGACCCACGAAGATGATGTCGCCGAAAACAATGAGCAGCGCCAAGCCCTCGAAAAACTCAAAGCCGGGTTGGCCAAGGAGCAGGATAAGTACGTCAAGCAAGACCTGGAAATCATGATTCACAACACGGAGCTGGCTCTCCGTCGCCACGACTATTCTGAGGCTCACCTTGTTCCGTATGACAACCCAAGCGCCGGAGTCTTCTTTGGATTGCGGACCCTGCTTGACGATCAGGTCACCGCCGATCGGCGTCCCGCCGCTCTCGTCCGCCTGCGAAAATACGCCGGACTCGAACCGGGCTACACTCCGCTCACCGACGAACTGAAAAAACTGACCGGGCTCCAGACGGCAAAAGCGAACATGGTGTACCCGCCGAAGTCGAGCGTCGAAAGCGGCCTGTCGCGCAACAGCCTGTACGTGGACGGCATCGCCTCGCTCTTCAAACAATACAATCTGCAAGGTTGGGAAGAGCCTTACGCGAAGCTGAAAGCGCAACTCACCGCTTACGACGACTGGATCAGAGCCACGATCCTGCCGAAAGCGCGCGCCGATTTCCGCCAGCCCCCGGAGCTTTACGCGCTGAGCCTCGAAGGTTTCGGCATTGATATCCCACCCGCAGAACTCGCGCAGATGGCTCACAAAGCTTTCGCCGAGTATCAGGGCGAGATGCAGACCATCGCTGCGCAAATCGCCAAGCAACGCGGATGGCCCGACGGCGACTATCGCGCGGTAATCAAACGCCTAAAACAAGATCAGCTCGTAGGCGACAGCATCCTTCCCTTCTACAAGGATCGGCTCAAGGTCATCGAAGGAATCATCGTCAAACAAAATCTAGTGAGCCTGCCAGATCGCCCGGCGCGCATCCGCATCGGCACGCCTGCCGAAAGCGCGCAGCAACCGGCGCCGCATATGGTTCCTCCACCGCTGCTGAACAATACCGGTCAGCAGGGCGAATTTGTTCTGCCCCTCAACATGCCCGCGGGCGCCGGATCGGCCAAAGAAGAAAAAGTGGACGACTACACGTTCGATGCCGGCTCGTGGACGCTGATCGCGCACGAAGCGCGTCCCGGCCACGAACTGCAATTCGACTCCATGCTCGAGCACGGCGTCTCGATCGCGCGATCGCGCTACGCGTTCAACAGCACCAACGTCGAAGGCTGGGGACTTTACGCCGAATACATCACCAAGCCCTATATGCCGCTCGAAGGCCAGCTTATCTCGTTGC
>Ga0206939_10324_pt1 | contig 10019 bp, 7 predicted proteins | sample Alteio_BWOrgHeat_10_FD_152921 | JGI IMG/M metagenome (GOLD analysis project Ga0206939, IMG submission 152921) | Enriched cells from forest soil in Barre Woods Harvard Forest LTER site, Petersham, Massachusetts, United States -... | ecosystem: Environmental > Terrestrial > Soil > Temperate forest >... | reverse complement strand
ACGAAGAAGGGCGCCGGCGAGGAAGTGGGCGGCTTCTGCGAGCAACTCGGGGCGAGCCCTATTTCTATCAAATAAGCGGCCGGCTCGTTGCGCCTGGGACCAGGCTTGGGCGTACTGAAGTCGGTCGAAGAAAACGCGGCGGTGCGAGATCTCCATCGGCTATTCAGACGCCGCTATGCCTGGTGAGGTAGCGACGGAGATGACGATCTTATGCCTACGCTGAGGGTGTTTTTGGGGGGCCAAACGACGCCGCGGAGGTCGTGAACATCGACCCATCCAGCGCCCACGGCGGCGGTTCCGCCGGGGAGTTGGCGGGCGGTCAACTCGCTCACCACGATGCCGCCGGGAGGGGCGAGCTTTTGAAGGTGGGCGGCGCCGTCGATGACGTCGGCGAAGTTGAGCGACGAGAGATCGCTAGCATCGGGGGCGACCACGGTGCCGGAGTGGACGCCGCAACGGAGGACGATGGGGGAGCCGATGCGGTTGCGGAAGGTGTTCAGCTCGAACAGCTCGGTCTGGACGTGCTTGGCGGCGGCGAAGGCCTGGGCGGGGGTCTCGAAGGCGCTGATGACACCGTCGCCGGCGGTGGAGTGGACGCGGCCGCCATGGCGCTGGGTGACGCGCTCCACGAAGTGGTGATATTCGTTGAAGGTGAACTCGACGGACAGCGGGTCGGCGGCAAGCTGCTTCAGCTTACGGGAGCCGACGATGTCGACGCTGAGGAAGGTGAGGCTCTGCTCGCCGGAGTGGAGGCGGTCGCGCAGGCGATGAAGCTGGCGGAGCATCTCTTGGCGGTCCTCGACGGGATCCTTGAGGCCGAGGCGGCCGCGGTTTAGGTCGACGATGCGATTGAGCAGGACGCCGACGACGGCCCCAACGCCAGAGGCGACGAGAATGAAGGAGGGTTCGGAATCCATCCGCATTTGGAGGAGGAAGCCGAAGAGGTGGTGCATGAAGAAGAGGCCGCCGCCGAAAATCGCGCCAGAAAGGGCGGCGGTGCGGCGATCGCGCGAGGCGCCGATGTAGTAGAGGCTGACGCACGCGAGGGCGAGGGCGAGCATCTGGAAGATGCCGTACCGGTTCGGTTGGAAGCCCTCTTCGAGATCGATCAGAAGGGCGCAGCCGGAGGCGAGGGTGGCGGTGGTGACGTAGCGCCGGGTGGTGGGTTCCAGAGTCAGAAACTGGTTGCGCATGCCGGCGAGGAAGCTGGGGCGCTCCTCCTTCTTCTCGCTGCGGAGGCGGATGGCAAGGCGGACGTATTCGACGGGGGCGCCGGTGGCCTCGGCGACGGCCTGGATGGCGGACTCGTCCATTTCGCCGCCATTGGAGGCGCGAATGCGCTCGGCGAGCACGAGCATCTGATCGACGGTATCTTCGCCGATGGGTACCTCACTCGTTTGAAATATCTGCTCGCCCAACCGTTCGCTCCGAATAAATTGTACTTCCGGTCGTTTTAACGATTGCCGACGACCAAAATGGGGTCGGCAATGAAACGGGGACGACGGCCCCACTTGAATCATGGCGCAAGCTTCAACCATTACGAATAGTCAAGGCAGTACGTTGCCAGCAGAAAAGGTGCTCGCGAGCTCGGCGGGGGCGCTGGGAATCCAGTTTGTCGCCCAGCTTGCGATCGGCCTGTATCTCGCCAGGAATTACATGGCGGACCCGATATCGGCTCACGCCTCGGTGGCGGCGATGCATAGCGGGGGACTCGACTTCCTGCTGCAGAAACTCCATTACTGGGGGAGCGCAGTGCTTATCCTGCATTCCCTGCTGCATATCGGCGGCTCGGTTTGGTTCGGGATGTACCGGCGGCCGAATGGTCGGCTGTTCTACGCGAGCCTTTTGCTGCTGCTGTGCAGCCTGGGCTTTCAGCTCACGGGGAACGTGCTGCCGTTTGACCGGCACGGGGTACAGACGGCGGGAATCGAGGCGGGGATCGCGGCGCGGGCGCCGGTGGTGGGCGGCATGATGTCCCACCTGCTCCTGGGGGGCGATACGTTCAACGACGGGACGCTGGCGATTTGGTACGGATTGCACCGGTATGCGTTGCCGGTGCTCGCGATCTTCGCGCTTTGGCTTCTGTTCGGAGGACTGAAGCAGCTGTCGGCAAAGCCGGGGCGGATCGCAATTTGGGTGCCGCTGCTGTTGACGTTCGTGTTGACGCCGCCATCGCCGTTGGGGACGGGGGCGACCTCGGCGGACTACGGAGCTTTCTCGGCGAAGGTGAGCTGGTACATGTGGCCGCTGCACGGGACGATGCGGGCGTTTGATGGGCTTATCTCGGGCGGCGGATGGATCGGGGCGATGGTGGTGCCGGGTCTGCTGCTGGCGTTTGTGTTCGCGCTGCCTTTGATCGGGGAGCGGGTTAAGCCTTTGGTGGTTCGGTCGGTTTTGGCGGGGTTCGCGGTGGTGCTGTTGGGGTGCGGTTTGGGGTTTGCCGGGTCGGCCGCGCCGTTGACGGGGACGCGGGATCCGGCGGCGGACGTGGCGTCTTCCTCGGCGCCGGGAACCACGGTGGATAAGGCGTTGGCGGCGAAGGGGTTGGAGGCATTCAACCGGCTGGACTGCGCGAGTTGCCACGGGAAGGATGCGAAGGGGTCGGCGAGCGCGCCGTCGCTGTTGACGACTTGGAAGCGGCATGCGGACGCGGATTACTACATGAAGTACGTGCGGAATCCTTCGTCGATGAGGGCGGATTCGACGATGCCGGCGTTTCCAGTTTCCGCGGTTTCGGATGCGGATTTGAAGGCGGTGGCGGAGTTTTTGCGGAGTCCTAAGTAGGTCGGGGTTGGCGCGTGGCGGTCTTAACGGGCGAATGGGACCGGGGATAGATCGCCCCTTCAGGGCTCGAAGGTCGGCGGCCTTGGTCCCTGGGGCGGCGCCCCAGGCTGGTATGAGGGCGCCCCTTTGGGGCTACGAAGGCACGTCCTGCCTGGTACTGGAGGCGTGTCCCGGGCGGGATAAGGACGCCGCTATGGGTCACGAGGGCGAGGGGTTATCCTTGGGTTGGGAAGCTAGCGTTAGGGGGTAAGAGCGGTGCTGAAGCACCAATTCTAGAGACGCTTCGCGTCATTCGAAACAGAAAGAGGGACGGGGCCGGGTGGCCTCGTCCCTCTTTGGGTTTCTTGCGGAGTGGCTTTAAGGGCCGGCTACGCAGCCGTCGGTGGCGGGTTGGGTGGCGCCGGCGGTGGCGGGGACGATTAGGAAGGGGGCGGAGAAGGATTGGGCGCCCAGGCTGAGGCCGGGGAGGCCGGCGAGACAGTCGACGTTTCCGGCGAGGTAGGTCTTACCGACGTAGCCGAACACGTTGAAGAAGTTCAGTCCGAGGGAGTGAGGGTCCACGGTGAAGGTGCTGGCTTGGATCGGCACGCTCGCGCGGAAGGAGCCGTCGACGGCGGTGGTCACCTTGTCGACAAGATTTCCGAACGGATCGTAGAAGTCAACGACGACGCCGAACACGCCGGCCTTCGTCGTTTGATTCTGGATGGCGCCGAGGAGGCGAGCGCGGCGCTCGCGTATATCGTAAAGCGCTTCGAAGCTCGCACCATTGTAGGTCGCGATGATCGTTTGGTCGGAAATCGTGGTGTTCGCCGACGCGTCGAATGCGCCCGAGTTGGTGCCCAGGTTTCCGTAGGTTTGGGAGACGTCCAACGTTTGGAAGGTGGCGGGAAGGATCACGCGCGTTCCGTCCGGCTGGTAGGCGGCGAGCTGGAAGATGTATCGCTCGGTCGTCTGGAAGTTAGTCGGATCTTGGTAACCGAATACGGTGGGGTCGATAAGATCGGCCTTAACGTTTAGGTTGGTGGGGTCGGCAAGCTGATCGTCCGTCCACGCGTTCGGATGGTTCAGATTGGTTCGCTCGACGCGAACGATCGCCTCGATCCGAGGAGTGGAAAGGTTGGGAGACGTCGTACCGGTGGAGGAGTGTCCACCGCCGGAGCCGCCGCATCCAACGATCATGAGGGCCAGGAAAGCGGCCGCGAACGACTGCGCATGCTTCATCGCGTTCTATTATGCCAACCGAGGCATTCCTTGTGAAGGGTATTCATATAATGGTTCCGGGCCCTCAATCCCCCGAGGGCCGAATTAGGTTCAAATCTAGCCGCTGAGACATCCCGTAGGCGGAGGCGGAGGGCCAGAAATTCGGGCATCCAGAACGATGTCGTTCGGAAGAGGCGTCGTACCGCCGCTGGTCAGGGCGGGCAAAGTCGTGAAACAGCTTGGCGATCCTTCCAGATAGTCGTGCCCTCCGTAGGCAAACTGACGGTAGTAAATGGTTTCTCCGCCGATCGAAGGATCGGCGCTCTCGATACCGATGGTGAAACTCTTCGCGGAGGAAGGTACGTTGGCGCGGAACTGGCCGGTGGGTCCGGTAATCGCCTGACCCAGCAAGTTACCGCCGGCATTGTAGAACTGAACCAAGACGCTCTGTACGCCGGTGCTGTTCTCGTTGCGGACGAGGCCGGTTACCAGTGCCTGCGCCGCCGAAACCATGAGCTGCCCGGTCACGGCGGTGCCGTCTTGGGCGCGACCGTTGAGCGAATAGGTCGTCGACGACGCACCCACGGCGGTTACGAGACCAGTGGACGTGACAGTCGCGACCGAGGCGGGGGCGTTGGTGGTCCAGTTCGACCCCGGCACACTGAACATATTGTTGGAGGCATCGAGGCCGGTGATAAACAACTGAACCTGATCACCCACCGCCAAGTTCGTGGGGCTGACGCCTTCGGTGGTTCCACCGAGGGTTGCGCCAATGAGGACGCTGGAGATGCCGCCGGCGGTGCTTGTGGAGGTGCTGGTCGCGCTGCTGGTGGAATTCGAGCTACTGCTGCCTCCTCCGCCACCGCAGGCTGAGGTGAAGATGACGACGGCAGCCGCCACCAGAACCAAAAGGATGGATTTTTTCAAGGAATCAAACTCCGTGGGTTGGGGGTTGCGCGCACGAGCCCCGCTATCATGACCGCTTTCGAGGGGGATTAGGTTCGACTCGGACGCCGCCTCATTTGAAAACGGCGACGGTAGCGCCGGCGCCGCCTTCGCCCGGTTCGCCATCGCGGAAGGAGGCAATTCCGGGGTGGGAGCGGAGGTAATCCTGGGTGACCTTTCGGAGGATGCCTTCGCCCTTGCCGTGGACGATGCGGACGGTGTCGAGGCCGGCGAGCATGGCGTCGTCGATGAAGCGCTCCAGGTCTCGCTTGGCTTCTTCGGCGCGCTTTTGGATGAGCTGGATCTCGGTGACGGCGTGGGTGGCTTTATGGAGCTGCACGCTCGACCTTGGTTTTAGCGCGGTGGTGGGGCGGTCGGCGAGGGCGAGAGCGCCGAGGGGGACGGTCATCTTGAGGGGGCCGATTTGGACGGGGACCTTCCCTTCCCGCGGATCGTCGAGGACGGTGCCGGTTTGGGTGTAGCCGTCGATTCTTACGGTGGCACCCCGGGTGACGGCGCCGGCGGCGAGTTCTTTGCGCTCACGGCGGGGGACGAATTCTTGGGCGAAGTCGCGTCCGACCTCGTCGAGCTCTTTGAGGCCCTTTCTTACCTTCTGATTGACCGCGCCGTCGCTGGGCTGGCGTTTGAGCTCTTCGAAGAGCCTTGCCGCCTCGAGTCGAATTTCTCTTAGGGCGGCTTCGATGACCTCGTTGGCCTTGGCGTGGGCGTTTTGACGGATCTCTTCGGCTTCGGCGAGTTTGCGGCCGGCTTTCTTTTCAGCCTGTTTTAGCTGTTCGGAGCGTTTGTCGGCTTCGCTTTGGGCGAGGCGGGCTTGGCGCTGGGACTGCTCCAGGCGCTCCATCATGAGGGCGAGGTCTTGGGCTTGGTCGCCGAGGCCTTCCCTGGCGACCTCGACGACGGGCTTGGGGATGCCGTATCGCTCGGCGATTCTTAGCGCGTGGGAAGCGCCGGGGGCGCCCATCATGAGGCGATAGGTGGGGCGCAGGGTCTTGGAGTCGAACTCCATAGCGGCGTTTTCGAAGCCGTCGGTGTTGTAAGCGAAGGCTTTGAGCTCGCCGTAGTGGGTGCTGGCGAGGACGGTCGCGCCTTGGCGGGCCATGTCTTCGAGGATGGCTTTAGCGAGGGCGGCGCCTTCCGCGGGGTCGGTGCCAGCCCCGACTTCGTCGAGGAGGATGAGAGCGCCGTCTTTGAGGGTGCGGAGGGCCTCGGCGATGTTCTTGATGTGGCCGCTGAAGGTGCTGAGGGACTGCTCCAGGGACTGCTCGTCGCCGATGTCGGCCCAGACCTGGGTGAAGGGGGCGAGGCGGACGTGGACGGCCGGGGGCATCAGGCCGGACTGGGCCATGAGGACGAAGAGGCCGACGGTCTTTATCGAAACCGTTTTGCCGCCGGTGTTGGGTCCGGTGATGAGGACGCTTTTGCCTTTGCCGACGGCGATCTCGAGGGGGACGGCGGTTTCGGGATCGAGGAGGGGATGGCGGCCGCCCTGGATTTGGATGAAGGCTTTGCCCTGAGTCGGTTGCGGCATGGTGCCGCGCATCTCGAAGCCGAGCCTGGCTTTGGCGAATTGGAGGTCGATGTGGGCGGCGACTTCGAGGCCGGCGATGATGTCGAGGGCGATTGCGCCGACTTGCTCGCTGAGGCTGGTGAGGATGCGTTGGATCTCGACGCGTTCGGCGGCTTCGATCTCGCGGAGGGCGTTGCCGAGTTGGAGGACGTCTTCCGGCTCCAGGTAGATGGTTTGGCCGCTGGCGCTGGTGTCGTGGACGATGCCGCGGATCTTGCCGCGGTTTTCCGCCTTGAGGGGGATGACGTAGCGACCGTCTCTTACCGTGTAGATGGGGTCGCTGAGGAGGTCCCGGGTTTTGCCACTGATGTAGGCCTGGATTCTCTCGACGATCCTCGATGCGGCCGACTTTTTCTTTTGTCTTTGGGTAGCGAGGGTGGGGCTGGCGTCGTCTCGCACCGTGCCGTCGGGGTCGAGGCTGAGGAAGAGGACGTCTTCGACCCGGTTTTTCTGCGGGAGGCTGGCGGCGTAGGGGGAAAGCCGGGGCATCGCCTCTTTTTGAGCTTCGAGGAAGCTGCGCATTTGGCGCATGGCAGCGAGGCCTTCACCGATTTGGTAGAGTTCGGCGCCGCCGAGGGCGCCGCCTTTGCCGGCGCGCTGGGCGGCTTGGCGTTGGTCTCTTGCGCCTCTTAGGCTGGGGACGCTGTGGCGGCTGAGGGCGTCGTGGGCTTCCTGGGTGGCGTCGAGTTGGGTCCAGACCTCTTTGTATTCGAAGGTGGGTTTGAGGGCTTCGGCCTGGGCAGCACCGAGCGTCGTCTCGCAGTGGTGCTGGAGACGGGATTGGATGGCTTGGAACTCGAGCACACGGAGGGCGTGCATTAGTTCTCTATTGTGGCCCCTTATCGGTGACGACCGAAATCAGGACGCCTGAGGGCCAGCCTCTTCTTGTGCAACCGGCGCGGAACCCGTCGAAGCGGTTCTCAATTGGCCTTGAGAAATTTGAGCAGCAACAACCCTTTGCTGCGGCGTCAACTTGGTGTATTCAGCATGGGCGTCAGCAAGTAGCTGAGTCACAGAGGTCCGCTGAACTCGGGCGGCAATTCTTTCCCTTTCCCTGCCTTGCTTTTCACCGGTCCGAAGCCAGTATTGGTACGAATGGCGAAGACTCGGAACCCGCAAAATGACGGCGTCCGGGAGAACTCGGACCAAGACATATCCGGCACTGGCCCTTACCCTCTTAAAGAGGTTTCCCAAGATCCCCAATCCTCTATTTGGCCGTTCGGTCATGACAACCCCGATTTGCCCTTCCAGGCATCCCAAAAATATCTGCGCGGTTTACCCCAATTTAGTTGTCGGAACAAATCGCCAAGTTCCTTTCCAAACAATCTTGCTTCACTGGGAGCAAGGAAAAGAAGGGCGGCGAAGATTCCCCCATGGGCCTCCACTGCCTTCGCAGTCGTTCGCTTATCTGGGGCTCTGTTTTTTGAGCACCCATGAAAATGAATCACTTGTGAGTAGTAACGCGCGAGCGATTCGTCGAGACTCGCGTAATAGCCTAGAAACGCGGCGAATTGTCGGGCCTCCTCTCTCTGGTCCCGCGTGCCTGAATTTTCTCGTTGCAATCGGACGCTCACTTCTGCCCACTTAAATGCTGCGCTCTCAAGTCTTTTGTACGCCGGGCTCGTACGCACGAACCTCTGAAGGCGTCCGAAATACTCTTCATCTTTGTCCGAAGTCGCCCTTGAGTGGTGAAGCAACTCAAAGTGGATCATATGGAACAGTTCGTGGAGGACCGTAAATTCGAGAAAAACAGCCCGTGGGTTGAGCTCCATCTCGGGTCCCCAATGGTAGTCCCTAGATTGATCCGAGAGTTCTCGCTCCGTTCGCGCCGAGTGGAAATATTGGCCATACACGACCTCATTGAAAGTGTCGACTACTGGAATCCCTCTTTCCGCAAAGGGCACCTGAACTGGCCGTTCGTTCAGCATTTTCCAGTAGTGAAATGGGTCTGGCGATGGAAGACGATGGAATTCGTCCGCCATCTGGCAAGCTGTTTCGAACGCTTCCGTTGATTGTTGCGAGAGGCTCGCAACGTTGAACCAGGCGTCGACCCGGACGGAAGAAACCTTTCTCGTCTGCCGGCGATCGGGAGGGACGTTCATCCTCTGTCTTTCCTCCCTCCCTCTGCATGCCGTCCGTCCATGGTCAAGTTGAACGCATGGGCCAACATGCGTCGTTAACGTGGAGATAACGATACCTTTACCAATGCGAAGGCACGCAATGCCATTGCCGTTGAATCACGCTTGACAAACGCGACTCCTTGAATGGCCGAAATACGCGATGCCACGTAGGGCTTTAACTTGCGGGCGCGGTGATTTCCATGTCGGAGGAGTGGCCGGGGAAGAGTTTGGCGGTGGGGTCGAGGCGGGTTTTGGCGATGCAGACGGCGGTGGCGGCTTCGCCAACGCCGGTGGCGATCAGCTTGAGCTTGCTGGGGAAGGTGGCGACGTCTCCGATGGCGAAGACGCCGGGGAGGTTCGTTTCGAAGTGGCCGTCAACCTTGATTTGGTTTTTCTCGATGTTCAGGCCCCAGTCTTTGAGCGGGCCGAGGTTGGATTTGAAGCCGATGTTGACGATGACGGCATCGCACTCGTGGTGATGGCTTTCCTTGGTCTGGGTGTTTTCGAGGGTAACGCCGGTGAGGTAGTCCTCGCCGTGGAGGTGCTTGACGGCGAACCAGAGCTTCATTTCGACGCGGCTGGCCTTGACCTTCTCGATAGAGTCTTCGTGGGCTTTGAAGACGTCGCGGCGGTGGATGAGGGACATGGGGCCGGCGACGTCTTCCAGGTTCATGGCCCAGTCGAAGGCGGAGTCGCCGCCGCCGACGATGGTGACGTTCTTGCCGGCGAAGGTTGACTTGTCCTTGACGCCGTAGAAGATGCCCTTGCCGTGAAACTCCTCTTCCCTCTCCACGCCAATGCGGGTGGGTTGGAAGGCGCCGGCGCCGGCGGCGATGATGACGGTGCGGGTGGGTAACTCCAGGCCCTTGAGGGTCTTGAGGAGGTAGCCGTCTTCCGTTTTGATCAACTCGCTGGCGGTCTCTTCGAGGACGAGCTCGGGGCCGAACTGGATGCCTTGGACGATGAAGTCGCGGGCGAGGTCTTTGGCGAGGACTTTGGGGAAGCCGGGCACGTCGTAGACGTACTTCTCGGGATAGAGGGCGGTGAGCTGGCCGCCGAGCTCAGGGAGGGAATCGACGATGCGTACGGACATGCCGCGAAGGCCCGCGTAGAAGCTCGCAAAGAGGCCGCAAGGGCCACCGCCGATGATGGTTACGTCCACCGTGTTCATTAATTTCGTCTCTTTCTACGCGCGTCGGTGGGCGTTTACTTGCGGGGGTTTTATACCTTGGTCTTTCTTTGGAACCGTTAGGGTTTGGCGGGGGTCCACGAAAGTATGTTCGTGCTCGCGGCTTGGGTTCTGGGTTTGCATGCGTTTTGGCATGGCGCGGGGGCGGGTTTGCCTAATTTCGTGAAGACGCCTCAGGCTGCCCTTGAGGAGA
>Ga0206939_10322_pt1 | contig 10029 bp, 9 predicted proteins | sample Alteio_BWOrgHeat_10_FD_152921 | JGI IMG/M metagenome (GOLD analysis project Ga0206939, IMG submission 152921) | Enriched cells from forest soil in Barre Woods Harvard Forest LTER site, Petersham, Massachusetts, United States -... | ecosystem: Environmental > Terrestrial > Soil > Temperate forest >... | reverse complement strand
TACCGTCATCGTGATTCCAAACGAGCGATTGATGGAAACCGTGGAGCGCGGCACGAGTTTCTTCGACGCGTTCCGCATCGCCGATGACATTCTTCGCCAAGCGGTGCAGGGCATTTCGGACATCATCACGGTTCCGGGCATCATCAACCGAGACTTTGCCGACGTGAAAGCGATCATGCACGGCCAAGGCTACGCTGTGATGGGTACTGCGGTCGGCACGGGCACGAGTCGCGCTGTCGATGCCGCCAATCGCGCGATTGCCAGCCCGCTGCTCGAAGACAATTCGATCCAGGGGGCGCAGGGCATCCTCATCAACATCTCCGGCAGCTCGAGCCTCACGCTGCAGGAAGTTCACGAAGCGTCGTCGGTCATTCAGAAGGCCGCGCACGAAAACGCGAACATCATTTTCGGCGCCGTGCAGGATGATCAGATGAAGGACACGATCAAGATCACGGTCATCGCCGCCGGCTTCAAAGACGCGAACAAGAAGCAAGTGAAGGAAAAGCCGTCCTACATTCCGAAGACGTGGAAGGTTGAGCCGGAAATTGCCGAGGCTGAACCGGCGCCGCCTCCGCCGCAGCCGACTCCCAACGTCGTACATCAGGTTCAGGAAAACGTGCGCGAAGTCAGTCGCGAAGCCGCGATGGACGACCTCGATGTGCCGACGTTCCTCCGCCGCGCGCAAAAGGCGTAAAACGCTTTCAAGCACGAAAAGGGGCGCGACGAGTCGCGCCCCTTTTCTTTCAACCTGGCTCTCGTTCGGGCCTAGTCCACCGAACCGGCACTCAAAATATTTGCCATCATTCCGCCACCCTTTGGCGGAATGCCAACGCCCGCGGCATACAGTGCCGCCTCCGAAATGCCGTCGATCCCGAGCATCTTTTCAATCTTTGAATCGGCGAATGCCATCGTGCAAAATGGCGCAAGCCCCAGCGAAGTTGCCGTCAGACAAAACGTCTGGCACAGGTGTCCCGCCTCGATGAGCACGGCGCGATAGGCACGCGCGTAGTCGTACTTCCATCGCGTCCGCGCAAATACCGCAGTCAGAAACACAACGAATCCCGCTCCGGCGTACCACCATTGGTGCGCCAGAAGGCGAGTGATGTCGCGCGACGTTGCCCAGCCTTTCAGGAGTTCAAGACGATGATCTGCCGCGCTGTAATGATAGAAGCCGGCTCCCAGACCCTTCACATTGCGCGCCAGGACATACGCCTCGATGGGATGCATTGAGCCGCCCGAGGGCGAAGTCTTCAGCGCCACGGATCCGATCTTGGGCAGCTTGACCCAGTGGCGAACACCGAACGTCAGCCCCAGCAAATTGCCGAGTACCGCCAGCGTTACCGGTTCGTTGGAAAATTTCCGCCACGTACGCCGCTGGAGCAGAACGCGAGCGAATTCGCCGTCTAGTGACGGTTGCGGCAGCGGGATTTGTTTCGCGTCGCGATAACGTTTGATTGGAAGCGGGATCGGGTTCGCTTTTGCCATGCGCACGAGTGAGCGAAATTCTTCCGCATCGTCATCGGCGAAACGCAAATTCCTCGTCGACAAATGAAAGAATCCAGCGGCTGGGTTCCACTTACCCCACGCCGCCAGGGCATCATGTCCCGCGGGAAGTGATCGATCTTGGCGTTGCAGCAACGTGTGCCGCACAAGCTGCTCGACGGCTCGCTTGAGTGACGGCGGCGCATATTGCGGCAGCGCTGTACACAAATCCGCGACAGAATGCCATTGATCGAAAAAATCCAGCAAGGAAGCGGTGAGCGGCTCCGCCGTTATCTGGTGCCGGGTCAGAAAATTCTCAAACACGAGAATTCCGTCCCGCCAGTAGATGATCACGAAAGGCGATCGCTTGTAGCGCGGCAGCCGGGTTGATCTTGCAGTGATGCGGCGCGAACGCGATTTCGAGCGCGCCGCGCGCTTCTTGCCTGCTGGTTTCCGCCGCCTCACGACTCAGCGGCGGCCGTGTTGCAGGGAATTCTCACTCATTTAGGCAAGAAGCCCGGAGTCATTTTCTTGTCCGTGCAGGACGCTTTCACATCCGCGAGCGCGCCTTTGAGGTTCTTGATCTTCAGACTGATCTTTTGACTGTCTGCGGCGGAAACTTTGCTCTTGAAGCCGTTGAGAGTGTTAATCGTCTTCTCGATTTCTCGCGCGATGGGCTTGAGGTTCACCTGCAATTTCTTCTTCGGCATATCTGCCTCCGTTCGGGGATTTCCGGAATGCGATCCGGGCAGTGGGTACGATCTTCGATTACGAGTTTCGCGATCGAGAGCGGCGAGTGTAACGAACGCGTTACATCGCGTCAAGAAAACATCGCGGCGGCCGGAAACACGCGCTGAGTAGCTTGCGAGAGATCAGTGTTTCGTTTGAGATGCGGCCGACGATTGCGACGTCACCGGGTGCCGCAACTGTGGCGGCACGTTCATCCGCGCGAGCAATTTCTCGAATCCCGCGTCGCCGCGCAAAAACGCGAACATCGGATGGACCGCGAGGTTCACCATGCGCGCGTTGCGTTCTTCGTATCCCTTCTCCAGCCACTCAATTGCGTCCTGTTTGCGATCCATTCCCGCGTACAGCATCGCCCAGGTATACGGAGAAATATACGTCCCGCTTGGCGCGAGCAGAAATTCCTGCAAAATTTCGCGAGCCTGCTCCGCCTTTCCGGACTGAGCATATGCGTAGGCGAGTTCCGCCTTCCGCGCCATGTCACTCGGCGAAAGTGAAACCGTGTTCCGGAATTCCGCGATCGCCTGGTAATACATTTTCTTCTGCAAATAAGCCTGTCCAAGATACCCGTGCGCAACCACAAAACCCGGATCGAGCCGTAGCGTCGTCTTCTCCGCTTCGATCGCATGATCGGGATCGCCCGCCAGGTAGTAGCACCAGCCCACATTCGCGTTGATGATCAGCGAGCGCGGATCGATGTCGCGCGCCAGTTTGATTTCGGTGATCGACTCCTGCCTGCGTCCCGTCGCGGCCAGCGTCAGCGCATACCAGTGGATCGCGGTCGCATAACCGGGATTCAGCGCGATCGCGCGTTGAAATTCGCTCTCCACACCGTCCCATTCCAGATGATAGAAGCGAATCGCTGCGAGCGACGCGTGCGCTTCAGCCAATTGATCGTCGAGTTCCAACGCTTTCTGGGCCGCTGCCTTCGCTTCGGGAATCACCTCTGCCGGCGGACGAATCTGATACGTATCCGTGTTCAGCAACCCATCCGCGAGTCCCGCCCAAGCGGCCGCATACGTTGGATCCGCAGCAATCGCTTCGCGATAAAACCGCACCGCCGCGATAATTCCTTCCGGCGTGCGTTTCTCGATCTCAAATCTCCCCTTCAGGTAGGCCTCGTAGGCTTTCGGCACAATCGGCCGATGAATGGCTAGCTGCGCCGCCTCAGGCTCCGACAGCTCCACCTGAATCCCGCGCGCAATCGCCGTCGCCACGTCGCTTTGCAGCGCAATCACATCCGTGAAATCGCGCTCGTAACTGTCGGCCCACAAGCTGCGCTCCAGCGAGGTCTGAATCAGCTTCGCCGAAATGCGCACTCGCCCGTCCGACCGCAACACCGAACCCTCGACAACCGCATCGACATTCAGGTCGCGCGCGATATCGCCGAGTGACTTCTGTGTATTTTTGTATTGCATCACCGATGTTCGCGAAATCACGCGCAGCTTGCGGATGTGCGATAGCTCTGTGATCAGCGCGTCCGTCATTCCGTCCGCGAAATATTCCTGCTGTGGATCGCCCGAAAGATTTTCCAGCGGCAGGACGGCAAGCGACTGAATCGCGCCCGGCACCGCCGCCAAATGACGTTGGCGCTTTTGCACGACCCACACACCACCTACAATCAGAGCCACGGCCACGACAAAAACTGCCAACCCGTACCAAAGACGCGTGTGTGCCCGCGAAGTTCGCTGTTCCGTTTCGTGCAGGGCCAGTGTCGCGAACGGGATCCGCTCCGAACGCGACGCTGTGGCCGCAGCTTCCAACGCCGCGCGCACCTCGCCTCCCGATCGGTATCTCTGCGACGGATCTTTGTCCAAGCATTGCTCGATCACCGCTTGCAATACCGGCGGCACCGGCGGCTCAATCGGCGGGAGTGGCTCGCGCAAAATCGACGCGCTCAGTTCGTACGCCGTTCCTCCGCGAAACGGCCGCTTGCCCGTCGCCATCTCATAAAGCACCACGCCGAGCGCCCACACATCGCTTCGTGCGTCGGCCTCCTGCCCGCGGAGCACCTCTGGCGCCATGTACGCGAGCGTTCCCGTCACGGCGTGCTGATCGTCCCAGCCGCCGTCAAATTTGGTCGTGTCTTCGCCGACTCTGTGTTCGACGACGCGCTGCGACAAGCCAAAATCGAGCAGCTTCAGCCGGCCCGAAGGCGTGACCCACACGTTGCCCGATTTCAGATCGCGATGAACGATCCCACGCTCATGCGCGTGCGCCAGAGCATCCGCCAACTGAGTCCCGTAGCGCACGACAACATCCGGCGACATCGGCCCGGTCAACACTTCCTGCATCAGCGAATGGCCTTCGACAAACTCCATCGCGATGTAGGGCTGGCCGTCGTCCTCGCCTACTTCATAGATCGTGCAAATGTTGGGGTGATTCAGTGCCGAGATCGTCTGCGCCTCGCGCAGCACTTTTTCGCGAGCCTGAGGGTCTTTCTCCAACCGATCGAGCGTCAAAAACTTGAGCGCGACATCGCGCCGCAGCGTCAAATCATGCGCGCGGTAAACGACGCCCATTCCGCCTTCGCCCAATTTTTCCGTGATGGAATAGTGCGAGATCGCTCGACCAATCATGCGTCACTTCGTGCGCCCGAGTTGAACACAGCCTTAGATTACAGGCAAGCGTGACGCCGCGGTGAATTTCCGCTTTGTGCTATTCGTAAATTGCGTGTTTGGAGGCAACAGGCCTTTGGCGAATGCCCGCCTGGTGGAGCGGCAATCGCGAGCTCTAACGCCTGTGAAAAGCCCGTGTTAATCCCTGCGGTCCCGGACCAGCGCCAGGAACTCATCGCGCGTCTGCTTGTTAGTACGGAACTCGCCCAGCATCGCGCTCGTCACCGCCTGGCCGTGCTGCTTTTCGACGCCGCGCATCTGCATGCACAAATGCCGCGCCTCGATGATCACGCCGACGCCTTGCGGCGCGATTTTCTCCTGGATCGTCTCGGCGATCTCGCTCGTCATCCGCTCCTGGATCTGCAGTCGTCGCGCGAACATGTTCACGAGCCGCGCGACTTTGCTGAGCCCGATGACTTTCTTCGTCGGCAGGTACGCGACGTGGGCCTTGCCAAAGAAGGGAAGCATGTGGTGTTCGCACAGGCTGAAAAATTCGATGTCCTTCACCACTACCATCTCGTCGTAAGCCACGCTGAAGGTCGCGCCATTCAGCAGATGGTCGACGTCCTGGCGATAGCCGCTGGTCAGAAACTTGAGCGCCTTCTCAAACCGCTCCGGCGTTTTCTTCAACCCTTCGCGATCGGGATCCTCGCCGATTTCCTTGATGATTTCGCGCATGTGACACGCGATCGTTTTCGCATCGCGTGGTTTGCAGTCGTCGAGCCGGATTTCTTCAATCGGCTTACCCATGTCTGATCCTTTCGGCACCGTCAGAGTGCCCCACCCGAACCGCTGACAACTCCTTCTCCTGCATATTCAAAACTGTTGTTCGATGTCTCTTCGACGCGTACGCGCTCCAACTTTGCATTTGGGAATGCCTGCATCCGGCGGTAAATCTCGATGCACAAGTTCTCCGTCGTCGGCACTTCCGCGCGAAACACGTCAACCTCATCGTTCAAGGAACGATGGTCGAACGGTTCGATCACCTCTCGTTGCACGTAGCCGTCGAGATCCGCAAGATTCGCGATCATGCCTGTCGCAGGGTCGACGTTGCCGGAAACGCTGATCTCCACGGTGTAGTTATGCCCGTGTCCGCAGGCGTTGTTGCACTTGCCATAAATCCGCGCGTTCTCGGCATCGCTCAGCTTCACGCTATGCAGCCGATGTGACGCTGCAAATCGATACCGCCGCCCGAGTTCGATCTTCAGGTCGCCGCCGCTCGCCGCTGTCATGACGTGCTCCCATTCCGCCCAGCGCCATTGCGGTAGCAATCCGCGAACAAATCCGGCGACTCATACAGCCGAACGCGATGCAGCCGTCCTTGCGGAATCTTCGGTTCCAGCAAATTCCAGATCACTCGCGCCACGTTCTCGCAAGTCGGAATCTGCCCGGCGAGCTCCGGCACCTCAAAATTCAAATGCCGATGATCCATTCGCCGCATCACTTCCTGTTCCAAAATCTTTTTCAGATCCGCGAGGTCAACGACCATTCCCGTTACGGGATCGGGCTCGCCCGCAACTGTCACTTCCAGCGTGTAGTTGTGCCCGTGCCCATGCGGATTGTTGCATTTCCCAAAAATCCGCTGATTCTCCTCGGCCGAAAGCGCCGGATTGTTGTACCGGTGCGAGGCCGAAAATTCGATTTTGCGTGTCAGCAGAACCATATCTCTATGCTTTAGCATTCTCTCATCGCGATCAAAAATAAAACTCGAAGCTATCGCGTCGCTCCCGGCGTTCCGACCGAAATTTCGCGCCCCTTCCACGCCACTTTCCCCCTGGAATACGCGCGATAGGACCCAAACAAGACACCGCTATAGATGAATACGGCGGGCACGTAATAGAGGATGAGCGTCCCGCTGAATTGGTTACTCCGCAGATCCATCCCATAACCCGCCTGCCGCACGAGCAACAACACCACTCCAGCCATCAGCGCGAACGGCATCCAAAGCCCAATCAAAATCAACAAAAATGGAATCCAGGGCATTGCCGCGAAAAACTCCCGATATGTTGCCGCGCGCGATCCGCCCATCAGCAAATACAGATTCTTCTTCCACCCTTCGCGCATCGCGGCAAAGGATCGGTACATCCGCGCTTTCACTACGCCTTTGCCCGATCCAAACCAAATCGGGTAACCGGCGCTCTTCGCGTTTCTGGCGAGCGCCACATCTTCCAGAACTTCGCCCGCGATTGCTGCGTGTCCCCCGATCGCATCGTAAACATCGCGCCGAATCATTAGGAATTGCCCATTTGCCGCAGCTGCCCGATTCTTCGGATCGTTCACATCCTTAAACGAAAAATGCCGCGCCAGTCGGCAATACACAAACGGAATCAGCGCCTTCTCATACCAGGTTCCCGTCACTTGCTCCGGCGAAAACGAAACCAGCGCCGCATCCGATTCCTGCGCGATTTGCAAAGCCCGCGCAGTCGCGCCCGGCAAGAGCTCCGCATCGGCATCCGTAAACAACAGCCACTTACATCGAGCTTCGGCGGCACCGCGCCAAACTGCGTTGTTCTTGCCGACCCAACCTTCGGGTAGCTTGCCGCCTCCAGCAACTTCAGCTTCGGTATCTCCGCCGCCGCGCGCCGCACCGCCGCGACCGTGCCGTCGTTCGACTGATCATTCACCACCAGAATTTCCGCAATCTCCGCCTGCTCGGCCAAACTCGTCACGCAAGCTCCGATCACCGCCTCTTCATCCCGCGCCGGCACAATCGCCGAGATACACGGCTCGCTCAAGAAGTCGATAGCGGAGCCGCCCGCGTTAGCGCCGACGCCCGAACCCGCGCCGAGAGACTCCTCGGCCTGCTTGCCTGAACCTGATTTCGCGTTGGACATGGGTAAGTTCGACGCGGCTCGCCCAAACACCGGTCATTAGAGCAGCCAGAAGCCCAACTCCGAACAAGGCGTTCCGAACCACTTGGGGATACGCTAGTATAACATTTGATGGGAATCGCCCGAAAACTCGCAAATTGGGCCGCAATCGCGATCGCCGCCGCCGTGATCCTGGCCTTCGCGTTGCCCAGCTACCGCCAGGGCGAAGCCTCCATCGCCGGCAGCAAAGCCCGCGACTTCTCGCTCACTCTCGACGGCAAAACCACGCACCTCTCCGACTTTCGCGGCAAAGTCGTCGTCCTCAATTTCTGGGGCTCCTGGTGCCAGCCCTGCGTCGAAGAAGCCCCCGGCCTCAACCGTCTCCAGCAGCACATCGCTTCGCACAACGCGATCGTGATCGGAGTCGCGGCCGACGAAGATGACGCCGCCTACAAGAAATTCCTGCTTGAGCACGCCATCGGCTACCCCACCTATCGCGACCCCGCCACAAAGGAAAATCGCTCCGCCATCGCCGAGTCCTACGGCACCGTGATGGTCCCCGAAACCTACATCATCGACCGCAACGGCAAAATCGCCCGCAAAATCATCGGCTACCAGGACTGGGATTCCCCCGAAATGCTCGCCTACTTCGACGCACTACTCGCTCATTCCTAACGGGGGGCACACCTCTCCTCGATTTGTCTGTGCGGCTGATCTCTCCTACTGGATTGTGACGGGGACCGACAGGAAGTGTATGAGCGGGCCGGTCGTCCCCGTAATCTGGGCATATCCTTTGCCTGTAACTTCCAACAGCATCGCCGCGGAACTCGACCCTTGGTTGTTCGCGTCCCCGTTGTATTGCGCATATATCGGATAAAAGCCTGCTTGAGCCGTGTGAAGAGAAGTGGTTACGGTTCCGTTGATAAGTGGTTCTGGCCCTGACAACGCGCCACCGCCGCCCAACGTCCAGAACGTCACCGTCCCGGTGATTGCATTGGTTGAGGTGACTTTCGCGGTCGCGTTGACGGATGTGTTTCCATTCGGGGCTTGACCTATCTTGCTGCTCGAAAGGGTGATGGTTGTGGTCGTGACCACAGCCTCACCGGCTCCGGCTCCGGTTGATCCTCCGCCTCCGTTTCCACCGGAGTTCGCTCCGCCGCTACTACTGCCCCCACCGCATCCGATCACTAAAATAAAAATGATGCTCATGGCGGCAGAAGCGATCGCGAAGTACCTTCGTCGTCGGTGTAGCGGCGCTATCAGCAGCAGTAAGACGATCGCAATACCGGTAAATTTCCACGGTTGGTTTTCAAAGCCAATGGGAAGGACTGCCTTCTGTTTCTTCAGCGTTGCGTGCACTGTGTTCGCAGGTGTGCTGGTGCTGAATGGTGTGAGGCTGATCGTCGAGCTCGCCGCAGCGCTATTAGCAAGACTCACGGAGGCCTGCGATAGGTTGCACGCCACTCCGAAAAGCACGGAAGCGTCACAGGTCAGCGCTACCGTACTGTTCATTGCACTTGCAGGCGTGACGGTCACAGCGGCGGTCGCCGGTTGACCCGGGCTGAGCGTCAAAGACGTTGGATTCGACGCCATCGAGAAATCGGGCACGTTGACTGTCACGTTGTCGCCGCCCGAAGCGCCGTTGTAGTTTGAGTCGCCGGAATATCCGATCCCAATGATGCCGCTGGCCTGTGGCGTCACTGTAACTGTCGCGGACAGCGTCTGGTTTCCGCTTCCATCCACCGACAATTTAGGCGTCAATGTCTGGCCCGTCGACACTCCGAAGGTGCCCGTGATGGTGGGACTCTTTCCGGTCGTGGTCAGCGTTGCCGTTAGCGTGACGCTTTGCCCGTAGTTGACGGTGCTATTCGGCGGAGTCACGGTCATCGTAGTCGGCCAATAGACGCTGATCGGGTTTCCGGTGGACGTCGACGCGGCGTAACTCGGATCCCCGCTGTACTTTGCAGTGACGACGTGGCTCCCCGAGCTGGTGAACGTCGTGCTCAAAAGCCCGACCACACTAGCGTCGAGGCCAGGAATGCCGGCCCTCGGCGTTAGCGTCAAAGATCCGGTCATTGGCGTTGCCCCGTCGAGGAACGTAATTGTTCCTCCAGGCGCCGCTCCGCTGTAAAGCTGCGTCTCCAGAAAAGACTCTAAATTCACCGGAACTCCGGCCAACACCGGGCTCGTCAATGCGAACGCAGGGGCCATTTGAGTCGGCAACGGCGTCACTTTGAGCGTGTAGGTCGCCGCGCTCGGCGCCGAGAAGCTCGCGTCTCCCGAATACGTCGCGGTGATGATGTTCGTACCGCCGGGGAACTGGACTGGGACGTCCTCTGTGAATCCGCTGCTGTTCAACGCGAAAGTTCCACTGT
>Ga0206939_10205_pt1 | contig 10062 bp, 5 predicted proteins | sample Alteio_BWOrgHeat_10_FD_152921 | JGI IMG/M metagenome (GOLD analysis project Ga0206939, IMG submission 152921) | Enriched cells from forest soil in Barre Woods Harvard Forest LTER site, Petersham, Massachusetts, United States -... | ecosystem: Environmental > Terrestrial > Soil > Temperate forest >... | reverse complement strand
CCTGACGCTGTCCGAACGCGTCGTTCAGGGTGTTGTCGATCTCGGAGACCGGAACTCCCAAACGCCCGGCCGTATCGCGATCAATCACAAGCTGCGCCTGCAAACCGTTGAGCTGCTGGTCGGTGTTCACATCGCGCAGCGTCGGAATCTGCTTCATCCGTTCCATCAAGCGCGGAGCCCATCCGACGAGATCAGTTAGATTGTCGGCCTGCAGAGTGTATTGATACTGCGCGCCGGCAAAGCGCCCGCCGACGTTGATGTCTTGGACAGCCTGCAAAAACATCGACGCGCCCGGAATCTTTTCCAGCTGGGGCCGAATACGTTCGATGACTTCGTCGGCGCTGAGCTTGCGTTTGCCGAGCGGCTTGAGCTGCGCGAAAAAGCGTCCGCTGTTGTTACCGCTGCCGCCGCCGGTGAACGCCGTGACGGTATCGACGTCGGGATCCTGGCGAACGATGTCGGAGAGGACTTTCACCTTGTCGCGCATCGACGCGAACGAAACGTCCTGGTCCGCCTGAATGAATCCGTTGATGCGGCCAACGTCCTGCTGCGGAAAAAATCCCTTCGGAGTGTCTATGTAGAGTCCGACGCTGACGAACATCGTCAGGATCGTGACGCACAGCATCAGGAACTGGTGGCGCAACACCCAGCGCAGGCCGACGTCATAGATGCCGACCAGGCGATTGAAAGAGCGTTCGGCGAAATTGTAGATCCTCCCGTGCTTGTTGGTGTCGCGACGCAAGAACAGCGCGCACATCATGGGCGTCGTCGAAAGCGAGACGAGGAGCGAGATTCCAACCGCGACACTCAACGTGATCGCAAATTCGCGGAACAAACGGCCAACGATCCCGCCCATCAGCAAGATCGGGATGAATACGGCGACCAGCGAGGTGCTCATCGAAATGACGGTAAAGCCGATTTCACGCGCGCCCATCATCGCGGCCTGGAAAGGCGGAATTCCCTCTTCCAAATGGCGCATGATGTTTTCGATCACGACGATGGCGTCATCGACGACGAATCCGGTCGATACGGTGAGCGCCATCAGGGAAAGATTGTCGAGGCTAAAGCCGCACAGATACATCACGCCGAACGTACCGACCAGAGAAAGCGGGACGGCAATGCTGGGAATGAGCGTCGCCCAATAATTCCGCAGAAAAACGAACACAACGAGGATGACGAGGATGACCGAGACAATCAGCGTCAGCTCGACATCGTGAATCGCGGCGCGAATCGTCGTGGTGCGGTCGATGATCACATTGAGGTGAATCGACGGATTAATCGAGGCTTGCAGCTCCGGCATCATCGCGCGCACGCGATCGACGACCTCGATCATGTTCGCGGCAGGCTGGCGGAAAACGACGAGGATGATGCCCGACCGGCCGTTGATGAAGCCGGCGTTGCGCACATCTTCGACCGAATCGGTGACCGAGCCGATATCGGAGAGCTTCACCGCAGCGCCGTTGCGCCAGGTCACGATGAGCGGCTGATATTCGCGGGCTTTGAAGAGTTGATCGCTGTCGGCGATTCCCCAGGCGTGGCGCAGATTCGCGAGTTCACCTTTGGGGCGATTCGCATTTGCGGACTGAAGCGCACTGCGAACATTTTCGAGGCTGATGCCGTAGTTGTTGAGTTGCCCCGGGCTGACCTGAACACGCACGGCCGGCTTGGCGCCGCCACCGATGAAGACTTCGCCGATGCCTGAAACCTGACGCAACTTCTGGGCGATGACGGAATCCGCCTCGTCGTAAATCTCCGGCAGCAAAACATTGTCGGAGGTCATCGACAGCAGCATGATCGGCGAATCGGCCGGGTTCACTTTCCAGTAGCCGGGCTGGCCGGGAAGATCGGCTGGAAGCTGCCCGCGTGCGGCGTTGATCGCGGCCTGGACATCACGCGCGGCGGCGTCGATATTGCGATTTAGATCGAATTGCAGCGTGATGTTTGTGTTGCCGAGCTGGCTGGTCGAAACCATCTGGCTGACGCTGGCGATGCGGCTGAATTGCCTCTCGAGCGGGGTCGCAACGGCGCTCGCCATTGTCTCGGGACTTGCGCCTGGTAAGTTGGCATAGACGCTGATCGTCGGAAAATCGACTTGCGGCAGCGGCGCAACGGGCAAGAAACCGAACGCAATCGCCCCAGCGAGCAAAATCGCGAGCGAGATCAGCGACGTCGCCACTGGGCGGCGAATGAACGGCGCCGAAAAATTGGAGGTAAATTGCACTCTCGCTCGCCTAGTCCGCTTCCGCCGGAAGCTCAGCGGTGTTTGTGACGTGGAACCGTCGCCGGGCTTGCCGCGCCAATTGGTCGAAGAAAAGGTAAACCACCGGCGTCGTGTACAGCGTTAGGAGCTGGCTCAAGAGCAATCCGCCGACGATCGTGATTCCGAGAGGGCGGCGCAACTCGGAACCGACGCCGGTGCCGAGCGCGAGGGGTAAACCGCCCAGCAGAGCGGCCATTGTGGTCATCATGATGGGACGGAAGCGGAGCAGGCACGCTTCGTAGATCGCTTCGAGCGGCGTTTTACCGTCCTTGCGCTCGGCTTCAAGCGCGAAGTCGATCATCATGATGGCGTTCTTCTTGACGATGCCTATTAAGAGGATGATGCCGATAAGCGCGATGACGCTGAACTCTTCGCGACAGATTAACAACGCGAGAATCGCGCCGACGCCTGCGGATGGCAGCGTCGAAATGATCGTGATCGGGTGAATATAGCTCTCGTACAAGACGCCGAGGACGATGTAAACCGTGATGATGGCGGCGAGAATCAGGATTGGCTCGTTCGCGAGAGAATGCAAGAACGCGGCAGCAGTGCCCTGGAACGTCGCTTGCACGCTCTGCGGCAGGCCGAGATCGTCTTTCGCTTGATTGATCGCATTGACCGCGTCGCCGAGCGAAACGCCGGGCGCGAGGTTGAATGAAAGCGTGACGACTGGGAATTGTCCCTGGTGATTGATGGCCAGAGATCCGGCGCCGGGTTCGAAATGGGTGAACGCGCTGAGCGGTACCTGCTGTCCGGTCGAGGACTTTACATAAATATTTTTGAGCTGCTCGGGATCCTGTTGAAACTGCGGATTCACTTCGAGCACGACGTGATATTGGTTGAGCTGCGTGAACATCGTCGAGACCTGGCGCTGGCCAAAGGCGTCGTAGAGCGTGTTGTCGATCGTCGCGGGCAAAATGCCGAGGCGCGAAGCGGTATCGCGATCGATGGTGAGGTCAGCGAGGAGACCGGAGTTGAGCTGGTCGCTGGCGACGTCGCGAAGTTCCGGCAGAGTTTTTAGTTTGTCAATGAACTTCGGCACCCAGCGCGCGAGTTCTTTCTCATCGACATCTTCGAGGCTGTACTGGAATTCGGTGCGGCTGACGCGATCTTCAACGGTGAGGTCCTGCACCGGCTGCATGAACAGGGTGATGCCGTCGACTTTTGCGACTTGCGGCTGAAGGCGGCGAATCACTTCGGTCGCGGAGATATTGTGGCCGCGATCTTTCAGTGGCTTGAGATTGATCTGCATGCGGCCGCTGTTGATCGTGGCGTTGGTGCCGTCGATGCCGATGAACGAAGTGAGGCTCTCAACCGCGGGATCTTTGAGAACCGCGGTTGCCAGCGCTTGCTGGCGCTGCGCCATCGCCGTGAACGAAATATTTTGCGGGGCTTCCGCAATTCCTAGAATCAAGCCGGTGTCCTGCACCGGGAAGAATCCTTTCGGCACATACATGAAGAGAAGGATCGTCGCCACCAGCGTGCCGACGGTGACCAGCAGCGTCGTCCTGCGATACCGCAAAACGAACTGCAAGGTCTTCCCGTAAAACGCGATCACCGAGTTGAAGCCGCGTTCCGACACGCGATAAAACCAACCTTGCTGATCTTCGCGTTGATGGCGCAACAATTTCGCCGCCATCATCGGCGTCAGCGTGAGCGAAACGAAAGCCGAAACGATAATCGTGACCGCGAGAGTGATTGCGAATTCGCGGAACAGCCGCCCTACGATATCGCCCATGAACAAAAGTGGGATCAGCACCGCGATAAGCGACACCGTGAGCGACAAAATCGTGAAGCCAATCTGCTCCGAGCCTTTCAGCGCGGCTTGCAGCGGCGATTCGCCTTCCTCGATGAAACGGCTGATGTTTTCGATCATCACGATCGCGTCGTCGACGACGAAGCCTGTCGAAATCGTGAGCGCCATCAGCGAGAGGTTGTTGAGGCTGTAGCCGAGCAGGTACATCACGCCGAACGTGCCGACGATCGACAAGGGCACGGCGAGCGCCGGGATGATGGTCGCTCGGGCGCTGCGCAAAAAGAGGAAGATCACCATGACGACGAGGGCGATCGTCAGCACCAGCGAAAATTGAACGTCGTCCACCGACGCGCGGATCGTCGTCGTGCGATCGGTGAGAATCTGCACGCGAACCGCGCCGGGCAGCGATGCCTGCAATTGCGGCAGCAGAGTCTTGATACGATCGACGACCGCAATGATGTTCGCGCCGGGCTGGCGCTGAATATTCAAGATGACCGCTGGATGCTCGTTGGCCCACGCGGCCTGCTTGGCGTTTTCCGCACCGTCAAAAACGGTGGCCACGTCGCTGAGGCGCACCGGCGCGCCGTTGCGATACGCGATGATCAACGGGCGATAACCGTCGCTCGTCAGAAGTTGGTCGTTCGCGCCGATGGTGAATGCCTGATGCGGCCCGTCGAAATTTCCCTTCGCCTGATCGACGTTGGCCTGGCTCAACGCGAGGCGCAAATCTTCGAGGCTCAAGCCGTAAGAAGCGAGCTGCGTCGGATTCGCCTGAATCCTCACCGCCGGCCGTTGGCCTCCGCTGATGCTGACCATTCCGACACCAGGCAACTGCGAAATTTTTTGTGAAAGCGTCGTCTCGGCGAGATCTTCGATTTTGTTCAGCGGCAAACTCGCCGAAGTCAGCGCTACCGTCATGATCGGCGAGTCGGCCGGATTGATCTTGCTGTAGATCGGCGGATTCGGAAGATCCTGCGGCAACAGATTCGACGCCGCGTTGATAGCCGCCTGGACTTCCTGCTCGGCGACGTCGATGTTGAGATCCAAAACAAATTGCAACGTCACGATCGAGCTTCCGAACGAGCTCGTCGACGTCATCTGGTTCAAACCGGGGATTTGCCCAAACTGGCGCTCGAGAGGCGCTGTCACCGACGACGTCATCACGTCCGGGCTGGCGCCCGGATAAAACGTAAGCACCTGAATTGTGGGGTAGTCAACCTGCGGGAGCGCTGAAATCGGCAGCTCGCGATAGGCCACAAAGCCCACGAGCAGGATGCCGATCATCAACAGCGTGGTTGCGACCGGCCGCAAAATAAACGGCCGCGACGGGCTCATCGCTCGGCGTCCTTGTGTGCTGCCTGGCTCTTTGAAGGCTGATCGGTGGAATTCGAACCGGTGCTCGCGTCCGCCGAAGAAGACGAACCTGAATCCGAATTGCCCGCCCCTTGCGCTTGCGCGACCGACGCGCCACTCGCTGTCCGCGCATCGATGCGGCTGCCATCCTGCAATTTATCCTGCCCATCGATGACAACGGTATCACCCGCGCGCAATCCCTTGCCGATCGCCACGGAATTGCCCGAGTTCAGCGTCACCGTCACCGGCTGAATTTTCACCCTGCTGTCTTTCTGCGTCAGGTAAACGTACGTGCCTTGCGGACCGCGCGCGATCGCCGTCGCCGGAACAATCGTCACGTTGTGCTTCGTATCGACGAGCAGATGCACATTCACGAACTGGTTTGGAAACAGATCGTCCTTCTCATTTCCAAAAACCGCCTTCAACTTGTACGTGCCTGTCGTGGTATCGATCTGATTGTCGATCGTCAGCAGCTTGCCAGTCGCAATCTTCGTCGTGTCGTCGCGGTCGTACGCTTCCACCGGTAGCGGTCCAGCGCCGTGCAGTTTTCCAATCACCTGCGAAAGCTGATCCTGCGGCAAACTGAAAATCACCGCGATCGGCTGAAGCTGCGTGATCACCAACAGCCCGTTCGTATCGGTCGCATGGACAATGTTGCCCACGTCCACCAGCCGCAAACCCACGCGACCCGAGATCGGAGCCGTAATGTGCGAGTAGGTGATCTGGAGCTTCGCGCTGTCGATCGACGCCTGGTCGGCCTTGATCGATCCCGTGAATTGCCCGACCTGCGCCAGCTGCGTGTCGACCTGCTGCTTTGGAATCACGCCAGCCTTAAAGAGTTGCTGATAGCGATCGTAGTCCACCTGCACGTCGCGCAGCTGCGCCTCATCCTTTGCAAGCTGCCCTTCGGCCTGCTCCAACTGCACTTGATACGGACGCGGATCGATCTCAACGAGCGACTCGCCCTCGCGCACCATCTGCCCTTCGGTGAAGTTGATCTTGACGATCTGCCCATCCACGCGACTGCGGACGGTAACCGTGTTGTAGGCAGTGACAGTGCCCAGCCCGTTGAAAAACACAGGCAAGTCGCCGCGCGTCGCCGTCGAAACCACCACCGGCACAATCTGATCGGGATTAAACCCACCGTCGCCCGGTCCGCCGTGGCCGCCGGCCGCCCCGCCCAAAGCCGCGACAGCCGCACCGCCTCTAGCGCTGTGAAAGTACCAATACGTGAAACCCAGAACTACAACCACCCCCAAAATCCAGATCCACGCGCGACCGCCCGATCGCCGCGGCTCACGGTCAAAACCCGCCGGCTGGACAAGGGACTCCGGCAGCTCCGTGGATTTCAAATGACCCATTCCATCTCTCCTGTGGCACTCATGGCTAAGCGAGGGGTCGAACTGCCTCGACAAACAAAATCTTCGCGGGTTTGTTGCCCTGCGCCGAAAGGCGTGCGGACTACGGTGGGCAACCTCTCACTATAAGCGTATCGGAAACCGCGACCTGTTCCTAGCCTGATGTTGATCAAGGATTGGACGAAATCGAGGCCGCAATGGTTACGAAACGCATCCCAAAGGTTACGAAACGAAAGCATACGAAAGAGTTGTTTCACGGTTGTAACAATCGGGCGGCAAGGGCCCGGGAACGTTCGGCACGGCGATCGGGAATTCACATTTGTCGCATGCGCCGGGGTCGCAAAACCCGTACACTATCGGCGGCTTTGGCGTCCTCGACGGGAAATGTCACGTCAAATAGTTTTGGACGCCTCAGATATTCGGACATTCGGCAACGGTAGCGAGAGCGTCGCTGAAAACCCCACGGCACTCTCGCCACGTGTGTCCTTAGCGGACTTTGACGGATACGGGAGCGAAACGACTCATGTTGAAAGCGCTGCTGGTGGGCTTAATCTTCGGCGTCGTTCTAACGCTGGGTGGAATCTGGTGGTACTTTTCCTCGGGCCACGCACCGGTCGCAGTGACCGATCCTTCGTTGCCTTTTGAGCGGAAGCTGGCGCACGCATCGCTCGACGCGCATCTGGACCGCCAGCCAAAGTCCGAACCCGCAGTGCCCGCCGATGAGAAAAATTTCTTGGCCGGCGCCGAGGTTTACAAGGAACACTGCGCGGTTTGCCACGGCCTGCCCAACGTCGCGCAGACAGCGATATCGCAGGGCATGTTCCCCAAGCCGCCCGCGCTCCTCGAGGGCACCGGCGTCACCGACGACCCTGCGTGGGAAACCTACTGGAAAGCCGCCAACGGCATCCGCCTCACCGGCATGCCCGGATTCAAAGGCCGCCTCACCGACTTCCAGTTGTGGCAAGTGGCTCAGCTGCTCGCCAACGCCGACAAAGTCTCACCCGCAGTGAAAGCGGCGTTGGCGGCTCCACTCGCAGCCCCATCCGCCGCGCAGCCGGCGAGCACTCCCGTCGTCCCAACAAAGTAAGTAGCGCCGGCACCCTTGCCGGCAATTTTCCTAACCAGTCGGCAACTTCCGCGGTCTCTCCGCGCCCCTCTGCGGCCTCCGCGCCTCTGCGTTATTTTTGTCTTTCGACGTTCAACCGTCGATTGTCGACTTTTTCAGTCCTGCACCGTCGTGAGCTTGTCCGCATTCCTCAAGTCCGGGAATAACCACGCCCACCCAATCGTCACCAATATCGTCCCAATCCCACCAAGCACCACTGCCGGCACCGTCCCAAACCAGTGCGCCGTCAACCCCGACTCAAACTGCCCGAGCTCGTTCGATGCACCGATGAAAACCATATCGACCGCATTCACCCGCCCGCGCATCTCATCCGGCGTCGCAATCTGAATCAGCGTCCCGCGCACAATCACACTCACCATGTCCGTCGCGCCCACCAAAACAAGCGCGATGATCGACAGAGTCAAACTCCGCGAAATGCCAAACAAAATCGTACAAACTCCAAACCCGCTGACGCACGCCAGCATCTTCCACCCAACTCGCCCGCGCAGGGGCTTGTGCGCCAGATAAATCGCCATCGTCGCCGCCCCGACGCCCGGCGCGCTACGCAGCACGCCCAATCCCCACGGCCCAGTCCGCAGAATCTCGCTTGCATAAACCGGCAGCAACGCGACCGCCCCGCCAAGCAACACCGCGAACAAATCCAGCGAAATCGACCCGAGAATCAATTTCTGCCGCCAGATGTAATGAAATCCCGCCAGAATATTTTTCACGTTGATCGGCTCGCGCGCCCGCGCCTTGGATTCGACTTTGATCCGATACGAGCAGACCGTCGCCACCAGCGACGAAGTCATGGCCAACGCATACACCGCCGACGGCCCGCGAAACGCTGCGTACACAACTCCGCCGATCGACGGTCCCAGAATCGTCGCGGTCTGAAAAACCCCCGACGCCCATGCCACCGCGTTCGGAAAATGCTCTTCCGGCACAAGTTGCGGCAACAGTGCCCGGCTCACGGGTCCATTAAACGCGCGAACGATCCCAATCAAAATCAGCACCGCATAAATTGGATACACCGAATGCGTGTGATAAATCGCCGCCGCAAACAACAGCGCCGAGCAGCAGGCGAACGCCGCATAGCACGCAACAACCAATCGACGGCGGTCGTAGCGATCCGCCACATGTCCCGACACGAGAAACAGCAGAATGCCCGGAAGAAATTGCGCGAGGCCTACCAACCCCAGATCGAGCGGCCGCTTCGTAATCTCGTACACCTGCCAGCCCACGGCAACCGACTGCATCTCCGTCGCCAGCACGATGCAAAATCGCGCGATCTGATATAAGCCAAAACTGGGGTATTCGAACGCCACCCGCGCCGCGGCGGTGGTAGTCTGAGTAGCGGCCATTGAAATTACTTTGCCATAGAAGCGCGGAAGTTTTGACGGCAGTTCGGCAAAATTCCAAAAAATGCTGAGAAAATTTTCATCTGAGATTCCGGGCAGGTCTCCGTCGCACGTCGGCTGGTCCCTTTCGGACGCTTCCCGCCCTCGCCAGGTTTCGCCGCCCGCACTGCCGCGTCATTTCGAGCCCGGGCCTCCGCGCCACCTCTGCGCACTCTGCGTCTCTGCGTTATCCTTTCTTCGCAGCGTCAAGATAACGTCGACCTCGCAATGACCACACGCAAAGCGCCGCCGAAAGTTTTCCCGATGTTCCTCAAGTTAGAGGGACGCCGCTGCCTTGTCGTCGGCGCCGGAACCATTGCCGAGGGAAAAATCGGCGGACTGATTGCGACCGACGCAACCATTCGCGTCGTGGCTCCCGAAGCCACCGCTCAAGTCCAGGCCTGGGCCGGCGAAGGAAAAATCGACTGGGAGCGCCGCAAGTTTCAGCCTTCAGACTTGCAAGGCGCGTTTCTCGTAGTCGCCTCGACTTCTTCGACGCCGCTGCACGAAGAAATCTTCGCTGAGTCGCGTCGGCTCGGTGTCCTCTGCAACATCGTAGACGTCCCGCATCTCTGCGATTTTTTCTATCCCGCGATCGTCCGTCGCGGCTCGCTGCAAATCGCGATTTCTACGGCAGGCGAAAGCCCTGCACTCTCGCAGCGTCTGCGCAAAGAGCTCGAACAACAATTCGGTCCGGAATACGAGACGTGGGTTGCGGCCATCGGCGAAGCACGCGCCGAACTCTCAACGCGCGATTTATCTGCCGAGGATCGAAAAGAAATTCTGCACGAACTTGCCAGCCGTGAATTTTACGAAAGATTTCGCGATGA
>Ga0206939_10321_pt1 | contig 10087 bp, 7 predicted proteins | sample Alteio_BWOrgHeat_10_FD_152921 | JGI IMG/M metagenome (GOLD analysis project Ga0206939, IMG submission 152921) | Enriched cells from forest soil in Barre Woods Harvard Forest LTER site, Petersham, Massachusetts, United States -... | ecosystem: Environmental > Terrestrial > Soil > Temperate forest >... | reverse complement strand
CGAATTGGAGTTGCGCAACCAAGGTGAGGTGAACATAATCATCTCCAACGAGCACTCTTTATGAGCAGAGTTGAAGACCAGTGTGCCGAGCTCAATCGAGCACTAGGTGAGAAATACGAGGTCATTAGGCGAATCGGCGGCGGCGGAATGGCCGAGGTGTATCTGGCCCGGCACGTGACTCATGGAGCGCTGTTCGCCGTCAAGGTCCTGGCGGAACACCTGGCGCAAAACGATCGTGTGGTGGCGCGATTTGAAGAGGAGGCCAAGCTCGAAGCCCGGCTCTCCGGTCATCCCAACATCGTCCCTGTCTTCGACATCGGCTCCGCCGATGGACTGCATTACATTGTCATGCCTTATATCCAGGGTGAAGACCTGGCCAGCTTTGTACGCAGACAAGGGCGGCTGCAACCGGACGACGCGGCAAATATCGTGGCTCAGGTAGCGGAAGCCCTGAGCTGGGCAGCAGACAAGGGTGTGGTTCATCGTGATCTGAAGCCGGCGAACATACGTCTCGATACCTCAGGACGTGCGATCGTGGTTGACTTCGGAATTGCGAAGGCATCCCAGGGCATCGAAATGACAGACCTGACATTACCTGGAGAGGGCCTCGGAACACCCTTCTATATGTCTCCGGAGCAGTTTATGGGGCAAGCCTGTGATACACGCAGCGACCTTTACTCGCTCGGAATCGTGTTCTTTGAGCTATTGACCGGGCAACGTCCCTTTAGCGGAGACAGCTTCCCTTCTATCCAAATGGCCCATCTCTCGCCAACCCGGCCTTCGATACGATCCTACGATTCCGAGTTACCGGCACACTACGATCAATTGGTTCAGAAGCTGCTCCAGATCGATCCGGCGAACCGCTTTCAAAGTCCGAAAGATCTCCTCGCTGTTCTCTCGCGTCTCGGGGTAAATTCCGGACGTAGCGCACTGCTCCCCCAGTTTGACCAGTTTGCGAATACCGAGAAGACCCGGGTGAGTAGCGTGCCCCAGCAATCTGCCGATGTGACCGGCCGCACCAATCGCCGGTGGCAAATGATCACTGCCGCAGGTATGGTGACGGTCACTCTGCTGGTAGGGATCGCCGCCATACTGGCGCTCAACCGGCCAAAGAGAATCATCTCTGACGCCGCAGGGTCCATGGTGCTGGTGCCGGGCGGCGACTTTATTTTCGGCGACGATTCGCCGCTGTCACCGAACCCGCGGAAGAAGATCGCTCTGAAGGGCTTTTACGTGGATCAGACCGAAGTGTCGAACGCACAATACAAACGGTTCTGTGATGCAACCGGCCACACGCCCCCTAGCTCCGCTACTTTCCTTGCCAAGCCCAACTATCCTGTTGCAGATGTGACGAATCAAGATGCGCAAGCTTATGCCACTTGGGTCGGGAAGCGGCTGCCCTCGGAAGAGGAATGGGAAAAATCGGCTCGCGGAAATGACGGCCGTCCCTACCCCTGGGGATGGGATGCATGGACACAAGACCTGCCTCACGAACTGCAACCCGTCGATTCATTTAAGGCTCGACAAAGCCCGGTGGGCGCGCTCAATATGTCTGGGAACGTGTACGAATGGACACAATCGCCTTTCCCTGCAGGTATGCCGGAGTACGCGGATATGGAGAAGCAGCTCGGCACCAACCTCTTTTCCAGGAAGTGGTACTCCATCAAGGGCGGCAGCTTTTCTCCGAGAAGTGACCCCCGTCTGCTGCTTGCCTATATGCGGCGGGGTTTCCCGGAGGATCAACGATCAGCCTTCATCGGCTTTCGCTGTGTTCGTGACGTCCCTGGATCGCCGCTGTGGGCTAAGTTGAAGTCAGTACTGGCAAAGTAAGGTGGGCCGATGAATAAGCTGGTTGTCCTGTCCCTCGTAATTGCATGCTGCGCGCTCATCGCGCAGACCCAGGAACCACTTACTCCGCGCGATTCGTTTTGGTCAGCCAGCGACCTGGTAGAGGTGGCCCCAAACCCCGCGACACAGACCGCATCCCAAGTGAAGCGGGCGGCCACAACCAGGACCACAAAGACGAATCAGGTCTCAGGCGAAGCTACTCCACAAAAGCAAAAGGCAGTACAGGTCGCGGCCAAGGGGTATGGCGCGGAGCCGCATATTGTCAAACTGAAAGCCTCGCAACAGCCACTTGGACTTCGCTATGCGCTGCTTAAGGTTGGAGAGAGTGGTGAACTTTCTGAAGTGTTGCCGGAAACCACCTTCCACAGCGGCGATAAGGTGAAGATCAGCTTGATGGCCAATCAGCCAGGCTACATCTACATCATCCAGCAAGGGTCTAGCGGCAGTTGGCGTCCTTTGTTCCCGGCGCAGGGCGATTTGCCCGAATCCAACCGGGTAGAAGCTGGACGTATTTACCAGGTGCCCTCCGGAAAATCGTTCCAGTTCAATCAGCAAACGGGCGAGGAGCACTTGTTCATCTTGTTGAGCCGCCAGGTTGTCTCGGACCTTGATGGAGTGATTTTCACTCTGCGGCAACAAGAGAAGGATCCCGCACCGTCCCCCGGCCCCGCGGCAGATCAGGTGGAAGCTAGTAACAGGATCAGCGACGAACTGGTACAGAAACTGCAGAGCCGCGATTTGATGGAAGTCGAAGATCCACCGCAGGAAACCAAAGACCCCTCTCTGGGAGAGAACGCGATCTACGTGGTAAGCCAGGGAAAGGGGAATAACGCCGCGTCGCAGGTGTTTGCCAACCTGGTTCTGGATCATCGATGAGATCGCTCTGGCTGGTGGTGATCACGGGGGCCGTGCTTAGTTGCTGCGCGCAGCAGCCGGCTCAAGACCTTCAGATGCAAATTGTTCTGGAGCAGCAGACTGGTTCTGCATTCCGCGTAATCAGCCCGCAACATGTTTTCAAGACCGGCGACATGATTCGATTTCGAGTTCGCTCATCCTCCGACGGATTTCTCTATGTCAGCGATCGCGCAGCTTCGGGAAAGTATAGTGAGTTGTTTCCGGCTAAGGGAGCTGACAACAGGCTTGAGCACAGCAAGGATTACAGGATCCCTGCCGCGAGCCGTTCATGGTTTCGCATTGAGAAGCCTGCAGGCTACGAAACGATCTTCTTTACCTTCACTTCCTCACCGTTACCACGGAGAAACGAGGCAGGGCCCACTACCACTTACGTAACGCCACTGCCGCAGGCTCCTCCTGCTGAGCTCATTCCTCGTTGCGACGATGCTTTGTTCCGCGCCCGAGGGGAGTGCCTCGATGCAAATGCGGGCCCGAGTGCGGTTCCGGCCGGCACTCTGGCGGGTTCGGATGCTCTCACCCCGAGAGACGTCAGCATCGTTCAGGGGCAGGACGTTTCGGTCGTAACACCCGCTGCGCCCGGCGACTCACCGATTATCTATGAGTTTCGGATTGCCCACCGCTGACCTATGCACGCTCTCGCCAAGTCGCTTATCTTTTTCTCTTTGGCTGTCAGTCTCCATTGCCAGGGACAAGCCCCCGCACCTCAGCAGCAGAGAGATCTTGACGTCGTCCCCGACTTGCCGGCGAAGCAAAGCGCCCCGCAAATCCCACGCAGCTATGCGCTCGTCGTAGGCATCTCTAAATACAAGAACCTCCCGGTAAAGGCCCAACTGCAATACCCCGATAGGGACGCGGCGGATATGTACAGCACCCTCATCAGCGAGAAGGCGGGTCAATTCCCGGCGGAGGGTGTTCATGAGCTGATCAACGAACACGCAACGCTTGCGAATCTGAAGCAAGAGCTCGAGACCTGGCTACCGAGCGTAACCGGCCCCAACGATCGCGTGTTCATCTATTTTGCCGGGCATGGCTTCATTTCCGGCGGCAAAGCATACCTGGCTCCTTATGACGTTGACCCGGCAAAGGTGGCATCGACCGCTTATCCCATGGACGAGCTGGGTCAAGCGATAGGAAACCGAATCCACGGGAAATGGAAAGTCCTGCTGACCGATGCCTGCCATAGCGGCGCGATTACTCCCGAGGATGACACCGCGCAGGTAAACCATAGTTTATTGGATCTGAACAGCTCCATGTTTTCGCTCACCGCGAGCCGCGATCGCGAGCAGAGCTTTGAAAGCCCGCAGTGGGGAGGCGGACACGGAATCTTCACTTACTATGTGATTCAGGGATTGCAGGGGGAGGCAGATACCTCGGGAGATGGCGTGGTGACCGCCGACGAGCTTGCGGAGTACGTGCACACCAATGTCCGGCTGGCGACGCATATGCTGCAAAATCCTACTTCGGACCGCGGCAGTTTCGATCCCAACATGGTCCTCGCCTTCAACCCCGGTTCTAATGGGCCTAAGAACTGCACAGGCGCGAACTGCGCAGGGAAGCTGCGCTATGGAACCTTTGTCATCGAGACCAACATGGATGACGTGGAGGTTTGGCTCGACGGCAAGAGCCTGGGGATTTTCAAGAAGGGCGTTCCGCAGCGCTTTCCAGGGCTTACCCCGGGCCCGCACACGCTCAAAGGGGCACACCAAGGTTACGAACCCGACGGACCGAGGGAAGAACAGATTTATCCCGGCCAGGACACAACCGTAGCGGTCCGCATCCTGATTGCCCAGCGGCGTAACCACGCGGCCCAGGAAATCTTCGACCGCGGACTTGAACGCTACACCAAGGGTTTTGCCGCCAACTATAAAGTGGCCGCGGATGACTTTGAGCAGGCGCTGTCGATCGACCCTTCTTACAGCCAGGCGGCGCTTTATCTTGGGCGCACTTACCATGCGCTGTTTGAGGAGGAAAAGGCCAAGGATGCTCTCAAGAAAGCGATCGAGATTGACCCTGCCTATCTTGAAGCCAGGCTTAGCTATGCCGCTGTGCTGCTCGACACCGGAGAGTTGGATGAGGCCATCCGTCAGCTTGACGCGGTGTCCAAGCAGGATCCCACGAATGGAATGGCTTGGTACCTGCAGTCGCAAGCGTTTCTGCGCAAAGGAAGCTATGGACAGGCGGTCGATGCAGGCGAGCAGGCGGTTAAGATCACGCCGGCAAACGCGGAGGCCCATTTATGGCTCGGTGAAGCACTGCGTAGAAACGGCCAATGCGAACCGGCCACCAGCCAATACAACAACTACTTATCTTTGAGCAACTTCAACAGCGCGCTCGCGGGAAAGTTAAATTACTACGTCCTCGGCAGCCTCTTCGGGATGGGCACGAAGAAGCGTGCTACCCAGCAGGATATATGGCGCGAGCTGCGGGCGCAGGCATACGAGGGGATCTGTGACTGTGACTGGATGCGTAAAAGCTACGACGATGCGGCAATCCAATGCCACAAGGTGCTCTCGCTCGTTCCAGACGATCTTTTCGCGAATTATCGGCTAGGGCTCGTATTTACCGAGCAGTATAACTCCATTGGGGGCCTGGCGCTGCTGCAAGAGGCACGAAAGTACTTCGATGCCGTGATCGCTATCAATCCGGACACAGATGAGGCACAAAGATCAAGGAAATACGTCGCCAACATTGACTCCGTGCTGGCCCGGACCCAGCCGTAGCACCCTATGGATCTAAGCCGACGTTGCGGCAAAATCCAGCCTGGAAGCCGAAATTTGTATTGACCGTGGGACGTACACTGTCCTACAGTTCATCTGCCGTGCCCACTACAGCGTTTTCACTTCTGGTGCCTACAGAGCGACGGCACCCAACGCGGCTTTTCTTCAAGAAAAGCCGCACTTCGCTGCCCTGTCCTGTTCAGAGTAGAAGTGAAAATGCTCTAAGGTGCAATCCGGTCAGTAGCGCGCATCATCGCGCGCCGCGGATTTCCAGCCTGCGTGTAGGCAAAGGTCGACCACTTGTAACGATCTCGGCCGAGTCTGCACCATACCACCGAAGGATCGAACTTATGAGCAGGGTGCTTGTTTTCATTGTTGGCTTAATTCTGTCGGGCCAGACTGGGTTAGATGCCCAAGCCCCACCCCCACCGCAACTGCAGATCACAATACTGGAGGGTGAAGGGGCTCTCAACAACATCAAACAGCAAACCGCGCGAGAGCCGATCGTTCAAGTGGAAGATGAGAATCATAGGCCTGTCGCGGGGGCGCTGGTTATTTTTACGCTTCCCCAATCGGGCCCTAGCGGCACCTTCTCCACGGGAAGCACGGTGTTCAATGGAGTAACGAACGCCCAGGGTCAAGCGACCGCAACCGGCCTTACCCCAAATAAAATAGCCGGAAAATACCAAATCCAGGTAAACGCGAAGTACCACGGCCTGACCGCTCACACTACGATCAATCAATCGAACTATGAGGGATCACCCAGCTCTGGTGCCCACCAGGCAGCAACCCGCACCTTTCCGGTCAAGGCTGTATTGATAGTCGCCGCAATTGCAGGGGCAGCAGCGATTGCGGTGGTGGCTTCGCAATCCGGCGGGGGTAAATCAACCACGATCACTGCTGGTCCACCTACCGTAACCGCGCCATCGGTACGACGCCGATGAGAGGAAAGAAAGGTCGGGAAATGCGCGGAGGCTTCTGTTTTCTGCAGACTCGAAAGGCATGTGGATTCGCGGCAGCGTGCTTTGTGGTCGTCTTGCTTTGCGCAGGGTGTGGAACTAATACTGCACAGCGAAGCGCTGTCCCTGGTGGTTCTACCGGATCCGCAGGCACCGCGACCGCCTCTCAGCCGATTCTTGGCTACACCTGGGATTCCAGCCGTGGCGGTCTCCGGACTATGCTTGGCGTTCCCGGGGCCGCAACAGTGAGCGACAGCCTGGTAAGCACGGGACCTTTTACTTCCGCAAGTTTTTGTCTCCGGAAGAGCTATGTTCTACTTACCAATTCCTCCGGCAGCGTGTATATCATGTCACTGCCGAACGGCGAACCGTCACTGCTCACCTCCCCTCTCGCAAACCAGCAAGTGGTCGTCAGTCCATCATGCTCGAAGGCTCTTGTCTATACGCGCGGAGGTTCCACCGGGGTGCTGATCGGCGGCCTTCCGTCCACACCTGAAATGGAGCGTTTGAATTTCGCCGTCCCGGGTTCAGTCGCTGGAGCGGCCGTCGGAGATTCAGGTGATGTAGCACTCGCCGTTCTGCGCTCCGACGGATCGACGGCTATACAAATCCTATCGTCTTCCGGAAGTCTCTCGGCGCCGCTAACCGTCCTGCAAACATATGGCGCGATGACCTTTGTGCCTGGGGGCGATACGGTTGTGGCAGGTGATTCCGGCGCCAACAGAGTAGTGATGGTATCGCATCCCTCCACCAATCCCACCGTTGCTCTGCTTGCATCTTCCGCCGACGGCGTGTCACAACCGCTCGCGATTGCGAGCTCAGCGGACGGGCGTGAAGCCTTCGTTGCCAACGCTGTTGGCATGCCGCTGTTGCGGCTCAATCTTGCTTCAACATCCGCCCCGACCAAAGTGCCCTGCACATGCCGGCCTTCGGAACTCATTCCCCTATCCGGCAATGCCCTCTTCCAGGTGAGCGATCTCGCTTCGGGCACGATCTATGCCTTGGATGGAGCCCCAGCCGTACCCAGGACTCTCTTTATTCCTGCCAGCAGCAGCGCCAGTCTTAGTGGAGCGGCCCGATGAAAGGGATCGCGTTGCTCTGCTTACGAGCGCTCGGTTTGGCGGCGGTCCTCACCGCATCGCCAATGCTCACGGCGCAAACGCTTTTGCCAAGCACCGTTTCCATCACGGCGACTCCTTCGCCGCTGATTCTTCCCGGAACTTTGACCCTCTCCACAACCGCCAATCAGGTACCTGTCGCGGGCGGGGTTCCTACTGGCACAGCAACGTTCTTCTATGACGGCACCAATTCCTTAGGCAACGCGCCGCTCAAGATCCTTCCGTCCTCGCAGGCGTTTCCTGCATCGGCCTCGGCTACGATCCAAACACCGGATTCGAGTCCTGCCGGTATCGCCTCCTTGATCCGCGCCGGCACGGCTCCAGCCTTAGTAAGCCTAAACTCGACGAGCGGCGAAGTCACATTGTACAGCTTCGCAAGCACGTTCAGCGCCCCCACCCTGTATTCCTACACTCCTGGTGCGGGACAATTCGATGCCATAGCCAGCGGTTTCTTTCTACAGCCGAAGTCCTCAGGAATTCAGAGCTTCGTGATCCATGGGAGTACCCCTACCAGTCCCGACGTTGGGACATACTATGTATTCGACGGTAGCATCTTTCCAAATACTGCTCAGCTGAATCGACCGAAGCAGATAAGCGCTTCCGGCTGCAACTGTCAGTCGGCGGACTTTGAACAGATCGCCATCGACGATTTCGATGGCGACGGATACTCGGATGTTGCCACGGTCATTGGGGAGACTGCGGCTGGAGTCGTACTGAACGCGGGAGCCACTAACCCCGGAAGCCTGGGAACGTTCATTCCAGCCCCGCTCCCTGCCACATTTTGCCCGGTGGGTATTACGACTGAACATTTTACCGCAGCTGCCACAGCGCAACTTGCTGTTGTGGGAACGATACCAACGACCGGGCCTTGCGGCGACTTCTCGTCCACCAATCCCAGCACAATCTACTTGTTTGCGCTTAATGCCACTAAGACCCAACTAACCTTGATCAGTTCCACGACCACAGCGACGGGTGCAAGCGGCCTGGCGGCCGCTGACCTCAACCTGGACGGCAAAACGGACCTCATCATCGCAAACAGCTCGCAAAATGGTATCCTGACCGCTTTCGGAAATGGCGACGGGACTTTTGCAACCCAATCATCCCTTATTCCTACTTCCGGATCTCCCTCAACCAACATCGATGTGAGCGATCTTAACGGCGATGGATATCCCGATATAGCATTGATGGTGAACAGTCTGACGGCCGAGGAGGAGGACCTATCCATCCTTCTCAATGATGGTACCGGTAGCTTCAAGAACGTAACTCAAATTACCGGCCTCAATCCCTACTCGGTTGCGCCCGTCAGTATGGACCTGAATGGCGATGGTCTGCCCGACCTGGGCTTCTTTTCACCGAACGCGAATACGCAGGTTAGCAATCTCTCCATCCTTATCAACTATGCAAGCGCGCAGGCAACCCTTACGACCAAGTCTTCGCCTCTCCCCGCCGGCACGCACACGCTTACCGCGTCCTACTCCGGAGACAATAACTTTGCGGCCGGTACGTCGACGGGCTTGACGGAACAGGTCGATCAGACCACGCCTAGTGTGACTTGGCCCGCCCCTGCGCCTATCGCTTACGGTACCCCTCTCAGCGGCACACAGTTGAACGCATCGGCGAGTGTTCCGGGTACTTTTTCCTACAGTCCCGGACTAAACACGATACTGCCTTTGGGAACTGCCACTCTCACGGCGACATTTACACCGACAGATACTTTTGACTATTCGGTAGCCAGCGCAACGCAGTCGCTTATGGTGATACTGCCGCCGGTAGCGGTGACCATCTCCGGGCCGCCAACGATAGCCGCTGGTGAGCCCACGACCGTCAATTTGACGGTGAACCCTTACCCACATGCAGTCACGATCACCGTGACCCTCAGCTTTGTGCCGGCACCCCCCAATACCGTCGGGGATGCGACGATTGTCTTCTCCAACAACATGACGACGTATGCAACGCCTGCCATAGCGGCTAACACACCGGCGGCTACTATTCCCGTTACCTTTCAAAGTGGTTCGACCGCGGGCACGATCACCGTTACAACCCACGTCGTCGACGACGTCACGAAGGCAGATGTCACTCCGGCCAGCCTCGCTCCTATAGAGATTACGATTCCCACCGGCCCACCTGTCATCACCAGTGGAACCGTGACACGATCGGGGAGCGGCCTGCAGGTCGCCCTCCTGGGCCTGTCGCCTACTCGGGATATGACGCAAGCGGAATTTCACTTCTCCGCAGTCCCCGGTAAGTCGCTCGGTACAACTGACCTGACAGTGCCCGTAACCTCAGCGTTTCAGGGTTGGTATCAATCCGCGGGCTCCGACGCTGACGGCACTACATTCACCTACACGCAGCCCTTCACCGTCAACGGAGATGCTTCTGATATTCAGAGCGTCACGGTCACGCTGACAAACTCGCAGGGCGTCTCTGAGCCCACAACGGTTCAATAGCAAATCACACTCGTCCAAATTGGCTTTTCGATGGTTGGATGCTGACCGTTCTGCTCGAAAACACAGCGTTGCCGAACGGGCAG
>Ga0206939_10061_pt3 | contig 10089 bp, 6 predicted proteins | sample Alteio_BWOrgHeat_10_FD_152921 | JGI IMG/M metagenome (GOLD analysis project Ga0206939, IMG submission 152921) | Enriched cells from forest soil in Barre Woods Harvard Forest LTER site, Petersham, Massachusetts, United States -... | ecosystem: Environmental > Terrestrial > Soil > Temperate forest >... | reverse complement strand
GACGAGGCTCGCGTCGTTGCGAACGCAAAGAAAATCTTTCTACAAGCCGCAGGCGGCGCCGTCCAGAAATTCCGCGAAAAGCTCGCCGAAGAACAGGAACTCGTCGGAGCACTTGCGAACATCGTGATGGAAACCTACGCGATGGAGTCGTGCCTGTTGCGAGCGCAGAAGGCAGCCGCCGCGAAAGGCGAATCCTCCGCCTCAGTGATGATCGACGCCGCTCGCGTCTTCATCGCAGACGCCGCCGAACGCATCGATCACGAAGCCCGCCGCGCACTCGCGGCCGTCCACGAGGGTGACATGCTGACGACGCAGGTCGCCGTCCTCAAGCGCTTCGGCAAGCGCAGCGCCGTCGACACCATCGGCCTGCGCCGCAAAGTAGCCGCCGCCGTCCAATCCCAAGACCGCTACCCCTTCGAAGGCAAGTAGCAACACTCGACTCCAACCAACGGCTTATTGGTCGGATGGGGCTAAGTCTGAAAATCGGCGCTGAAGCGCCGCACTCCACATACAGCTTGCCTGTTTTCTAAGGTTGCTACCGACAGAGAGTCACTTGCAGCAGGAGATGCGGGCGAGTTCTTCTTGGAGGCGTTTCCGCTCGGCGGGATCGCTGGCTTCGGCAAGGCGATCGGTCAGCTCGAAGAAGCGGTCGTGCTGGGCTTGCTTGGTTTGGAGGCCGGTTTCGATCAGGTCAACCAGGACCCGGCTGGCGGTCGTATGACGGGTTTCTGCCAAGGCTCGGACCCGCTTCGCGATGCGCGACGGCAGCGAGACGCTTTGTCGCACGGCAGGATCCGAAGCACTCTTTCGAACGGGTTGATCGAGGTGAGCCACGTCCCCATCTTGGAGCAATTCGGACGGGGTGGAGCGAGCGCCTTATCCGAAAGTGTCCAAGAGTAACGGTCCAAACCGGAGCCCAGGCTGGAGTGCCTGCGCCGCTTGAGCTGGAAATCGAGTTTCAAACTGAAGAATTAGCGTGGGTTAGACTTGCGGTAAGTCGAACGTTGATCGCGCTTTACGCGATTCCCTTCCATATTAAACTTGAATAGCCCAAACATCGGTATTGGCCAGGTCGTTCGAATCGCTCATGGTTCCTTTATATCCGTGCGACTTGGCGACATTGGTACTAGGACGCGGTCGGCCCAAAACGGAACTAATTAGCATTTGACTCGGCGGGAGTCGCGCTGAAGCGCGCCCCTGCAAAACCAAAGGCAGCTTCACTCTACTCTGGGGAGAGCAAGAGCTGATGTATCGCAAAGTCGCAATCATCGGGGCGATCCTCGTCGGGCTGCACGCCGGCGAGATATTGCTATTCGGAACGTCGCCGACCGGGTCCCTGATCGCGAACACCCTGCAACTGATTGCCTGCGGGCTAGCAACGGCCATGGCTTGCAAGGCCTCGCAGCGCGGGCGTGGGTTAGCGCGGCCGTTCTGGAGCGTGGTCGCACTCGGGCTAGCAACCTGGGGCGTTGCGAATCTCGGTTGGATGTACTACGAAAATCTTCTGCATCAAACAGTTCCTCCCCTCTCGATCGTCCGCATCCTCTTTGATACGCAGGGCGTGTTTTTCGCGATCGCGCTCTTCCTCGACAAAGAAAAAGATTCGCCTCGATTCGATGTGGAGACATTGCTCGATTGCGTGCAGATCGCCATCGTTTTCTTCTCGGGATTTTTCGGGCTGTATTACGTGCAGGTCTTGAATGGCGGCCCAACCGCGACGACCGATGCGTTCATGGTGTGGAGCTATCAGGTCATCAATGTGAGCCTGGTTGTGCTCTCAGCGATTGTCGCGCTGATGGTGCGGACGAAACGTTTACGCGCGCTGTACGGCGGCCTCGCCGCTTTCCTGGCGTTCAATGCGGGGCTCGCTGGAATTGCCGATTACATGCAGAGCGTCCACAACGTGCAGACGGGTACGTGGTACGACCTCGGCTGGACCGTGCCGTTCCTCGCATGCGCGATCTGGGCAGCCTGGTGGCAAGAGCCGGCGCAATCGACGCAAGAGATCGCCATTGCAAAGCGAAAATCGCTGGGCGCGCTCGCGTTTCGCAACGTGATGCTTGGCGTTGCGCCGCTGATTGTGTTGTCGGTCGTGGCGCAACTCGGAACCGAGTGGCGGCGCATGGGGTCGCTGCTTCTGGGGATTTCAGTTTTGTGCTACGCCGCGCGGCTTGCGGTCAGTCAGTATCGCGAGGCGCGCAGTGCGGAAGTAGTGCGACGCGACACGCTGGCGATGGACTCGGCCATGGATGGAATGGCGATCGTATCGGCCGACGGCAAATATACCTATGTGAATGAGGCGTACGCGCAACTGATCGGGCATCCGAACCCGAAGTCGATGATCGGGCAATATTGGGTGGAAGTGCATTCGCCCGCCGATGTGACCATGGCGCATCGTGAAATCCGCGACCAGTTGCAGCGCGATGGAAGATGGTTTGGACCGGTGACGATCCGGCGCAACGGCGTGCCTGTGCCGACCGAGATCAGCATCACGAAATTGCCGGATGGCGGCGTGGTGACGATCGGACGCGATGTGTCGGAGCGACATCGGGCCGAAAGATTCCGGCAAGACGCAGAGACAAAATATCAGACGTTGATCGAGCAGGTGGCCGCCATCAGCTACATCGCGGAACTCGGCATGGATGGGCAATGGCTCTATGTCAGCCCGCAGGTCGAGACAATGTTTGGGTTTACAGCGGACGAGTGGCTGGCGGATTCGCGTCAGTGGACAAAGCACATTCATCCGGAAGATCAGAAGATTGTGGAGATCGCGGAGGAAGCGAGCAAGCGCGGCGAGCGGTTTCAGGCGGAGTATCGGATCGTTCGAAAAGATGGGCGCGTGATCTGGGTAAGCGACACGGCGGCGGTTGTCCCTGGCAGCGATGCGCATCCGCTGATGGAAGGCATCATCGTTGATATCACGGACAAGAAGCAGCTCGAGGGGCAGTTGCAGCAGTCGCGGCGCATGGAGGCCGTGGGACGCCTAGCAGGCGGGATCGCGCATGACTTCAACAATTTGCTGACGATCATCAAGGGCTATACGGAATTGGCGCTCATTCGAGCGAAGGGAATGCCGGAGCTGCGGTCGGATGTCGAGCGGATCGAGGATGCGTCGGAGCGCGCTGCCGGGCTTGTACGGCAGTTGCTGGCGTTCAGCCGGCGGCAGGTGATGCAGCCGAAGGTTCTGGATTTGAATGGGATTGTGGTTGGGCTGGACAAATTGTTGCGGCGATTGATGGATGAAGACATTGAGATGGTGACGGTCGCTGACGACAAGGTGGGAGCGATCAAAGCCGATCCGGGACAGATCGAGCAGGTCATCATGAATCTGGTGGTGAATGCGCGCGACGCGATGCCGAACGGCGGGCGACTTGTCGTTGAGACGGCGAATGTGGAACTCGATGCGAGCTATGCGCGCGATCACGCGTCGGTGAAGCCGGGCAAATACGTGATGCTGGCGGTGAGCGACACGGGAATAGGCATGAGCGCGGAGACTGTCGCGCACATTTTCGAGCCGTTTTACACGACGAAGGAAAATGGGCGCGGGACTGGGCTTGGCTTGTCAACGGTATACGGCATCGTGAAGCAGAGCGGCGGATACATTTGGGTTTACAGCGAGTTGAATCACGGAACGACATTCAAAGTGTACTTGCCGCGAGTGGATGAGGCAGTGGAATCAGCGGCTGCCGCCGCGTCGAAGCCTGCGGCGCCCGCGAAGGAATTGTCGGGACGCGAGACGATTTTGCTGGTTGAGGATGAGCCGGAGCTGCGCGAACTGACGCGAAATGTTTTGGCGACGCGAGGCTACAACGTCATCGAAGCGATGAGCGCGGAAGGCGCGGAGCGTTTGGCGTCGGACAGGCGCGACGGCGCGAAAATTCATTTGTTGCTCACGGACGTGATTATGCCGGGAGTCAGCGGTCGCGAATTGGCGAAGCGAGTTGTGGCCCGGCAGCCCTCGGTCCGTGTGCTTTACATGTCGGGGTACACGTACAACGTGATTGCGGAGAATGGGACGTTGGAGAGAGGCGTGGCGTTTTTGCAGAAGCCGTTTACGCCGAGCGCGCTGGTGGAGAAGGTGCGAGAGGTTTTGGATATGGTGGTGTCGGGGCGGTAGTCTTTTGCGTTCGATTGGATGTTGAGGCTCGGTTGCGTCAGAGACGCGACTGGGCTTTTTTGTTTTGGGCTGGGCGTTTGGGGCGCAGAATGCATGATCGTGCTGAGGCTACGGTTTCAGATGGATGGTTTTGCCGCTCGCGGCGGATTGGCGGGCAGAGTCGAGAATTTCGGTCACGATTACGTTTGTGTCGAGAGCGCTCAGGCCGGATGGCTTCAGATTGTCGAGCACGACTGCGCGGAGATAGTTGATCGAGTCGTCTTCCGGAGCGGGGATCGGCTTCGCATTCACCAAATTTTCTTGCTGCTCGCCGGGCAGCCGCACGCGTACGTCGTCGCGCTTCACCGTGATCGCGTAGCCGGTCTCGCCGTAGACTTCCATGTCTTTGCGATCGAAGGGCCAATTCCACGAGGCTTGCAGGATCGCGATCGCTTTCGGATAGGTGACGAGGATCGTGCCTTCGTCGTCGACTTTGTACGTGTTGGGCTGGAAGTGTTGCGTGACCGCGGTGACCGAGTCGGGACGGCGGCCATCCATCAGCCAAGTCATCAGATCAGCGCCGTAGCAGCCGAAATCGTAGAGCGCGCCGGCGCCGTTGAGCTTGGCGTCGTTGAGCCACGCGAAAAATTCGGACTGAACATTAATTTTCGCAGGGCCGGAGTGACCGTCGTGGACGACGACTTTGCGGACTTCTCCAATTTTATTTTCGTGGACGAGATCGTACGCGGCGCGATTGCTCCGATACCAGGTGGTTTCGTAATTGACCAGCACGGGGATGTTTGCGGATTTTGCGGCGCGCTCGATCGCGTGCGCATCGTCGATGCTGATGGCGAGCGGCTTTTCCATCATTACGGGAATTTTGTGTTTGGCGCAGATTTCGACGGCGTGGACGTGGTCGTGCGTGTTGGTATAGACGAGAACGGCTTGCGGCTTTGTGGCGGTGAGGAGTTCGTCGAGATCGGCGTGGTAGAGCTTCGGATCGAGATTAAATTTCGCGGCGTAGCGATCGAAAATCGCTTTGTCGGGCTCGGCGATGCCGACGAGTTCGACGTCGTGTCGATCTTTGATGTGATTGAGGAAGCCGTCGGCGTGTCCGTGCGCGAGGCCGGCCATGGCGACGCGGAGAGTAGCAGTGGATTGAGATTGCGCGGCTGCGGGAATTGCGGTCGCAAATGCGAGCGCGAGAGCAAGAATCGATGCCCGAATCATCGTGGTCTCCTGAAGGCGTGGTGATGCTAACACTACTGGAGCGCAGTGAGACGGCGAAAAGCAGGGCGTCGCGCGAGCGCAAGACGGGACGGAGATGCCGTGTCCCTACTGTTTCGGAGGATCGGCTGAAGGATCGGCGGAGTCTTTCGGTTTGCCGATGGCGGCGACGCTATCCACGTTGAATTTTTTGTAGTCGGAATAGCGCGTGACAGCGTTGACCTTGAATCCCTTCACCAACAGGACGCGAACGCCAACGTGGGCTTCTTCGTACGTCGGGAGCCAGACTTCGTCGTTGATGTAGCCTTGCTCGAAAACAAAGCTGGTTCCTTTTTGTAGATTCGCAACAACGCCGCCGGCGAATCGGAAATCACCGACAAAATAGGCTTCAAGCCGCGCGACGTCGTGCGCTTTCTCATCAACCCAGATCACGCCCGCTAATTCGTGAACGACTTTTTCCGCGAGCTTGTGCGGCTTGAATTCGGGATTCGGCTCAAAATCGAAGACGAGAACATCCTGCCCCCGGAAACGCTCGCGGCGAGGATTGACGAACTGGGCGGCGCGAAGAAACGTCTCGATTCCGACGTCGTCATCATCGTCTTTCTTGTCTTTGCCCTCTTCCTTTTGTTTTTCCTCTTTCGCGTCCTTCTTGGCTTTATTTTTCTGGATATCTTCGATGGCCTTTTGCGTCTTCTTGTTTTCCTTATCCTGTTCTTCTTCGCTCAGCGGCTTGCCGTCTTTCTTGGTGAGCGTCGAGATTTCGTCGCCGTCGAGATAGAAGAAAGTGTATTCGTGTGTCTCGTGCTTGGTGACTTTGCCGGTCTTGTCGTATTCGGTTTCTTCCTCATTGCGCGTACCGGCGTAGTTCTCCTTGATTTTGTCGATCGCTTTCTGATTGTCGTCGACTTCCTTAAAGAGTGCTTTGAGGTCGGGCAGCTGGACCTGTGATTTTTTGGGGAAGTCAAAAACGCGTTCGCCGATGGTGGAGTTAACGGATGCCTGCGTCACAGCGATCTGATACGTGTCGGAACCGCGATGCAGTTCGATCTTATAAGGCAGTTTCAGCGAGCCGGCGGCGCGATAGTCATCGTAATAAATTTCCTGCTCGATCCCGCCGATCGCCGCGGATTCTTTTACGATCAGATGCGATTGCGGATCGAAAAACACATCGCGCTTCAGTCCGGCAGGCGTGGTCACTTCGATTTGCAGCGCGTCTTTCCCCCGAACCTGCGCGTGGCCAATGAACGCGACGCCAAGTTTGTTTTTCTTCGCGTTGACGAGATGCGAATTGTAATACTGCCCCGCCGCTTCGAGTTGCGTGCCGTCGACTCCGACGAGCGTGGTGATGTCGCCATTCGTCGTGCGATGCCACGCCGACTTGCCGTTGTACGCCTCGACGACGTTTTGGTCGCCAATCACGAGTTCCGAGTAATAGCGGTTCGGCAGCTTCGTGTCGAAGGTGTACGTGCCATTTTTCCCGTCGGCGTTGGTGAACGTGCCTTCGATCGAAATCGTCTGCGCCTTGGCGAGACTCTTGGCACCGCCCTGCGCCTTGATGTATTGATCGATGATTTTTTCGGGGTCCTGCGCGCGCGCGGGGACGGCAATCGCGGTTGCCAGGATGAGAAGGGCGCCTATGGACAGAGTTGTGCGCATGAGCTCATGTATTGAAACGCAGAATTTCGCAAAAAGTTTCGCGGCTGGTCGAATTTATCTACTCGTAGCGCAAGGCGATGATCGGGTCGACACGAGTGGCCCGGCGCGCCGGGAAGAACGACGCGGCCGCAGACACCGCGACCAATAGAACAGCCACCGCAATAAAAGTCGCCGGGTCATAGGCGCTGATGCCGTACAAGAAGCTGGCGAGCAGCCGCGTCAGCGCGAGCCCAGCCGCCACTCCGATCGCCACACCGAGTAACGCGTAGCGCAACCCTTCACCGACGACGGTGCGAAAGACGTCGTTCGGTTGCGCCCCAAGCGTGACGCGAATCCCAATCTCGTTCGTCCGCTGCGTCACGGAATACGACATCACGCCGTAGATGCCGACCGCTGCCAGCAACAGCGCCAGCGCCGCAAAAATTCCGATGAGCCACGTCCGGAATCGCGGCTGCGCTACTGTAGCCGCCATGTTGTCTTCCATCGTTCGCACCTTCACGATCGGCTGATTCGGATCGATCTCCGCAACGGCGCTGCGCAGCGACGACGCCTCCTGACGTGGATCGGCCGCCGTTCTCATCACCAGCGACAGTTGGAACACCGGCAAGAGCTGATCGCCTTGTTTATACGGCACGAACATTTCCGCTTTCGGATCGAGCCCAAGCCCCTGCGTCACATTCGAGACAACGCCAACGATTTCCATGGTTGGGACGTCGTTCTCGGGCGTCGCGCCAAGCTGAATTCGCCGCCCGAGCGGATTTTCGTTTGGGAAATATGTTTTTGCGAACGTCGAGTTGATCACGACGACCGAAGGCGACCGTTCGCTATCCGACCGCAAAAGATAGCGCCCTTGCAACAATGGAATGCCTAGCGTCTCGAAATAATTTGACGTGACGGCGCAATAGCCCGCCGCGACGTACTCGTGCGGGCTCTTCGGCGGATGCCCCGTGATGTTGAAGTGGATGATGCTGCCGCCGCCGCTGACCGGAAGATACGACGCGGCAGCGGCCGATCGGACTCCGGGCAGCGTTTGCGCGCGATCGATCAGTCGATCGTAAAAGCCGTAGCGCTGTTCGGGACGAGCGTACGCCGTTTGCGAAACCGGAAGATCGGCTACGAAAAGATGATCGGCCTGGAAACCGATCGGCGTGTCCTGCATGCGCTCAAAGCTCCGTAAGAGCAGACCCGAGCCCACCAGCAGCAACATCGCCAGCGCAATCTCTGCGCAAATGAGCACACCTCGCAGACGATGATGCCCCGGCCCTGCAGTCGAACCACGCGAGCCTTCGTTGAGCGTTTCCCGCAGATCGAGCCGTGTCGTGCGTAGCGCCGGCGCAATACCGAAGACCAAGCCGGTGATCACCGACACGACGATCGTGAACAGAAGAACAGAGCGGTCGAGCGCGACCTCAAATACTTGCGGCACCGATCCAGCCGAAATTTTCAGCAATGGCCCGAGCGACCACTGCGCGAGCAAGAGCCCGAGCACACCGCCCGCAAGCGACAGCAACACGCTCTCCGTAAGCAGTTGGCGAATCACGCGCGACCGGGTCGCCCCCATCGATGTGCGAATTGCCAATTCACGCCCGCGCGCGGCAGCTCGAGCGAGCAACAAATTTGCAACGTTCGCACACGCGATGAACAGAACAAACGTTACAGCACCAAGCAGCAACATCAGCGCCGGCCGCACGTTCTGCACCATCTGTGCTTGCAGCGGAACCACATCCGCGCTCGTGCCCGTGTTGTATTCGGGATACTGCTGCTCCAGCCGCTTCGTGATGCCCAGCATTTCCGTCCGCGCCTGCTCGCGCGTAACGCCAGGCTTGAGCCGGCCAATCACGATAATCCCCGGATGCCAGTTGCGATCGTCGGGCAGCGTCACAGCCCAAGGAGTGAACGGCAGAAAAACATCCGCCGGTTGCAGCAATTCAAATCCCGCGGGCATGACGCCGACAATCGTGTACGGCCGCGAGTCGAGGTCGATTGCCTTGCCGATCACGTCGGCTGCCCCGCCGAATTGTCTCTGCCACAAGCCATAGCTCAGGATCGCGACCGGAGTCGCACCTGCACGATCCTCGTCGGCTCGAAACGTGCGCCCGACGCGCGCGTCCACTCCGAGCAGCGTAAAAATTGGAGCGGTCATCATGCGCGCGTTGAGCCGCTGCGGCTCGCCCGAGCCGGTCAGCGTGATGGTTGTCGCGCGCGTGCCTTCAAGCGATTCAAACGATGAGCTCTGCGTCCGCCAATCGACATAATTTTGAAACGATGTACTGATGACCGGGAAGCTGCTCTTTTCCGCGATGAGGACGAGCCGAGACGGATCTTTGTATGCGAGCGGGCGCAGCAGGACCGCGTTCACGACGCTGAAGATCGCTGTGTTTGCACCAATGCCGAGAGCGAGCGTGAGGATCGCGATCGCAGTGAACGTCGGCATCTTCAGCAGCAACCGGATTGCGTAGCGGAGGTCTTGCAGCAGTGTCTGCATCTTTGCCTCGCAACTGTGGGCGAATGGACGATTGTATTGTGGTTTGGACGGTCCAGGGAAAGGAACGTTTCCGCGTATCAACGCTGAATCGCACGACCGAGGCACGATTATGTGGGCGCGCAGCATGCTGCGCCCCATGTCCGCACGATCAATCCGCTGTCGTTCTACAGGTTTTCGTCCAGTTACTTCGCCTTCGGCCGATTCAGATACTTTTCGTATTCCGCTTTGTGCTTGTTATCGGTCGACGTGAGCTGGCCCTTGATGAACAGGTATCGAACGTCGGTCGTGAGCTCGAGCGGATCGCCGTTGGTGACAATAATGTTCGCGATTTTCCCGTTTTCGAGTGTCCCGAGCTGATCCGACAGCCCGAATATCTGCGCCGGATAAATCGTGACCGCTTTCAGCGCCTCGTCGTACGCGAGCCCATGCGCGACGGCGTTCGCCGCCTGCTGCCCAAGGCGCCGGGCGAACGAATTGTCGAAGCTGCCGAACGCGAATTTTACGTGCGCATCCGCAAGTTCAGCCGCCGTCGTCAGCGAACGATCATACGGATCGTCTTCGTCGAGCGGTTCGGTGAGCGTCGGCTGCAAAATCACCGGGATGTTCTTCGAGCGGAGGAGATCCT
>Ga0206939_10320_pt1 | contig 10124 bp, 6 predicted proteins | sample Alteio_BWOrgHeat_10_FD_152921 | JGI IMG/M metagenome (GOLD analysis project Ga0206939, IMG submission 152921) | Enriched cells from forest soil in Barre Woods Harvard Forest LTER site, Petersham, Massachusetts, United States -... | ecosystem: Environmental > Terrestrial > Soil > Temperate forest >... | reverse complement strand
CGCGCCTCCGAGAATGATGGAGGCGTCCCAAAAGCGAGAACGGTCCGTCACTCGCCCGAGTTTTCGGACTCCGCTTCCACTAAGACATCACCCAGCGTGAGCGGCTGCTGGTTCTGTCCCGCGTAGCGCTTGAGCAAATGGCGTTCTTCGTCGCGGTCATGCTTTCTGACGGAAAGATCGAGTCGTCGTTCGCGCGGATCGATGCGCGTGATCTTCGCGGTGATTTCTTCCCCCACCGCCGGAATCTGTACGCGTCCGAGGCCGTCTTCAGAGAGTTCACTTTGGCGAATAAATCCTTCGAGACCGTCAGGCAGCTCTAGCGCGACGCCGCTGTCACTGGACCGAATCACGCGCCCGTTCACGGCTTGGCCTACTCGCAAGGACGAAAGCGGATCCGTCTGCGTATGCTTGAGAGACAAAACGATTTTTTCGGCGTCGATCTTCACATCCATCACAGCGACGGTGATCTCTTGGCCCACCGTCACGACTTCGGACGGATGCTGTATTTTTTTCGACCAGGACATATCCGAGATGTGAACGAGCCCCTCGATGCCTTCAGGAAGCATCACGAACGCGCCAAACGGCGTCAAATGCGTCACAGGACCTTTCACGTGGTTTCCGGTGCGATAGTTCGCCTTAGCGAGTTCCCAGGGGCTTACGCCCATGCGCTTCAGCGACAACGACAGTTTTTCTTTAGCGGGATCAACCAAAATAACTTTAACGGTGACGTCTTCGCCGGTTTTTAGTTTATCCTGTGGCTTGCTCACGCGTTCTTTCCACGACAATTCGCTCACATGGATGAGCCCTTCCACGCCGGGCTCGAGTTCTACGAACGCGCCAAAATTGGTCATCGTCGTCACGCGGCCTTTGACAACGGAGCCGACTGGATAGCGAGCGGGCACATTCGCCCAGGGATGCGGCTGTAGCTGTTTGAGTCCTAAAGAAATTCGATGTGTGGCCGCGTCATACTTCAGCACTTTTACTTCGAGCGATTGGCCGACTTTCACGAACGCGGCCGGTTTTTCTGCGCGCTGCCAGGACATGTCCGACACATGCAGCAAACCTTCGACGCCTCCGATGTCTACAAACGCACCAAAATTGGTGATGCTCGTCACGACGCCCGTGACCACTTGTCCTTCGGTGAGTGCGGCGAGCGTGACCTCGCGCTGTTTCGTGCGATCTTTTTCTAATAGCTTACGGCGGGAGACAACGACATTCGATTTGGAACGGTCCATTTCGGTGATGACAACGGAGACTTTCTTTTGAATCCACGCGTCGGCATTATGGCTGGGCCGCAGATCGAGCTGCGATCCGGGAAGAAACGCGTCCACACCGATATCCACCACATAGCCGCCCTTCACTTTTTTCAAAATGGTCGCTTCGATGGTTCCGCCCCCTTGGAACGCGGCAAATAATTTATCCCAAGACGACATTTCGCGGGCGGCTTTCCACGACACGCGGTGGGAATCTTGTCCGGACACCTGGCGGACTAAAACGGGAATGGAGTCGCCTTCTTTAAAAGGTAAATTATTTTCAAAGTCCGGAAATTCGGCTTTGGGGATGATACCTTCCATCCGAAGCCCAATATCCACGAGCACACCTTCGGCATTTTTGCCCAAAACGCGCGCTTGGACGACTGTTCCCGAGCTCACCTTTTCAGGCATGCCGGCGAGCAGGTCGCTCATGGAGACATCGTCGATCAACAGCTTGTCATCCGTCATGGTTTAAGTATAGCAAAAACGGTCAATCCAGCTCGGCTAGAGCCCGCCGCAAAAGGAGCGCCAGGCCGATACAAACGGCGGCCAAAAGTCCGTAAATGAACCGGCCTATAGGCTGATGCAGTTCGCGAATTAACACCGGCAAAGACACGATGGCAAAAAGTAAGAATGTTTGGGTGACGACTAAAAGGCGAAGAAGGGGTTTCTGTCCGTTCATTGGCAAAGCTCCTTGATGCGAAGCATCACGTCATCGGCGAGGCGTTGATAGACTTCACGATCGCCCTCCGCCGGCGGAAATATAGGTTTTCCAAAAGCCACTTCAAGCGGCGCCAACTTTTTCAAGCGGTCCGCATTCTTGATACCCACAGGAATGATCCGCGCTCCCGTTTTGCAGGCGAGCAGCCCCACCCCGGCTTTGGCGCGCCACTGGGTCGCGGGATCCAACCTCCGTCCGCCCTCGGGAAAAAGCATGAGGCCGCCGCCCGATTCGAGCACATCCACCGCGGTCTTCAGCGCGCCCACATCGTTTTCGCGGCGGCGCACAGGAAACGAGTTGACGCGGCGAATGTACCATCCCAGAAGCGGAACACGGAATAATTCTTCTTTGGCAAAATAAAAAATCGGATAAGGCAGCGCGCTCCCCACGTTGGAAGGATCCGTAAGCGAACGATGATTCGCGGCAAAGATCGCGGGCGTTCCCAATGGCGGAACATTTTCCAACCCGCGCACGCGCCGCCGCCACAACACCTGGAACGCCGCCGACTGCAGATTCTTCCCTACGGTATAAAGTAGCGGGCTATAAACCGGATTGACCGCGCGGAAATCCACTAAGCGTTCACTCGAATGCTGTCGAGCAGCGTCCAGAAATTCGGGAACGACGTCGCCACGCATTCGACCTCTTCAATCGTGGTGGGCCCTTCCGCCACAAGCGCGGCGATCGCTAATGACATCACGAGTCTATGGTCTCCGTGACTTTTCACAACCGCGCCTTTGAGCGGCGTCGGCCCTTCAATAATTAAACCGTCAGGCTTCTCCGTGATCTTCGCGCCCATTTTCGTCAGCTCTTCACGCAGTGCCGCAAGGCGATCGGATTCCTTCAGCCGCAGCTCTTGGGCATTAGAGATCACGGTACGGCCTTGAGCCTGTGTCGCCAGAACCGCGAGAATGGGAATCTCATCGATGGCCCGAGGAATGACTTCGCCTTCAATCACCGTTCCCCGCAACGCGGATTTTTTCACGACCACGTCGGCAATCGGTTCGCCGCCGGAGTCGGTCGCTTTTACAAACCGGCATTGGCCGCCCATCATTTTCACAATGTTTACAAATCCCGTGCGTGTTGAATTGATGCCGACCGCCGGCACAATCAATTCTTCTTTCGCGAGAAGCAATCCCGCCGCGAGAAAAAAAGCGGCGCTCGATAAATCGCTCGGCACCAGAAATGAAGACGCGCGAACGGTGGCTGTTCCCTGAATCGAAACGCGCAAGCCTTCGCGCTTCACCGGGACGCCGCTCGCCTGCAACATGCGTTCCGTGTGATCGCGTGACGCGGAAGGCTCGTCCACCGACGTCGTGCCCGACGCGTAAAGCCCGGCCAAGAGAATCGCTGATTTCACTTGCGCGCTCGCGACAGGACTTTTCCATTGCAGCGCTTTCACCGAATGCGTCCCGCGCATGCGCAACGGCAAATGGGTAGAGCCGCTTTTAGCATCGAGAAAAAAAGCGCCCATTTTCGAAAGAGGATCCACGACGCGGTCCATCGGTCGCTTGGAGAGCGAAGGATCGCCTTCAAGGCGTACTTCAAAAGGTTGTCCGGTCAAGACGCCCATAAGTAAGCGCGTCGTCGTTCCAGAGTTGCCGCACCAAATGGGCCCGGAAGGTGTTTTCAATCCGTCCAAGCCCAGGCCCTGAATTTGCAAAGAGGTTCCGCGCCGAACGATGGGAACATCCATCGCCTTAAACGCTTCCATCGTGCAGAGGCAATCTTCCCCATCCAGAAAATTTTCAACAGAGCACATGCGATTAGACAGCGCGCCCAAAATCACCGCGCGATGAGAAATAGATTTGTCGCCAGGAACCGCCACCGTTCCCCGCACCGCATTGGCCGGAGTGACGGTCTTAGATCGCATTGTCAGTGTTGGGGTGAGTAAGTGAGTAGGTGAGTGGGTGAGTAGGGTTATTTTTCATTGAAGAGCGGGAGTCGAAATAGATGAGATTGGACTAAAAGTTTTTTTAAACCAGGTTTCGAAAGATTTTTTTCGAATTTACTCAATTCTTTTTTAAATGATCTTATAGCGGAACGGACAGCGGGAATATTGGATTGTAAAATTTGTCGCCATTGCTCGGGATCAGAAGCGGCGACACGCGTGACATCGCGAAAAGATCCTGCGAGCAGTAATTTTAAATGCTTCCGGTCTTTATGATCCATGACGCTATGCACGAGCGCATGAGCAATAATATGAGGCAAATGACTGATCAGCCCGACAGCGATATCATGATTTTTTGCAGACATCACAATAGGACGCGCGCCAACCGCTTGCCATAAAACTTTAATAGGCTTCAAAGAGGTTTTACCCACTGGAATAAGTACGCACGTCGCAGTCATATACAAATCCGGTCTTGCGGCCTGAACTCCCGTCTTATGAGATCCCGCCAAAGGATGTCCACCTACGAATTTTAAATTCTTAACTTTGTTCAGGATGACGCTTTTAACACTCCCGATATCTGTCATGATCGCGGCAGGTTTTTTAAAACGGTTAATACGTTGAACGGTAGGAACGATATCGTCCACAGGAGTGGCCACTACAATAATGTCCGCTGAAGCTACCGCGCTGAAATGAATGGAACCCCAATCAATCGCTTTCAATCGCTTGGCTTGACGAAGCGTGGATGATTTCCGAGCAATCCCGATCACTCGATAACGTCCCGTACGGCGCAACGCTTGACCCAAAGAGCCACCCATGAGACCCAGACCGACAATGGCTACTGTTTGCATAGCGAGTCTTCCCCTACTAACCTACTCACTTACTCACCTACTAACCCCATCCTAATGGCGGAAATGGCGGAGTCCCGTGACAACCATGGCCATCCCATACTCGTTGGCGGCGCGGATGGAATCTTCGTCGCGGATGGAACCGCCCGGCTGGATGATCGCCGAGATTCCCATCTTCGAGGCTTCGTCTACGCAATCGCGGAACGGGAAGAAGGCGTCGGACGCCATCACGAGCGGTTTTTGATTTCCTAGAATGAGCGGCTGCTGCTGATTGAGTTTCATCCAGGCGAGCTTCAATGAATCGATGCGCGACATTTGTCCCGCGCCGAGTCCCACCGTTTGCACGCCGCGGGCGAGAACAATCGCGTTTGATTTGACATGCTTCACGACCGGCCAGGAAAACTCTAAAGACACGAGCTCTTCCGGCGTCGGCGCGCGTTTGGAAACCACTTTATATTCTTTCGGCCGCGCGTAATCTTTTTCTTGAACAAGCAGGCCGCCAGACACGCGCTTCACATCAAACTCTTTGGCCGCCGTCGTAATAAAGGACGGCAGATGCAGCACGCGTAAATTTTCTTTCTTCTTGAAAATATCGAGCGCCTCGCGGCTGTAGCCGGGGGCGATGATGCATTCCAAAAAGATTTTGGACATCTCCTCCGCCGTCGCGCCGTCGACTTCTTTATTGAGCGCCACGATTCCACCGAACGCGCTCGTCGGATCGCACGCTAGCGCCGCTTTGTAAGCATCGGCGAGTTTCTCAGCCACCGCCACGCCGCTGGGCGTGTTGTGCTTGACGATCACGACGGCGGTCTGCTGATATTCGCTCACAAGGTTCCAGGACGATTCCAAGTCCAAATAATTATTGAACGAGAGCTCTTTACCTTGCAGCTGCTTGGCCATGACAATGCCCCAATCCACACTGCGCGCGCCCGTCTCACGGTACAGCGCGGCTTGCTGATGCGGATTTTCGCCGTAGCGAAGGGCCTGGACTTTTTTCAAACCGATCGTCATCTCCTGAGGGAAAATATCTTTGTCTTTGCTGCGCTCGCGGAAATACGATGCGATGACCGCGTCGTAGCGGGCCGTATGCGCGAATGCTTTTCCGGCGAGCTTTCGCTTGGTGTCGAGGCTGAGCTTTCCGAGAGATTTGAGCTCTTCCAGAATAGACGCGTAATCTGCCGGATCGCTCACGATGCCGACATCATGAAAATTCTTGCCCGCCGCGCGGAGCAGCGTCACGCCGCCGATGTCGATGTATTCGATCAGCTCTTGCTCGTCCAAGCGTTCTTTCGTCACGACTTCCTCGAACGGGTAGAGATTCACCACGACAATATCGATGGGCTCGATACCATGCGTCGCCATATCCTTCTGATGGCGTTCGTTCCCGCGGATGGCGAGCAGCGCCCCGAACACTTTCGGGTGCAGCGTCTTCACGCGTCCGTCGAGAATTTCGGGATACCCAGTCAGGTCTTCCACTTCACGAACTTTGACTTCAGCCTGCTTCAGTTTTTTGGCGGTCCCGCCCGTAGAAACAATTTCATACCCCAACTCGGTCAGCTCGTGAGCAAATTCCACGATGCCGGCTTTATCGGTGACACTGATCAAAACACGTTTTTTATCGGACTTCATGTAAGTCTCCCCTTCAAAAGATTGTGCGAGGATTTTACCAAAACGGAAGACCCCCCACCGGAGATGATAAGATCGGCTCCTCACAAAACGTTTACCTTTTGAGGGGATCAGGTGTCTAATGAAGCAAGCTATGCCCTTTAAGGACGAAGGCCCCATCCGTGCCGAGCTCTTCAGCATTGACCGTCTAGAGCAGCATGCTGAGAGCCTAGCCGCCGCGCAGCACGTCAAATCCCGCCATTCGCGAGGGAAGCCGCTATTGCCGCGCGTAAAAGACAATGCCCGAGTGCTGCGCGACGGCTACCAAAGCATCGCCAACGCCGTCCGCGAAGACCGCACCATCACCCCCGCGGCGGAATGGCTCGTCGACAATTTTCACATCATCGAAGAGCAAATCCACGAAATTATTGACGATCTTCCCCCCGGCTTTTACCGCGAGCTGCCCAAATTAGCCGAAGGCCACCTCGAAGGATACCCGCGCGTGTTCGGCGTGGCCTGGGCCTTCGTCGCGCACACCGACAGCCGCTTTGATCCCGATTGGCTGCGCCGCTTTGTCCGCGCCTACCAGCGCGCCGATGCCCTCAGCATTGGAGAAATTTGGGCGCTAGCAATCAGCCTCAGGATTGTGCTCGTTGAGAACCTGCGCCGCCTGACCGATCGCATTACCGAAGGCAAAAGAAACCGGCAAGAAGCGGACATCCTCGCTGACGCGTTGCTAGGCCTGAAAGGACAGCCTCCCGCTCCTCCGACCGACGCCCTGCAAAAATTCGCGGCGGAGAATCTTCCCCAAGCCTTCGCCGTCCAGCTCGTCCAGCGCCTGCGCGACCAAGAAGGCCGTTCGGCAATCACTCTGCAATGGCTGGATCAGCGGCTGGCGGCCCAGCACACCACCTCCGAAGAAATCGTTCAGCTTGAGCATCAAGAACAAGCCGCGCTGAACACGAGCGTGCGAAATATTATTACGAGCATGCGGCTCATCACCGCGATGGATTGGGCTCAATTTTTCGAGGATGTGTCGGCGGTGGATGAGTTGCTCCGAACCGAAAGCCAATTTGCCTCAATGGATTTTGCCACGCGCGATCTTTACCGCCACGCCATCGAAGAATTATCGCGCGGCTCAGGCATTCCTGAACTGGAAGTCGCTAGGCGCGCGATCCAATCCGCCCAAGCCGCGCGCCGCGTCGCGTCTTCCGCGTCCCCCGTCGAAGTGGAACGGCAAAGCGATCCCGGCTACTACCTGCTTTCAAAAGGAAGATTCCGTTTCGAAAAAGACCTGCATTTCCAAATTAAATTTCGCCATCGCTTCCTGCGAGCTTACGCCGCGGGAGCTACCTTAACCTATTTAGGATCTATTCTTTTGGTCACGATCCTGTTTCTCGCCTTTCCGCTTTGTGCCAGCGCTTCGGCGGGGCTGCACTGGTACACACTCATTGCCTTTGCCCTGGCGGCCCTCATTCCCGCTTCCGATATGGCGATTGCCGTCGTGAACCGCATCGTTACGGATTCTCTCGGGCCTAAAACGCTCCCGAAACTTGATTTCCCCTCGGGCATTCCCGATTCGCTGAAGACGCTCGTCGCGATCCCTACATTACTGTCCGACCGAACCTCCATTCAAGAAGATCTCGAACGCCTTGAAATTCATTACCTGAGTAATCCCGGCGGCCATCTTTATTTCGCGCTCTTGACGGATTGGACCGATGCCGCCGATGAGCGCCAAACGGAAGATGACGCGCTTCTGGACAGCGCGCGCGCCGGCATTCAACGTCTCAATGACCTGTATCCCGCCCCGGACCTTGAAACCAAGCAGCGCTTTTTTATTTTCCATCGCCGGCGGCAATGGAATGCGCAGGAAGGCGCCTGGATGGGATGGGAACGCAAGCGCGGAAAGCTGCAGGAATTAAATCGGCTACTGCGCGGAGATCTCGGCACGAGCTTTATGAATGCCGGAAGCGTTCCCACGGAAATTCGTTATGTCATCACGCTCGACGCCGACACGCGCATGGCGGGCGGCACGGCGTATCGTTTAGTGGGAGCCATGGCGCACCCGCTCAATCGCCCCTTCATCGACGAGCAGACTCATCGCGTGAAGGAAGGCTATGGGATCATGCAGCCGCGCATCACATCAACGCTTCCCACGTTAGGGTTTGGATCGCTCTATCAGAAAATTTATTCCGGGCCTGCCGGGATCGATCCTTATGCGTTTGCCGTTTCGGATGTCTATCAGGATCTTTTCAAAGAAGGCTCATTCGTCGGAAAAGGTATTTATGACGTCGATGCCTTTGAAACGGCGCTCGCCGGTCGCGTTCCCGACAACACGATGCTCAGCCATGATCTCTTTGAAGGATTATTTGCGCGCGCCGCGCTCGTCACCGATATTGAACTGTTCGAAGAATTTCCTTCGCATTATGAAGTGGCGGTCTCGCGCGTGCACCGCTGGGTGCGCGGAGACTGGCAATTGCTTCCTTGGATTATGAAGCGCGGGCAAATATCCCTGATCGGGCATTGGAAAATGCTCGACAACCTTCGCCGTTCTCTATCCGCACCGGCCGCTTTTTTCACATTAGCCGGCGCATGGCTCGTTGCGGAGCCGGCCTCACGCCTGTGGACGGAATTTATTCTTGCGGCTCTTGTCTTGCCGCCCATACTGCCAGTCCTCATCGATATTGTTCCGCACCGCCGGCTGATTTCTTTGGCCAATCATTTCAGAAATGTGTTTGAAGATTTTGAGGCGGCTGCGGTGCATGCCCTGCTCGCCGGCCTCTTTTTAGCGCACACCGCCTGGATGATGACGGACGCCATCATCCGAACGCTTTATCGGCTCTTTGTAAGCCACCGTTACATGCTCGAATGGCGAACGGCGGCGGTGTCAAAAAATCTCTTCGATTACAAAACGGGGGCTTTTTATCGGCGCATGATTAGCGCGCCTGCCTTAACGGTCGCTATCCTCGGAATTTTACAGCTCTCCGGAAGGAAGCCCTCTTTGTGGGAATGGCTTCCTTTTTTACTCGCGTGGGCATTAAGCCCTTGGATCGCCCGGCGCTTAAGCATGCGCTCATCGGGTACAAGCCCTCATCCCGCCTCCGCGGAAGATCGTTTAGAATTTCGGCTCATTGCGCGAAAAACTTGGCGATTCTTTGAGACTTTCATCAATGCTGAGAATCATCATCTCCCCCCGGATAATTTTCAGGAAATTCCACAGCCCGTGGTGGCCCGGCGGACATCACCGACGAATATCGGCCTTTATCTTCTCTCCTGCATTTCCGCGCGGGATTTCGGCTGGTGCGGCGTCACGGAAACGGTCGAGCGTTTGGAAGCCACCATCGCCACACTCAAAACTCTAAAGAAATATCAAGGCCATCTCTACAATTGGTACGACATCCAAGATTTGCGGCCCCTGGAACCGCTCTACATTTCCACCGTCGATAGCGGAAATCTCGCCGGGCATTTATGGACTCTCGGCAATGCCTGCCAATCCTGGCAGGGCAAGCCTCTGCACAACGCCGAGATTTTTAAAGGGTTAACCGACACCGTGCTTCTCGTCGAAAAAACGGCTTCGGGACTGACGATGGACCGGCGAACGGAAGGCGTTTCAGCGGCGCATCTTCAGGACAGTTTGACTGATTTTCGCGCGGCCCTAAAATCCGCTCCTCAAAATGCCGCGGAATGGAAAGCCGCGTTAACTGCCCTTCGTGAAAAAGCCTCGACGATGATCGACATGGCCCGCGCGTTGGGAGACGCGCAAAGCGAAGCGCTGACGTGGGCCGAACATTTGGAGCATCAGCTGAAAAGCC
>Ga0206939_10319_pt1 | contig 10184 bp, 16 predicted proteins | sample Alteio_BWOrgHeat_10_FD_152921 | JGI IMG/M metagenome (GOLD analysis project Ga0206939, IMG submission 152921) | Enriched cells from forest soil in Barre Woods Harvard Forest LTER site, Petersham, Massachusetts, United States -... | ecosystem: Environmental > Terrestrial > Soil > Temperate forest >... | reverse complement strand
CAAGAGGCCGTACACCAATGCAAAGGGACACCCCCTTAGGCTCAATCCGGCCACCGGGTGCTCCCATCAGTGCGACCTCGACCGGACACTCCCGCTGCGATTTCTTGGACTCACAGTAAGCCGGATCGCTCCGGGCGCCTCCTAGCAAACAAAAAGGCCGCGGAATCGCTCCCGCGAGCGTAGACTCGTCTGCACGAGGCCACGACGTGCGCCCAGACCTGGAAACCGACTTCCGAAATCAGCAAGTATTACTTTTGAGTCTGATCGCGGACCGCCTAGATGTGGCAGATGAGACATTGGCCGCGCAGGAAATTGAGAGACAGATCACCAAGACGAAAGCGCTAGTGCGTTCGTATCAAACCGTCAAATGGTTCGAAGGGGAGCCCTAGGCTACATTCTTGGCCATGCTTGCGGACTTTAAAGCGCCTTTAACCTGCGCCAGGACTTCGGTGGGATCTGCGATTTGTTGGCCCAAAAGAAGCAGCTCGAAGGAATGCTTAAGGCGATTCAAAGCAGTTGCCAGCTCGTCGTTAGTCTCGGAGACTTGTTTGATCCATTTATCAAGCTGATGCTCGACGGCAGGCTGGGGTTCAGTTATCTCAACCCAGTTCGTTGATGCCGAATTCAATTCAGATATGATCTCGCTCCTATTGGGGGCACCGCCCTGTTGCTCGACCAGCAACGACCTCTCCGCAACGACCATAGCGGCCTCAACCAGGTTTTTCACCTCCTGGGCACAGACATGGTCATGACGCAGACCATTGATTTCGATGGACCAGTCTTTCGCAGCATCATCACGCCACAGTTTGACGTTAATTTCCCGCATGCTGACATCCTACGCTGTCTGTCACCCACAGCTAGGGAGCGAATCACCACAGTCACGACCAATTCGTTGTAGTGATCGTTATCCGGAGGCGGAGTGTATCCTCGGCGTAAATGGGGTCCAGAAAATCGCACCGATGGCTCCCGGCCAGCCTTGGCTTCAGGGCGACACGCTAAAATTCTCGGATGCTTTGTAAACACCTCAAGATGCGGTCAATCGTGATCCACCTCAAGCCGTCTGGACCTCGCAAACAGCACCGCGCGGTGCTGTCTATCGGCTGCCAGCAATGCGGAGCTAAGTTTCGGTTCATCGATGGGCCTGGCGCAATCTGCTTCAATGAAGACAGGACCGAGCTGTCCGCCTTTATTGTGGAGGCGCTACCATCAAGCGCGCAATAAGGCCCGTGGGAGCAGAAAAGGGCCGGGTTCCTGGACCCAGCGCGGGCACCCTGTTGGCTGCGGATCGTGTTTAGCCAGCAGCGGAGGTGAGCCTAGTTCCGATTGTAGTGAAGACACTTTTAATGTCGACAGCAAGAGTGCTCAGTGATGTGACGGCTCCGAGCGATATCAAGGAGACGAGCGGTGCATACTCGACGAGGTCTTGGCCTTCTTCGCGCATCATGAGAACCTGCAGGTTGGCGGATAGCTTGTATATGACATCCTTCATTGTGTCTTTTCTCCCGTTGTGTGCGCCCCACCGAGCTAGGCTCGCACTGAGTAAGGCAAACGTAGAACCATTTGGCTAGGCCGCTCTTGTCGAAGGAAATGATTGGAATTACAGGTTTCCAGGCAGAACATGGTGTGAACGCCGGTATACAGGAAGCAGACCGAACGTTCGCCGCGTATAAACGGGAATCCTGTGCAGCATTTACTCGTCGATGCGGATGTCGAGGCAGACCTACGTGCGCGAATCGCAGTTACTTATGTACCCTCCCCACGCAGATTTGCTGATTACTCGAATGTACTTGCCAACGGGTCGGCGACGGACAATGCTGTTCAATCAAGCGGCGCCTCCCGCGCTTGGTCATCTCCTCAGGGGGAGGGGACTCGACTGATCGGGTGCGGGAGAGTGGCCGCGCGACTGCACTGTGGCTGGGCTAAACCGCAGAGATGTTCTCGCCACCGATGAAAATCCTCGGCACGTCCCTAATGTAACCAAGCTAGGACACTCCGGAACCGCGATACGCTTCTGAAATAAAAGGCGGGAAGAGGATGCAGGGCAATGAGATTCGTGAGTAAAGCGAAGCGTACCGCCGAACTATGGGGCCGCGCGGAGAGAATCGGGCGCATCTTGTACTTCTCCGACTGCCAGGCAATGGAGAATGGCCGGAAACTGGAACCCCCCTTAAGGTCTCCGGAGCTTACGGGCGAACTCGCGGTTGTCGAGGCCATGCCGTTAGAAGAGGCGGAGGCCTTCGTTTCCATGCTGAACGCTGTCCTCCGGATGCGTTCCGCCGCGTAACATCGCACAGATGACCTGCCTCCCAGCAGGTGTTTTATCGTTGCGCTGAGCTTTACCCGGGAAAGGCGACCAGATTCCCAAAGCCACGCGCTGCCTCAGGTGAAGCCAGCGCTTTTTCCTCACAGTTCAATCTTGGCCCTCAATCTTCGCTCACTACAAGACTAACCGCGCGGCTCAATTCTGACCGCATTGCTGATCCGCAACAGTGTGGGTGATTTCTAGGCTCGCTACAGCGGCCTGTTAGCCTTCATCGAAATGCCTACAGCGAGCCTGATCTATACGGTGGTGGGACAGATCTCCAGCGATACTGGTCTGGCGTCGAACCTAGACGTCCAGATCAAAATGCACACCTTGGTATCAAGCCATCAACAGAGGCGAGACCTAATCATTCTAGGCGTTCGTCCGTCCACTGAGGCTGACGATTTCAAGTTGTTGACCGAGAGATTTGGAGAAGGGTTTGTCGAATTTCTGCTTTTGAACGACGTTGCAGTTGACGCCTGCCAAGCTCTTCACTTTCCGATCAAGCCTCTGGGTACGATTGCTAGAACCAAACTTCTGAAGCCGACCACGGTGTTGACGCTTCCTTACTGGACTTAGAGCTATCGAGAATAGAAAGCAAGAAGTGAACGGCGGACTCGAAGCTGCGGGTTTCTGAGGCTGTAGTCTATGTAGCCTGCGTCCTTGAACCTCTTCATGAAAAAGCAAACCCGAGACCGCGTGGTCCCCACCATTTCGGCCAGGATTTCATGGTTTATCTTCATCATCGTGACCTCGGGCGAGGATTGTCCATCAAAATGGGAATGCCTCAACAGAAAACGCGCTAACCTCTTCTCGCTGAAATTGCTTCTTTGGTCCAGCAAATCTTCCTGATATCGGATGTTCCTCGCCAACACGTAAAAACAAAAGAGTTTTAACAATGTCACTTCTCTCGCCAACCCGCGAAGCATAGCTTGACTCGCAATCCTCAGGAGCAGGCAGTCGGTCAGTGCGTTGGCCGACGCCGTGCGGATCGTCTCGCCCGCAATCGACTCTTCGCCGACAAAGTCCTCATCACGCAATATGGCAAACGTTATACCCTTCCCTCCTTTGGTTTTTGCGCTGAGTCTTACGTTACCTGATTGGATTACGAACACCGCGCCGCTCGCATCACCCTGGGCGAAGATTATTTGTCCTTTCCGAAAGGACATCATCTCCCTCCCCACGCCGACGGTTGAGAGGAAGGTTTTCGGGTTGAAAACACGTCTTTGCTTGGCCATAGGTTCACTCGCCATTATCGGAGCACAAGAACCACGATTGGTATGTTCCGTATTGCTCATCCGATTGCTTTAAAACGAACGTGAGCGCCCCCCCGCAGGCGGGCCGGAGTAGACTTGTCCGCACGAGGGCCACGAGGTTGCACCCAGATTTAGAAGTGGACTTTTTGAACCAGAAAACCTTGCTGTTGAGACTGATCGCCGAGCGCCTAAAGTTAGCGGATAGAACCCCGGCCGCGGCCGCACTTGACGAGCAGATCACCAAGGCTAAAGCGCTGGTGCGTTCGTATCGAATTCTTAAATTGTACGAGGGGTATGAGCGGGAAGGCTGAGGGTAGAAAAGCCCGTGGTCTAAGATTCATCTGACCGAGCAATACTTCTCGATGATTTTGTAGGTCTCTTCCATAGGCCTCTCCGTTGGGGATGCGATTCAAAGCGAACAGCGCCATTGTTCAGCTCACATTGCTCTTGGGGTTGAGCCCAGCAAATAGGACAGACAACCTGGAGAGAAGGGTCGGGCGAACCCATATCAACCTTATACGCCGCTTAATTGACTGTGGAAAATAGCAACTTGTGTAACCGGAAGAGTTCTTCTCGGCGCAAATAATACAAACCGCCCTATCCACTGGGTTTACGATTGCTTTTGATTACAGGTACCGTTCCGCTAATAGCTAGCGGGCAGTCCGAAAGGCCACGCTTCGCGTCTGCCTAGGGTCTTACCTGCTTTGAGGTGACGTGATGAAGAAATGTCCTTCCTGCTACGCCATTATGCGCGAATCGACCAAACCGACTCCGGTTCAAGCACTGCAACGGAAGTCTGAAGGCACTCCTGGGGTCTCCGCTGCTAGGGTCCGATATGAGTGCGGCCAATGGTGGGGATTTAACGCACTTAAATTGGGGCGCGATCTCCACATTTGCACCTAGAATGGTTAGTTCTGTCGGGGAGGAAATGCCATAAAATCCCCTACAAGGACGGTCACCATGCAGCGAGTCTCGGAAATACTCAACGAAAAACTTCTTGGTCCCGACGACCCCGCGCTTGACATGGAGCGCCGAGAAACGTTTCGGCGCACGAGTGCGGAATGGGCCGGTATGCCCGAAGATCTTGGAGATGAATCATCACCGGACGAGGTACGGTGTCACTGCTCTGAGGCAATGCGACCGGTAGACGCTTTCGTCCATGGCGGAGTTGCCTATTGCGGTGCGTGTCTGAGACAGATAGACGATATCGCCAACGGCGAGTAAGCCTTTCACACGCCAGACCTTTGACCAGCACCCCGGATGGTGCCGCGTGACCGTTGCATATGCGCATCAGATCTACCGTAATTCCAGATGCTTTCCACCTTGGCCTGAACTGCTGCACCCCGTGCGGCCTTGAGGTAGCGCATGGTGCTCGCAAGATCAGAGTGCCCCAGCCATGACTGAACTGTCTTCAGATCCACCCCGTGCTGAAGGCAGGTAGTTGCAAACGTCGCTCTGAATTTGTGGAGCCACCAGTGCTCTGGTTCCATACCAATCCTCTGCACCAGCCTTTTGAGTGAGCGCAACATGTGTGTATCAGGCAATCCTGATGCTGTGGGGAAAACGAGATCCGTGGCTTTGGCGGTCTTGGGTTTGCTGGCTACCAGATCTTTTGTGAACGTGGCAGGAAGCGGCACTGATCGTTCTTTGTATGCCTTTGGGCTCCAGTTGTACTGAGGCTTGTGCGTTACCGATGCGGTCGATGCACCGGGGTTTACATCTTTCCACGTAAGGAACTGCGTCTCTTGTTCTCTGAATCCGCTCAGCAGAAAAAACCGATACAGTAGGCTCTCGGATGGATTGCATGCGGCAAAGAACGCGGTCAGCTCCTCTTGTTCGAAAGTCTCAGGTTCCTGCTCGGTGTACACAGGCCAGTCGCCCTTCCTGGCGATCTTCTCCTTGCCACTCGCCTTCAGAAAGCTGACGACGTTCGAGAAGTGATTCGAGATTGATCGTGGTGCCAGCTCCACGGTGTCCCGTAAGGCTACCTTGAATGCGAGCAGATCACCTCGCTCGATGTCGGAGATGTATTCCTTGCTGCAGGTTTCTTTGAAGTAGTCGAGACTCAGTTTGTATACGGTAAAGGTCCGAGGCTTTTTGGTGGCGCGAATCTCATCCAAGTAATCGACGATTGCAGCAGGAAGAGTGGATCCTCTATCTGTGACCGTGGGGATTGCAATTCCCCTTGCCTGGGCGTTCAGCTCAGCTTCTTTTTTCAGCTTCGCGTCCCAGGCGCGATCAGCATCTTTACCGACAGACAGTCGGATGCGCTTTTTCCCCTCATACCAATCGAGGTAATAGGAACCTTCTGGGTGGCGTTCCGCAACGCCGTTTACACGCACGCCGTCTTTTCGTGGACGGCCATCGACACCAAGAACCACGGGGCAATATCGCAAACCCTGTTCGGTCTGGACCCTTTTTGTAACCGAGACAGTTGTATTTGCCATGACGCTAATTGTACAAAATTTAGCATCACTTATGGAATCAAATTCTGTAAGTTGTTGATTCTAGAGGAGTGGCGGAGAGGGAGGGATTTGAACCCCCGATACCCGTGAAGGTATGCCTGATTTCGAGTCAGGTGCATTCAACCGCTCTGCCACCTCTCCGCGTTTTGTTTTCAACTACTTACAGACTAGGCTCTGGTTGGTTTCAGTCGCCTATGACATAAATTATGACACAGATGCGAGCCGGATTTGGTTGCGAGCATCCATCAATCCTCCCACGTGATATAGCTCCGGGTGCTGGTATCGGTCTGTGGTTGACAGATCGGTAGGCCATCAACTCCTTGTGAGGAACGGATTTTTGGTTGCTTTAAACAGGTCAGTGCCAAAAGTGTGGCGAGCGACCTCGTTGACCGCAGGACAGGCTGAGCAGCCATCCGGTTCGCCACGGGGCACCCTGACGCGGCGGGAGATGTCAATTAACGATCGCCCACACCATGGAACCAATCCAACCGAGGAAGGTCCAACCGATGAAGAAGTTGAGAGCCGCTATGGCAACGGTATTGTGGTGCCCACGAGATCATGCAAGCAACGTCGGCAACATGTAAAGAGCCGAAGCAAAGCAAATGACCGCAAGCCCCCACACCACCGTGAGTATCGGTAAAGCGAGAACCGTGACCGATAGTGGCCCAACCCCCCAGTAAGGCTAGATGGTGAAAAAGGATGTAGACAGAAATTATGCCGGCGAGCAACACGGCTGCAACTTTCGAGTACCGCCGGTTGAGAGCAACGGTCGTCATTGTTGGATCTCCTAGAGGCATTCCCCGGAGATGGTTACGGGAAACCATGGTGAACCCCGGATGCCAATCTTGAGCATTCAGGATCTTCAGAGCCTCTTCTGGATCTAAACCGCTTGTCTCGCAGAGATCACCAAAGTCACTTAGAAATTCTTTTGCTTGAATCATAAGTTACTCCCCGTGTGGTTGTATCAGTTAGACAGCGGCCTGCATACGGTACGGCGGGGTGAACTTTAGAGCTATGGAGCACGCGCTCCTCGCGGTCCCTAGTGGACGCCGGCAGCGCTTCCAACCAGGCGTACAAAGGGAGCGCGATGAAGATCCCAAAGCCAAAGGCGATAGCAACTCAATCGGGCACAACTCCAGGTACGCTAAGCGGCATCGTCATACCCTCCGCGCTCAAACTGCGTGTGATCGTGCCCGCTCTTAGGCTTCCATGGGGCCGAGATAGCATCCCCGTTGCTGGCGGTCCTGCACAGGCACCAGACCACCAGGTAGACTGCACATACAACAGCAAAGATGATCGTTTGGGCTCCTTGAACGGTCCAGTTCCCAATTTGAATTGCAGGGCCAACAGTCTGACAGCATCGGCGTTACGCTCAACTTCGAGCCATTCCTCATACTCAATGATGGCCTTGCGAGTGGAATCGCTCATGATGTAATCGCGCAAGCGGTCAGCGGTAGCAGAGGCAGCAACATAGCAAGAGACCTCAAGGAGACGAACGACCTTCGCGCCGAGAGAGCAGAGACCGTAATTGTGTTTATTCGAGCGTGTGCCTCAGTGATGACAGCTAACTGATCTTGGGCTAGGGCGGTCCTTCGCGGGGTCGCCCAGCTACTTTGCCGCATCATGCGGCGTCGATATACCGCCCCTCAAGGGAGCCGAAATGGCGATGACATTGTGAGTCTGTAGGAGGTCGTCACGTATCGGCGCCACGGTTGCCGAAGTATCGGGAACTGGCGCATCTGACGGGCAATCAGTGGATGTGGATAGTACATTTCCACCTCCCCTGGTATTTTTGATGCGATCTCTGCCTATCCCGGCAAAGGCGAACCACAGGAATCTTCACGTAGTTCGTCCGGCGCGACGTTTGGTATGTCACGTTCTTGAGCGCCTTCTGACTCGCCTGGAAAAGTCCATGGAAGCCTTACAGCCCGTCAAACTGGACGGCTTTCAGATGGTCATCTCAGAGTTGGAAGTGGAAATGGACTACCTGCGACGGGCGAAGCGCTACTTGGAAGAGTGATCCAGCTCTCGTCTGGTTAAGACGTACTCATCGGCTTCCTGCCGGCCATCTCATCGAAAGCTTCGCCGCAGTGTGGACACCTGATAATGTGTGAGGCCAGGCGAACCAGCTCCCGGGGCTGAATGCGGTAACCGCACAATGGGCATAGCTGGGAAAGATCGAAGTTGGGTGTTCCCTTGAACCGCGGCCCCATCATCGTGTCCTTCCGTCCGCCGTGCGAACCGGCTTGCGAAGCAGGTTCCATGAAAGCCGACCCTGGAATATCTCGCTCGGCAGATATGCTCTCAACTCACCGCAGAGTGGGCATCTCGCTGTGATCCATGAGGCCGGCAGTGTTTCTACAGGGGCGGGGATGTTCTCAGAGCAGCGCTTGCAGCGGACCACGAACGGATAGGGGGGAGTTCCGGGGGTGGGGAACATGAGAACAGTATAGGCGAAGATAAGGCGAAGATAAGGCGAAGATAATCCACAAAACGGCGCGGCTTCGTGGGGAAGCAACAAAAAAAAGCCCCGATCCGAAGACCAGGGCATTCCTTAGAAGCTTTTCGGATCATAGCGTCGGGTGACGGGACCTCCAAATTATCTTTCGATTCCGGCCCGTCTGTTAGAAAACGATCGCGCGCTTTCGAACTACCGAGAGCAGAGGGTCGCGGTCCTCTAAGTGATTCCACCGGGCTTCGACCGGCCAATCACAAATGTATTCGGGCAAGCGATACACCTGCGGGTCCACATCCCCACGGAAAACCCGAAAGAGCCAATAGGGCTCGCCGGGCGCAGCCGAGCAAAAGCTAGCTGAAACCTGTGAATCTGGGAAGTCGGTTAAGGTGGCCATGGTTAAGCAATTGTCCGCCCATTCCTGCGCTAAGCTATAGGTAACCTGCCGGAGTACCCTAGAAGTAAACAGCCACGGTCAGGACAATTGTTCCTTGATGCGGTCAACCTGTGGACATGTTCGCCTAAACTGGTAAACCTGAGCCAGCTACACAAAAGCGAACCACAGGATATTTATGCAGTTCGTTCGGCGCGAGAGTGTGGCATGTCACGTTCCTGGAGCCGGGGATGCAAACTCCGCTACCCAAGACACTACCTTCAAAGATGAAGGCAAAATCCGTGAACTGGCGCGCCGCGGGGAAGCGTGGCAAACGTCGGAGGATCGGCAAACGCTGGACTACGCGATAGCGAAGGGTGAGGGCGGGGTATACCTGAGGCTCACGCCAGACCAGCACGCGAGGCTGAGGTTCCCGCACCTAAGGCGGGCCCGTTGAAGGGTCCACTTGCATTCCTCGTATCCGCAACCGAGAGTGTGGCCCTTGAGGAAGTGGCAGGCCCCAGGGTGTAGGTGTCCGGTTCGTCATCGCAGGGAACTTCAGCGGCAGTTCGCCTGCAGAATGGCGCTGTGGAACGGTTCTCGTTTCGCCGAGCGCAAGTCCCACAATGAAGGCCGTCAATCCTTACGGTTCGGATCACCGAGCGAGTCTTCTGGGTGGCATTGAATCTTGGCAGCTTCTACGGATTCTCATCATGCGTCCAAGAATCGTCTTGGACGACAGACATTCTCGAGCGCCCCCCGGGGGATTCGGTGTTGCGCCGCCTGGAACCCGGAAACGACGCACCGGGGGCAAGGCTCTTGATGCCTACCATCTAACTCGTCCTTGCTGTTTCGCGCCTCATTGCGGTATTGCCGTGGCGACCGGCCGGCTATTTTGTGGAAGATAAGTCCAAAGTAACTCTGATCACAAAAACCGACTTCGTGCCCGATCTCGGCAATGGTTCGATCGGTTCTAGTAAGCAATGTCTGAGCCTTTGCGACCCGCTGATGGTGAAGATAGGCGACAAATGGCTGCCCCGTCACTCGCGGAAAGAACCGTGTGAAATGCGATTTGCTCATGTGGACGGAAGCCGCGGCTTGCTTGACCGTGATCACGCTTCCCAGCGAGTGATCTATGAGATCAAATAAGGGTCTGAGACGTTCGATGTCATCCTGACGGCGTCGAAATGCATCCAGGTTCAATTGAAGATCCGAGTAGTGGTTTACGAGCAGAATAAGAATCGTTCTCAGGAAGGTGCGAACCGTCAGGCGCTCGCGGCTGCTTGGGGCCGGTAGCTGGCTCCGTATGCGCTTCATGAAGTTGAAGACTTCG
>Ga0206939_10318_pt1 | contig 10195 bp, 7 predicted proteins | sample Alteio_BWOrgHeat_10_FD_152921 | JGI IMG/M metagenome (GOLD analysis project Ga0206939, IMG submission 152921) | Enriched cells from forest soil in Barre Woods Harvard Forest LTER site, Petersham, Massachusetts, United States -... | ecosystem: Environmental > Terrestrial > Soil > Temperate forest >... | reverse complement strand
TAGATCAGGTTTCCGGAGCGATCGCCCTTCCAAGCCTTCACGATCGAAAGGTCGGCGCGGAGCCAGGATTCCATTACGTACATCTCGCCGCCGAAATCTCGAGTCTCTTTGCCTTCGGCAACCAACGTGCCGTAGCCGGTCTTCGTGTAGAACGCCGGGATGCCGGCGCCGCCGGCGCGAATCCGCTCGGCAAGCGTTCCTTGAGGGTTGAACTCCAGCTCCAACTCGCCGCAGAGAAATTGACGCTCAAACTCGGCGTTCTCCCCAACGTAAGAGGAGACCATCCGCTTGATCTGCCGGGTCTGAAGGAGGAGACCGAGCCCGAAGTCGTCAACTCCGCAGTTGTTGCTGATGACGGTGATCTCCTTGACCGCGGAGTCGCGCAGGGCGAGGATCAGGTTTTCGGCGATTCCGCAGAGGCCGAAACCTCCGGACATCACCGTCATGCCGTCGAACAGCAGACCGTCCAGCGCCGTTGCCGCGTCCGCGAAGACCTTGTTCATTTCTCCCAGTCTACAGTCCGGCGAGTTCCGCCCACCCAAATGATGACGCGAGCGCAATCGATTTACTTTTAGTGAAAGCGATTCTGCAAACAAAAAAATGGGCTCCCCGTTGGGAGCCCTAACTCAGTCGAGCTTCTTAGCCTGGTGCTATCTTCTCCTCTTAGGGAGTGCGCCCTTTGATGGGCATGCCCCAAAGACCGTATGGGGCGGGTAGGCCGTTCGACCTACTCCTCGTCGGGGGACTTTATACCCAACGACAGGGCGTCCATCAACTTTGGAAGCTGATACGTCAACTCACGGTTTGTGGCCAGCCGGTCTGCGCCCGCCCGCTTTCCCAACTCCAAAAGCTCGGTTTCCCGATGACCGGCGTGGGCGAGAACCCGAACGCCGAGACGGTGCAGGGAAGCTACCAAGTCCGCCGGATCGGGTGACTTCGTACCGAGATTGATGATCGCAACCTCCGCCCCCTCGGCGTCCTCGGGCAATCCCTTCCGGAGGAGCGGCTCGTGCCCAAATGCCTTCAGGCTTTGCACGAGACGGGAGCTCCACATTAAGTTCTCTTCGAACACCAAAACTTTCATGTCGTTTCGCCTCGAATGCTTGGGGGCCATTCGTCCGTCATACTCTTTTGACATAGGGTCATTTTTTGGCCTAGGAAATCGCGATAATGAACGCCCTTCTCGCAACTGCCATCCTCACCTTACTTGCTCCGCCTCGAACGGCGGTGACAGGGGCGCCCGCAACCGTAGCCCCAGTAACCGTAAACGTAAACGCCAAGAACGGTGAATCGATTACCGGCGAACGTACGTTCCGCGTCACGGTCCAAGCCGAGAACGCGGTAACCGGCGTTGAGTTCTACGTCGGCACCGACCTCCGCGACAAGGATACGAGCACGCCTTACGAATTCACAGTCGATTCTCTCTCCGAAACCGACGGCGATCTCAAGCTTCGATTTAAGGCTTACACGACGGAAGGCGAATCGGGCGAGAAGTCGGTCACCGTCCATATCGACAATCAACTCGACAAGGGTCTTCCGTTTCACGTCACGGCGGGAACGGAAGCACTGCAGAACGGCAAGTTCGACGACGCGATCACTTCGGGACGCATCGCGCTCCGCATCGATCCCAAGTCCGTGGCGGCCCGCCTGATTGTCGCCCGCGGTTACCTGGGCAAGTCGGCGTACGACAAGGCGCAGAAATATGCGGAAGACGCGGTGGCGGATGATCCGGGGAACTCCGCGGCGGCGGATCTTCTTTCCGGCATCAAGCTGAAGCAGGCGTTTTCGACGACGGCAAGTGGCGATCGAAAGGATGCGCTCAACACGATCCGCGATGCGATGAAGTCGGCGGTGGAAACGCACCGGAAGACCGTCGATATGAACCTGGATAAGCAGGGCAACCCGACGGACGCCAATCTTCTTTCTTACGCGGACGCGGCCCTGGCCGCCGAGCGCTATTCGCTCGTCATCAGCGATCTGCAGCCGGCGTTTTTGAAGGACAACCGAAAGCCGGATGTGGCCAATCGCTTGGCTTACGCCATGTCGCGCCTTGGCCGATACCGCGAGGCTTTGGAAACCCTGACCACGCTCAAGAAGTACGGACAGCTCGACACGTTCAGCGATGCGCTGCTCGCGGTGGTTTACGCGGAGCTTGGCGACGCCGATTCCTCCGATGCCGCGCTGAAAGACGCATTGGTCTCGAACGGCGACGATCCGGTGGTGCTCAGCGCCCAGGCCTACGTCGCGCTCAAGTTCATCCGGCACAAGGTTTTGGATCGGACTACGTTGCTGCTGAACTACGACAACGTTTCCGGCCAGGATGCCACGGCGCGAGCCGAATCGGCGAGGGTCATGCGGAACTCGCTCGACCAGTTACAGAAGAATCAGAGTTCGAGCTCTGAGGTCAACTTCTACGCGGCCGCCCTCAACAACAAGCTGGAGGAGTTCAACCGCGCCGAGCATCAGTTCGAGCAGGCGGTGCTCACCGATCCGCTCAACGTGGATGCGTTCGTGGAACAGGGTAACCGGTCCATAGGGGCGACCTTCAACGGTAAGCCGACCGCCGATCAGACCGATCAAGCGCTGGGCATGGCACGGGTTTATTACGAAGCCGCACTGGCCGCCCGCCCCGATTCGCCTCAGGCGCTTTGCGGGCTCTCCCTCGTCTCATCCATGGAGAGGAAGTGGGACGAAGCGGTCAAGTGGGGCGAAGCGGCGGTCAAAGCCGGTCCTTCGTTCGCGGCCTCTCAGGTCGTACTCGGCACCGCTTACTTCGGCGCCTCGGGCAATCTTCGCGCCCAAGCGGACGTGATCCGAAACCAGAACAAGACTGGCGGCACGACGAACGAGGAGCGACAGACCAACGAGCTGAAGGCCCGAGACATGGAAGCCAAAGCGGCGGAGTTCGCCCGTAAGGCTCGCGACGTCGCCGCGCAATCCTCGCAGCTGGACGCGCGATTGCAGGGCATGGATCTCCGCAATACATTGCCGACGTTCCGCTACTTCTACACGGGCGGACGGATTCCGCTTCTGCCGTTGCCCCACTAAGGCAACGGGGGAGGCCGGAGAGAAGGCTGACGCCTTCGGCTACACGGCTGCGCCGTTTGGCGGGTCAGAGAGGGCAGCGACGCGCTGCCCTCTCTTAGTTTGTGGAGTGGGGGTTCGTGAGCCCGTTAGGGGGCGTTGCGTGTATACTTCACAAAACCCCACCCACGTGACGAACGGCTGCTTTGTGCATGCCGGACGGGATGGTTGCGGGTTGCCGGGGAGCATGAAAGCGTGACCAAATACATCTTCGTGACCGGTGGAGTGGTGAGCTCGATTGGAAAGGGCATCACCACCGCGAGCCTCGGCCGGCTACTTCGGAACCGCGGGTTTTCCGTGGCCCCGATGAAGCTTGATCCCTACATCAACGTCGACGCGGGGACGATGAACCCGTTCCAACACGGTGAAGTCTTCGTCACCGAAGACGGCGCCGAGACGGACCTGGACCTCGGGCACTACGAGCGGTTTATGGACGTGCACTGCACGAGAGGTTCTTCGGTCACCACCGGCAAGGTCTATCGCGCGGTTATCGACGCGGAGCGACGCGGCGATTATCTGGGCGGCACCGTCCAAGTCATTCCCCACGTTACCAACGAGATCAAGCGGGCGATCCAAGCCCTGGCCGAAGAGCAGCAGGCGGACGTCGTCATTGCGGAAATTGGCGGCACGGTGGGCGACATCGAATCGCTGCCGTTCCTTGAGGCGATCCGGCAGATGCGGACGGATCACGGCATCGACAACACGATGTACGTCCACGTCACCCTCGTGCCGACGGTTGGGCCGTGGGGCGAGGTGAAAACAAAGCCGACGCAACACTCCGTCGAGCGGCTGCGAGCGATCGGTATCGCACCGGACGTATTGATCTGCCGCAGCGAGGTTCCCCTACCGCACGACGTCCGAGAGAAGATTTCCCTGTTCTGCGGTGTGCCGCCGCGGGCGGTGATCGAGTCGATGACGGTGCCCACGATCTACGAAGTGCCGCTGGTCTATGAAGAGTCGGGGCTCGGCGAGTTTGTCGTCGACCGGCTTCGACTAACTCCGCATCCGGTCAACCTTTCCGAGTGGAGCGACATCGTCGACACGATCAAGAACCCCCGGCATCGGGTGCGGGTCGCGGTGGTCGGCAAGTATACGAGTAACGGCGACGCCTATAAGTCGATCGCGGAGGCGCTCGGTCACGCGGGGATCCCCAACGACTGCGAAGTCGAGATCGAGTGGATCGAGAGCGACAGCCTAGAGAACGGCCGGTCGCCGGCGGAAATCTTGCATGGAGTCGACGCGCTCGTCGTCGCGCCGGGCTTCGGCGCTCGCGGCATCGAAGGCAAGATTGAGGCGATTAAGTTTGCGCGGGAGATGGGGATGCCGTTCCTCGGTATCTGCCTCGGGCTGCAAATGGCAGTGATCGAGTTTGCAAGGAACGTTTGCGGTCTGGAAGGCGCGACTTCGGAAGAGACCTACCCGGTCATTCATCTGCTACCGGAGCAGAAGACGGTGTCTGAAAAGGGCGGCTCGATGCGGCTGGGCAGTTACCCGTGCAACTTGGTCAACGGGACGCTGGCGGCGAAGCTTTACGGCGAAACCCGAATCGGAGAACGGCATCGGCATCGGTACGAAGTGAACAACGACTACCGGGAGAAGCTGCAGCACCACGGGATGGTGATTTCGGGAGTTTCGCCGGATTACCGGCTGGTGGAAATGATTGAGGTCCCCTCGCATCCCTTCTTCATCGCCACGCAGGCGCACCCGGAGTTCCGGTCCCGGCCGAATCGGCCCCATCCGCTCTTCCAGGGTTTGGTAGCGGCCGCGGTAAACAGCCGCATGGTCGGGGCAGCTTAGTGGCGTACTCGCTCAAGCCGGGTTTCGAGCAGTTTCGGCGGGAAGTCATGAAGGCGTCCCGTCCACTGCTGGAGAAGAACGTCGTGCCCCTCCAGGCGGCGGTGATGAAGTCCTTGGAGACTTTCCCCGATATTCTCGTTGAGAAGTCGCGTCGGCTGCCGAACGCGGAGTCCATGATCGAAATCTCGGCGAAGTGGCTCGGCTTGGCGTCCGACCAGGACGAGGTGGTTCGGACACTCAAACGACAATGGTCGGACGAGCTTCTGCAGGCGCAACACGCCAAGTTTTACGTTGGGCCGGTGGACGAATCGGTGGTTCTGGTGTTTGCGGGGACGTACGACGACAACCGGTTCGTTACCGGGCGAATTCTCGTCACCTTCTAGCGTTTCGGACTCGATCTGGATCGGTAAATCCACTATAGTAAAGCCCGTGGAAGATTCCCCGGCACCGGAGCCGCACGTCGACTTAGGCGGTCGACGTGAGTTGCTCTCACAGTTGATGCGGCGTCAGGCGGCACTCAGTATTCGAGTGGCGTCCGTCTTTATCGCGATTCTTGTCGCGCTGCCGCTGGTCAACCTCTATCTCCCGGATTTGGCCGGGACGGAGGTGATGGGATTCTCCCTTACTTGGCTGATACTCGCGGTGCTTTTTTATCCGCTGACGTGGCTGCTGTCGTCCTACTTCGTCCGCTCCTCGGAGACGCTTGAGGCAGACCTGGTGAAGGTGACACGCGACACGTGGGGAGAAGGCGGCATGGGCATGGCAGTGTCGGCCCCGTCCGGACCCGCCCCACGCGCTCCCGGCAACATGAATGAGGGAGGAACGGAGTGAACGCTGACTCGACGATTCCGCTTCTCTTCGTCGTCGCGGTGACGGTGGCAACCGTGCTGCTCGGCATCTACGCGACGCGGAAAGCGCGAACGGCTTCCGACTTCTTTGTGGCGGGACGCTCGGTGGGCGTCTTAATGAACGCTTCGGCAATCTCCGGCGAGTATCTATCCGCCGCGTCCTTTATGGGGGTCGCCGGACTGATCATGAAGTCCGGCTACGACGCGCTCTGGTACCCGGTCTGCTACGCGGCGGGCTACCTGTTTTTACTGCTGTTTATCGCTGGGCCATTGCGGCGGTTTGGGGCGTACACGATTCCCGACTTTGCCCAGGGGCGCTTCGACAGCCCCGAGTTCCGAAAGGTCGCGGTGATCTTCGTGCTTCTGATCGGCTTCTTCTATACGATGCCGCAAATGAAGGGCGCGGGCGTCACGATGTCGGGAATATTGGGCTGGCCGTATTGGGTTGGCATCCTTGTGGTGGGAACGGTCATCACGTTCAACGTGGCGATCGGCGGCATGAAGGGGATCACGCTCGTCCAGGCCTTCCAGTACTGGGCGAAGATCTTCGCCATCTCGGTGCCGGCGTTCATCTTGATCGGCGTGTACGGGCCGCAGTCGGCGACGCCGGCCTCGATTTCGACCAACAACATGAAAGGCTCGCCGAGATTGAAGGCGGGCACGAAGGTAAAGGTCAAGGGAATCGAGGGGTATCCGAACAACTCGCTTTCCTTCTCTCCCGGCGAGCCGACGTATTTCACTTTCCCCGACGGAGCGGAACTCGCCAAGGTCGCGCCGGCGAGGAAACCGGAGCCGGGCGAGGATCGAATCGGGGTCCTGCACATGAATGTGCCGCCCGATCCGAATGACCTACAAAGGGCCTTCTTGCTCCGGAGTGCAGCCGATCTCCAGCGGCAGCTAAAGGAAGCTCGAGGGAAACTTCAGCCGACTGCCCCAGAAATATTGGACCTTGAAAAACAGCTTGCCGACCTTAGCAAGAGACTACTGGAACTTCCGTCGGCGCCCGATAACTCGCAGAGCTCGGAGAAGACGTTCCTACTCTACGGAACGGGATTTGCGCGCCCGGAAGTCGGTAAGGACGGCGCAATGACTCTGCCGAAGGGAGCGACTCTCTACGCGGCGCCCGTCGTGATCACGAAGAACGGCGAAGGGCTTCGCGTGAACCGGGCCCTCGTCAAGACGGCGGCGAAGATCGAATTCAAGAAAGCGACGACGGTCGTGATGGGTTGGGCAAACCGACCGGCGCTGAGTGGGTCGGCGGCGCCGAACGCGCCGACGAACGGTAAGTGGTTGGCGCCTTACGGGCCGGCGGCGACCAAGTGGGGCTTCCCGGTTCTTTACACGTACTCGCTGATCATCGCGCTGGTTTGCGGTACGGCGGGTCTGCCGCACATCCTCGTCCGCTTCTACACCAACCCGGACGGGCGAGCGGCCAAGCGGACGACGTTGTGGGTCATGGTGATGCTCGGCGTGTTCTACGTCTTCACTCCGGTCTGGGGGACGCTGGGGAGGGCGCTGATGCCCTCGCTGTATTCCAGCAGCGGCACGGACGTGGTGTTGATCAAGCTGCCGACGATTTTCCAGGACAAGACGTTTGGGAACATCATGAGCGGAATCACGAGCGCAGGCGCGTTTGCGGCATTCATGTCGACATTCTCAGGGCTGCTCGTCTCGATGTCCGGCGCATTCGCGCATGACATCTACGGGAAGATGATCCGGCCGCAGGCGACGCCCGAGCAGCGGATTTCCGCGTTCAAAGTGGCGGCGGTCTTTGTCGGGTTGATCTCCATGGGACTCGGACTGTTTGTCGAGACCTTCGACATCGCGACGATGGTCGGCTGGGCGTTCGCGATCGGCGCGGCATCCTACTTCCCGCTGCTTCTGCTCGGCTCGTGGTGGCGAGGATTGACGAAGCAGGGAGCGCAAGCGGGCATGCTTTTGGGCGGTCTGCTTTCCCTCTTCGCGATCGTATCGAACATGCTGCTCGACAAGAAGGTGCTGACCTGGGACCTTCCGCCCCTCGTCCGGTCGCTCATGGAGCAGCCGGCGATCTGGGGAGTTCCGCTATCCATCGTCACGATGGTCGTCGTTTCAAAGATGACCGCAGCCTCGATTCCGGCGGACGTGGAAATGAAGATGCTCCGGCTGCACGCGCCGGAGGAGCTTGGCTTCTCGAGAGACTACGTGAATTAATTCACGTAGTCTCTCGAGGGCTGCATGGGGTCTTTCGAGGGCCGGATGGGTGCGGCGCTACTGCTCGTAGATGTCGCGCCTAATGGCGAACATCGGGCGCCTCAATTGACCGTAGACAAGGCGCTTGGCATGCCCATCTAGCCAGGCGGTGGTCGTGCCGTTCGTGTGGAGGAAATTGAAGTGGTCGCGCAGGGACTGCTGGTTCGGAGGGGTATCGAACCAGTCGTACATCTCGAGAAAGTTGCAGAGCGGAGCGAACGATCCGTGCTCCCAGGCGAGGAGCGTGTTCGCCGGTTCTTCGGCCTCGGTCGAAGAGGCGCCAGTAGTGGTAGCTACACCATTAATTAGTTGCCAGGTCTTCATCGACATCGAATACTCCTGGCCCGCAGCCTGAGGATGGTTCGTGTAGTAATCGGAAGGATGGCTGGGGTCGAAGCCGCTTAGGGCGACGACGAGTTGCCAATTGGACGGCTGGTTCGGGCAGTGCTTGACGCCCTCGTTCTTAAAGTAGACGTCGATAAGGCCGGGACGAATGGGATTGACGGCGGGCTTATCCGTATTGCCCAAATACTGCGTCGTCGTCGGGTCGTTATTGTTATCGAAGCCGATCCACATCTGCTGGGGGGCAAAGCCGTCCCGGGGTTCGTACCGTGCGGCGGGAAACCAGACGTCGTCGGAGTCACCCAGATAGAGCAGCGAGGCCATCCCGAGCTGCTTCATGTTGCTCAGACAGACCGCCTGCTTGGCCGCCTGCTTGGCTTGCGCGAAGACCGGGAAGAGGATCGCGGCAAGGATCGCGATGATCGCGATGACAACCAACAGTTCGATGAGCGTGAATGCGCGGGACCGTCTCATGTCGTAAGCGTAACACGCTTGGTAACGCGTTACCAGTTCCCAATAATTTGTGCGGAAGTTCGAAAAGACATCGCCATGATTGTGAGTACGGGATTTACCCCGCCATTCGTCGGGTGAATTGCGCCATCTGTTATATAAACGTTTTCTGTTCCATGGACCCTGCCCTGTAGGTCGACGACGGAAGTCGCTGGATCCGGGCCCATTCGGCAGGTACCGGCTTGATGCTGGCCGGCGGATAGGTAGAGACCGTAGGAGCGCGTCCATATCTTCTCGGCGCCGGCGGCTTGCAGCCATTCCTTCGCCCGGCCGGTAAGGTGCGTGGTCGTGCGGACGGTTTCGGGGTGCGTCGTGCCGCTTAGGCGAGCGACGGGCATGCCGAACTTGTCGCGTACCTGCCAATCCAGGGTGACGCGGCTATCCGCACTCGGGATTTCGTGAATTGGACCCATGACTTGAATAAAACGCGGATAAGTCTCGCGCATCCACCGCTTGTGAGCGAGGCCCCAGGCAGGGACCTCGGGCGGGCGAAAGGCTTTGGCGTACATGATCGGCATCGTGATGAAGTCGTCGGCAAGCATGCCGCCACCGATGATGCCGTCGTTGCCGTGGCTGAATTGAAGCGTCGCGATGGAGACGCCGGGGCCCACGCCGTCCCAGATCGGATCGGCCATGACGCCCCAGGCGGTGGCGTAGTAGTGGCCTTGGAGGTTACGGCCGACTTGGTCGTAGGCGTTGCCGATGTTCGAAGCAAGGAGAAGACGGGCGGTCTCGATGGCGCCCCCCGAGACGACGACGACATCCGCCTCGACTGAGATCTCTTCGCCATCTTTAATGTACGTAACACCTTTGGCATGGCCGTCTTGCCTATCGATACGGACGACCATCGCCTCGGTGATTAGGTCACACTGGCCGGTGGCGATGGCGCGGGGGATGACGGTGTTTTGGGTGCCGTTCTTGGCGTTCGTCGGGCACTGGAAGCCCACACAGTGCTGACATGCCGCGCACGCCGCGCGGCCGTCGCGGGGGACGGTGTTGATGAGGAGGGGCGGGGTTACGGTGGACCATCCGAGTTGCTCCGCGCCTTTGGCCAGCTTCTTGGCCTTCGCGGTTCGGGGGGTGGGTGGCATCGGGTGGCTTTCGGCCTCTCCGGCGACGCCGATCTCTTGCTCGGCCCGGGCATAGAAGGGGGCGAGCTCTTCGGGCGTGATCGGCCAGTCAACCAGTGAGCTTCCCGCCGGTACGCCGTAGGTGCTGGCCATACGGAAGTCGCCGGGGACCATACGCCAGGCCTGGCCGCCGTAGACGAGGGTTCCACTGCCGACGGCAGAGGCGATGGCCTGATAACCGCCTTCGTGCGGTCTTACGATGCGCTCGCCGCGATCGTCGACGAAGACGCGTGGATTGCCTTCGATGTCCGG
>Ga0206939_10317_pt1 | contig 10325 bp, 6 predicted proteins | sample Alteio_BWOrgHeat_10_FD_152921 | JGI IMG/M metagenome (GOLD analysis project Ga0206939, IMG submission 152921) | Enriched cells from forest soil in Barre Woods Harvard Forest LTER site, Petersham, Massachusetts, United States -... | ecosystem: Environmental > Terrestrial > Soil > Temperate forest >... | reverse complement strand
TGTGCTTGCCCGACGTCGACTCGTTCGAATACAGCAAGTTGTCCATCGAATCGTACGTGTAACTTCCCGAATAACTCTGCGCTCCCACTGTCACGTCCGCGATCAGACGATCCTTCGCGTCGTACGTATACGTCGAGAAATTGCCGTTCATCTCGAAACCGGTCGACCGGTTCCAGTTCGCGTCGTACGTGTACGTGAACCAAGTCATCGCCGCGTTCGCGCTGGAATAGTGCACCACCGAGGTGATGTTCCCTCCGTTGTCGAAATGCCACTGAGTTCGGGTTGAATTCGAGTGCGTAATGCTCGTAATCCGCACGTTCGCGTCGTAACTCCACGTCGTCAGGGTTCCGTCCGCCTCCAAAATCGTATGAACGCGCCCTCCCGTATCGAGGCCGTACAAAACCCGATCTCCATCCGGGTCGATAAGGCTAATTAGCCGGCCTGCAGCGTCATACCGGTAACTGCAAACGAGACTCGCCTCCGTTTTACGCAACAGTTGGCCCACCGGGTCATACGCATAGGTGCTGGTGCCCGTGATGTCCACCATGGTCGTCCGATTCCCCACTGGGTCGTACTGGTAGGTCACCGCAAACGGCGTCTCGTCGTAAACAATCGTCGTCAGCCGCCGCAACGCGTCGTAACCGTATTTCGTCACGCCTCCGTCCGGGAAGATCCGTGTTGTCACGTCTCCGCGCAAATCCATCAGATACGTCGTCACGTAACCGATCTGGTTCGTGATCGAAACCATCTCGTCCCGGGCGCTATAAACCATCGTGACGATACCGCCCCGAGGATCCAGAATCGAGACCTGGTTTCCGTTCGGATCGTAAACGAACGTCGTCGCGAAATGAAGCGGATCGATCGTCGCAATCTTCCGACCCAGCGCATCGAAAACGTTCGTCGTCACATGGTGAAGCGGATCGGAAACCCGAATCTGATTCCCCTGCAAGTCGTACCCATACGTCGTTACGTGGCTCAGTTGATCCTTCGTGGACGTCACCTGGTTCGCCAAGTCATATGCCGTCACCTGCACCGTCCCAAGAGGCTCGGTCAAGGTGGTCAGCCGGCCTAAGGCATCGTACGCATACTTCGTCATCAGCGTCGGAGGGGTCATCACCGAGATCACCCGTCCCAGCGGATCGTATTGGGTCGTCGTCCGCTGCGCCAGCGGATTGATTTCAACCGTACGTCGCCCGGCGAGGTCATAAACATACGTGGAGATCGCCAGATTGGCGTCCTGCACGCTCGCCACCCGTCCCGCCCCGTCGTAATGGTAGGTCGTCACGAAGTTCCGCGCGTCCATCACGGACACCCGCTGCCCGACCGCGTCGTAGGCGAACACGGTCACGCCACCAAGAGCGTCCGTAATCGTCTGGGGCCGGTTGGACGTAGCCTGATAACCCGTCACCGTCTGAAATGCCAACGCGTCCGTAATCGTCGTTTGGTTGGAGTTCTGGTCGTACTGATAGGTAACTATCGCGCCCATCGGATCCATGGTGCTGGCGACCCGGCCCGCCGCATCGTAGCTCGTCGTATAGAAGAAGCCCCGGGCGTTCTTGTCCGCGATCTTCCGTCCCATCGCGTCATAGATAAAACTGACGCCATGCCCTAGTGCATCCACCATCCCGATCAAGTCGCGCGCATTGTAAACATTCGTGGTAACGAACCCCATGGGATCGACCACCGACACAACCCGCGCTCGAGAATCGTAATGGAATTGGGTAATCCGGCCAAGCGGATCGATCTCCGACACCTTCTTGTGCCCAATGTCGTACACAATCGTAGAGATCGCCCCCACTGGATTCATCACTGACACCAGGAAGCCCATGGAGTCATAGGCGTAGGTCGTGATATGATTAAGTGCGTCCACTTGCGTCAATCGGTTGCCGTATCGATCGTACGTATAGGACGTCCGGTTACCGAGCGGATCGACGACCGCGGCAAGGAGGCACGTGTCGTAAATGTATTGGGTGTTGGCTCCCGATGGATCGGTGATCGAAATAAGGTGATCGCTCGTGTCGTAAGCAAACGAGGTCATCCTATTGTCCGCATCGATGAGGGTGGTCACCCGCCCAAGCGCGTCGTAAAGATTTGTCGTGATTCCGCCGTCTGGCGCGATAATCGTTGTGACGTAACCCCGAAAATCGTATTGATAAGTGGTAATCAGTCCCCGAGGATCGATAAGCGTCGTAAGTTGCCCATCTAAGTCGTATACATATTGCGTTCGATTCCCCAGCGGATCCCACTTGGACGTGACCAACTTAGTTAAGCCCGTGCCCGCATAACTGAAAGTCGTGAGATTGCCCAGCGGATCCGTAATGCTCAGGATGTTGCCGTGGCCGTCATAGAAAAACGTCGTACCGTTCCCCAGCGGATCGTAGGTATTCGACAACAGCCAGCTTGTCTGGTTGTAGACCGCGCTGAAGACATAATCGCCCGCAACCTGCTCTGAAACTTTCACGCGGTTAACGTAGCCGTAGCTTCGCGTGATCCCCTCCGGCATATCCGCCGAAGTCAAGTTACCAATCGTGTCATAGTTATACGTAGTCTTGGCCCCATTGGGCGACGTCATAACATTGATGTTTGTAACAGACCTATCCCAACTCCACACGCCGGCACTACCCATCGCGGTCATTGTCAGCACCGCCCGTTTAGAATCGTAGGAGTAGGAAGTAACGAAGCTCCGCGGGTCTTCGATCGTCTCTAGAATGCTGTACGTTCCGGACGGAGCAACCTTATAAGTGTATTGGGTGATACAACCGCTCGGCTGCGTCAATGTAGTCAAATAGCCAAGCGAATCATATTCGAATGTGACCGTGCGGCCCGCCCAATCGACGATGCGGGTAACGCAATCGGGATTGCCGGTATCGTCATAGTGAAAGCCAACCTCGCGATTGTCCGCCGCAACAATCGAAACCAGGTGGTCCGAAACACCATACTCATAGGTATGCTTTACCCCCGACGGATCGACGACGTTGGTGATACGCGAGTAGTAGCCTCCTACAAGGTTGTGCCCTCCCTCGTATTGGATTTGCATCCCGTCCGGGAACGTCTCCGTATAAAACATGGTGTCGGACATATTGTCCCAAAACGCGGACATTCCTGACGTCGCCCCACTATTCGGCCAAGTATCCGGCGTCGAGATCATATAGTGGTATTCGTAAATGGTGAAGTCACCGCGAACAACCGTAAAGATAACCCCAGGCGTGCTTGCCCCAGAGTCGTAGTACTGCCAGACGTAGCCCATCGGGCTCGCCAATCGTCCCTTTCCGAAGGGCTCCGGTTTTGGAATCGGAATCGTGACGATGTCCTTGATCGAACTATAAAAGACGCTTACGTCGACGTCGATCTTCTTAGAACGAAGGTGAACTTCTGGGTCTACCTTGAGGACGCCGGTAACTTCGTCGGGAAAAGGCCGATGGGGATGCGTGTTCGGATCGGCCTGTCCTCCCGGCAGCGGACTACCCGCGCGGGTTAGGAAAGGGCCTAATGCGGCAAGCGGGTCTTCGTTTAGTTGAATCGAAGTCATGGTTCCGTCCGTAATTTTCCTCTAACCTCCGGGAGGGGGCGGAGGAGGATCTACATGCATTAGCTTCGGCAAAGTCGCGACGTTCGTAAAGCCGCCTCCGGAGAACATCTGCGATGGGATCGCGTTGATTGCGACAACCGGATGAATGCCCGCCGCCTCCGACGACACGATCGTCGTCGGCTCGCCCATGTCGGACATCACCTCGTCGACTCCCGCGACTAGCCGGTCTGCGCGCACATAAGTGCCGTCCGGCCGCAGGAAGAGATGCGACTCCGAGCAGGTCACCGAGTTCTCTCCATCGGAAATCGTCAAGCACTGCGCCCTTCGCAGCGCCACCCAAATGACCCGCTGGCGAACCCGTTCACCCGCCTCGTTTCGGCTCACAAGGTGTTCTTCTTTCAAAACTTCTCCGATCGCCTTTTGAGTACCGTCCCACATCTCGACCATGACACCCAATGTCAGGCAACTCGCCGGATCCAGACAAGCGGCCCCAAAACCGGCCGCATCATAGGAGACGTAGGGACCGGCTACGGGCAACGGACCCGCGAGACCTGGAGTGCACTGCCCACTTGGTGACGGGAAACAGCCCTCGGACGGAGTCCCCGAGGGATCCGACGCGTCACCACCGCAGGACAGTTGTCCCGCCGCCAACTGTTGTAACTGAACCTGCGGCTCTGGCGTTACGCCGTCTGCCGATCGGCTGAAAGGGACGCAACTTGACATAGAAAGAGTTTACGACGGATTGATGAAATTCGATGACGAATCTTCTGGCCCTTTCATGGCAAGAGCCAGTGCGCGGAGCGCACGCGTAGGTACATCCGCCTTACCTGGTGCAAGCTCTCCGACCAATGTCGCCAAGTCTCTTGGTTCCAGCGATAAGGCTGCGGTAACGTTCCGCCCCTCGACTAGACGACACAGCACCCCTCCGACCGCAAACGAAGCCTGGCAACCGTTCGATTCAAATCGAGCTGTCTGGATCCGATCGCCCTCTACCAAAAGGTAGACGTAGAAGTACGGTCCGTTCCCGCGCAACCCCTCTTCGCCAACGTGAGTAGCCGACGCCAAACGCCCAAGGTGCGCCTTCGTTGCTAGCTCCTCCTCTGCCATGGCAGTCAGCATCAGGCATCTCCTGACTTTGCAGCCGCTTCGCGAGTGGCCGCCCTCAACTGCTGCACCTGAGCTTCCGTATCCTCATGGCCAGGGTTTAATTTGCCCGCCAATTCCATCCAACGCAACGCCGCCGGCAGGGCGCCTGCCTGCATTGCTTCCATTCCCAGATAGAACGCGGCCTCCGGCACTCCGGCCTCCGCCATCTGCGCCAGATGTCGCTCCGCCGCCGCACGGCGTCCCGTGCCAATCATGATTCGACACAACGCGACCCTTGGTGCTGCGTTGCCGGCATTCAAGCGCGCAATTTCGACCAATGCGTTCTCTCCTGCTCCCGCTCCCCCCACCCTGTCGGAGTATTGAGCGTAAAGACCGCACCATCTTTCAGAGATACCTTCGCGTTGTCGAACCATGTCCAAGAGGGAGTTGGCCGTCGTCAGGTCGCTATAAAGCAAGGCCGCCGTGAACAACGTATCCATGCTGATTCGCTGCTGCGCAGAGTCGATTGCTCGAAGCAGGTTCTTCCGGGCTTCCGCGTAGTTGCCCAATTCCAGGTAAGCCACCGCCGCGTTATGCCAAAGCTTGTGGCCCAAGATACCGACGTCATAACTCGTGAAATGGTCATCGAACGGACGCTCCATTTCCTGGTAATGCTGCACGGCCTCTTCAAACCGCTTCAAGTTGGCGAGGATGCTCCCCGACAAAAAGTGAAGATCGGGATCGTGTCCAATACGGCGAAGTCCGTCTATCGCCGCCTCCAGAGCCTCCTCCTGTCTTCCTAATGCACGCAACGCCTCTACCCGAAGTCCATACGCTTTACGTATCGGACTGTCCCCCTTTGCGTGGCACTCTTCAATCGCACGATTAAGAAAGCCGAGACCCCTGTCGTGCTCCCCTGAAAAATGTGCCGTCATACCCGCGCAGAACAGGGTGTAAGCATCGTCAGGATTCTCTGTTAGTTCAAGATCCAGCAAACCCCAATCCCGAACCCGCTTCCTTCTTTGCCCCTCTTCACTAGTGTCGTATCCACTATGTAACACGAGGGCATCAGGACATCTCGCGATGCCAAGACCCACTTCCCGAATAGATGGCAAGATCTGTTCGTGGATTCTTCGAACAAACTTAATACCGGGCTGATTGCGGAACAGTTTAACGTGATCCACGCGCGTTCCCGCCGCCGGGCCGGCGTCTACAAATTGGACGGGAATGATGAATGCCCCCACCTCCGTCGGCGCCTCCTGAATCGCTCTTAGAATCGCCTCGCCTGACCGCCACGGCAACGTATCGTCCGCGTCTAACCACAGGATCCAGCGTCCCGTCGCATACTTGAGCGACTCGTTTCGCGCGGCAGAAAAGCTGTCACACCACTTGAAGTCGTAAAGCTCCGCCCCAAACTCCTTGGCTATCTCCCGGGTCCGGTCCGACGACCCCGTATCTACGACAATGATCTGGGTGCAGAATGGGGCCGCGCTGCGCAGGCAATCTGCCAGGACTCTTTCCTCATTGCGGGCAATGATGCAGAGACTGACCTTAGCCTTCTTAGCCATTGCTCGCCACTCTTCGTAAAGCTTCTCCGGCTTCCGCTCCTTATTCCAAACTATCGGTCCGTGTCCCATTCCAGAAATGTGAGAAGCAAAACCAAGATCCAAATCCGCTCGCCACTTGTCGCGGATCTTCTTCTTTCCTTCCACAAGCAGCTTTCGGGCGTCGATCCCTTCCCGGCGGATGGTTGATGACCCGGTATGATGCACATAGGCCCGCCCGCAGACTACTAGCCTATATCCCTCTCTTCTTAACCGGTAGGATAGGTCGTTGTCTTCGTACATCCCTAATCCGAATCGCTCATCAAATGGCGTTCCGACATCATCAAGCGCCGTTTTTTTAGCGACAAAGCAGAACCCGACAAGGAAGTCAACGTCAAAATCGGTCACTTCGCGATGCGCGAACTCGTCGGCAAATAGATCGAGGTTTTCCAGACTCGTATAGGTCGGTTCGATCTTCTGTGGGCCAATGCTGTTATTCGTAAACGGCCCCACTGCCGCAATCGTGCCCGAGGAATAGAGGGTTTCCAGCAAACGGATGACGCCAGCACGAGAAACGACGGCATCACTATTAAGGAACATGACGGCATCGCCTTTTGACCCCTCATAACCAACGTTGCAGGCGGCCGCGAAACCACGGTTCTCTGAAAGACGAATAACCTTGACTCCATCAAACGACTCCGCCACGTCCGCGGCATCGTCGGGCGAGCAATTGTCCACAACGAGAACTTCGAGAATAACGTCAGAACACTTCGTCACTCCGGAAAGACATTGCCTTATTTCGTCCACGCCGCCATACAAAGGGATTACGACGGAAAGTTTGCGTTTCTTCTTTGGCGGCGCCAAGGGCTCGGCCCCCGGACGCCCGCAGTCAATATTTGCCAAAATTGACGGCGTAGAAATCGCCTCTATCGACGCATAATTACCGGGGTGAGTGGGATGCACGTTACGAAGCAGGTGATCGTTATCCCAAGCCTTCCAAACCTGATCGAACCATCCCTCCAAGACTTCATCCTTATGCCCCCAGGATTCCGTCTTCCGCTTAATTCGCGCATCAGTGCCAGCATACGAGAGGTGGTGAATAATTCCGTACGTGTCCGGCAGAAGTAGCTGTCGTCCCCCTTCATACTCCCTCACACGGGTATGCCAAGCCTTATGAGGGTTAAACATAATGTGAGGCGTAAAGGGCTCCCTGGGCCGAACGACATGGCTCGTATCCTTCCAATAGGTATCCCAGTGAATATATACGCGGTCGGCAAAATCCCTCTCGGCAATCTCTACGAGTGCATCCCGCAAGGCCGGTTCAATGATCTCGTCGCTATCGGCGGTAATAATATAGTCGAAGCCTCGCTCGACTAACTCTTTGTAGGCCGACTGCCTATGTACGGTCTCGCCGTTCCAAACCCCAACCACAACCTCGACATTCGCTTCTTCACAGACGCGAACAGTCTCTTCCCATGGACCAACCGAGTCATCCCATCCAACCCGACTCACAAACGCGATCGGCGTCCCCGCCGCCCGAAACGATTCGATAGAATATTTCAAAAAGCTGGCATCGTCATGGACCACATAACAAATTGCGATTCGTTTCATGCTCGTTCCTTCGTCGGATCGGTTGTGATCACTGCCTGTAACGCCAAGCCATTCGCGCTCTCCTAGCGTATCCCACAATGACGGAAATGGGAAGGCGTGAAGTTTGATTCTTGCGAGAGAAACCTCTGAAATCTGCCGCCTGGACGTACCGTATGTTCACAACGTCGCCAGATGGACGTGCCGTTCATACCTTAACGCTATGTAAACGGGTCAAGATCGGCAATAAGGTTTTTTGCATCGAACACATAGGTCCGCTAAAAACGATCCCGCCCCCTTGGATCCGGCATCGACACCTGGTTCCGTCGCGTGCGGTAGATTCCAATAGAGACGATGCACGTTCGTGAATGCATCCTCCAAATCTTTTCGTCTCCCGCCGAAGCGGACGAAGCGAACCGGCTCCGCAATCGCGCGATGACCGGTTTGGAAAGGGTGCGCATGCTGACGGCCATCGTCGGTGGGGACCATGAAAGAACTGAGCCCGGACTTCCCGGACCTTATCGAGTCCTTCACATCCAACCAGGTTAACTTCCGTGAGACGCCTACCCCCGCACCTGCTGCTCCGCACGTAAAACGTCACTCAGCGCGCCCCGGCGCGGTCGCGGTCCGGGACGATCCCCAGGTGCAGATCCCGCTGCTCCGGACGGAAGGGAATCGCCGCCCGAATCGCCGCCAGGAACCAGTCGCGGAACTCCTCCGACGCCTCCACCACCCCGCCGCCGATGAACACCGCGTCCAGGTCAAAGACGTCATCAGCCACCGGCAGTATACGGCTTCAGGTTTAGGGTGATCCTCTTGGGCCCACTAATGCTAACCTTCGCCTTTCCATCACGAATCCGAATAACGCAGTACCATCCAGTCTTTCGGATGGAGTAATCCATATGGTCGAAATCCTTTACCTCGTCGGCATGGAACACAAAGGAGTCATTCTTATTGACCAACCCCCATCTAAGGCGGCTGAGACGCAACAGGTCGCTTAAAGTCTCGTAATCTGAGTCTCTATTACCGGTTTTAACTAAGGGCATTGTCCAAGCCTGGAGTCTTGCGCCAGTGGATGCACGGCGAGTTTCTAATCGCCATTTCCTATACCAAACTCCATGTTCTCCTACTACAGGAAGGTCCGGACGCAAAGTCAGGAAAACGTCATCGGGCAGGCTGCACAACGGCGTCCCGATCTGCAACCACGGCTTGTTCCAGCGTAGGCTGCCATCAGCAGGGTTCGCACATTTAATGCGGATTGATTCCCTTACTTGCTCCAGCCACCCCTTCAAGCTCCCATACGTGTTCACCGCGCCGACGCTCATTGGGCCATCGCCGTACAGCACGTACTTGTTAAGGCAAATTATTCCGCCCGGGTCATATTCGTGGTCTAGTAGCTCAGACCACCGAACCTTTGCGTTCGAATCGATTGCGGTGATCACTCCCCCACATCCATAAAAGAGAAGACCAGAAGTTTTCTGGTACCGGGGAACACAGGAAGGCACAAGATCCGTGTCGCTTTCGTATAAGTGACCCTTGACCGCAACAAAAAAAGATCGCGCCCCCTCTTTGGAACAACATGAAATGGCCCGAAGAAATCCTTCTTCTGTGAAACTAAGAATGCCGCGCAAATAAGCCCCACCATTCCCTCTATTTCTCTCCGGCAACGTGCATTAAACCTTCCAATTTGGATTGTCAGGGAAATATGTGTGCTTGTATGCCACGCAGAAGACTTCGGCCACTGAATCTGGCGTACATCGGTGACGGTTAATCCCTTTGGCTCGAGGCAGTCGGTATTTTGAACTGTTACCTTTCGCCCTACTGACCAGCAATCTTTCCGGATCAGCCTTTAATCGACGTCAATCTTAAGGCCTTAGGCAGCTTTTCAAGGAAAAGCTACCTAAGGCCACGCCCTTGCCATCATCGTACTCCATCGAAACTGACCCCTCGTCCGAACCCTTAGATGGCGTCAGAGTTACGTCAAAGTCAGCAGAATGAATTGATATGGACCGATCGAAGTGGAATCGACTTGCATCAGTAGCCGACAAGGCGATTGGAATCTGATCTAAGCTGACAAGAAACTCGTCAGATCCATCGCCACGTCGCTGGTCAAGCGAGGCTGCGAGCCACGCGTCCGACTCCTGGAAGTGAAATGCAATACCTAACCTACCGTCTGCGGTCGGTCCCGATCCCTTTGACGAAAGCTCGGCTTCTGTGTCTTTAAGTTCCGGGACCACGCTATTGTCAAACAGTCGGCACTGATCGACAGTAAAGTCCCTTACCTTCGAAGTCGCAATCCATCGGACGAGACCATAAGCGAGCGAAAGGACCAGGGCTAACGTGAAAAGACCCAAAAAAGACTGCCTCTTCACGGAATTGGATACTCCATATTACTCCCGTTGTGGGTTCCGCTTTGGGAGGAAACCTCGCTACTTCAAATCCGTTTTCACCAGATAAACGGACCCCTGCCAAGCCCAAACAACCTCATGGTGCTTCGGAAGCGCCACGAGGTTCCTTCTCAGCTCGTCTCCAATGTCGATCCAGACATCCCGCACGATGCCCGACGGCTCTGCTTGTAA
>Ga0206939_10316_pt1 | contig 10347 bp, 9 predicted proteins | sample Alteio_BWOrgHeat_10_FD_152921 | JGI IMG/M metagenome (GOLD analysis project Ga0206939, IMG submission 152921) | Enriched cells from forest soil in Barre Woods Harvard Forest LTER site, Petersham, Massachusetts, United States -... | ecosystem: Environmental > Terrestrial > Soil > Temperate forest >... | reverse complement strand
GGATACTCTTTCCATTCCGGCGCTTTCAGGCGCGAAACCGTGCCGCCCTCCTGATCGATCAGCACAGGCACATCGTCCCGCCCGACGCTGGCACGCATCGCGGCGACAAGCTCTTTCACTTGCTGTTTCGAAACGCAGTTACGTTTGAACAGGATAAAACCGGCGGGTTTTTCGGATTTGAACAAGCCCTCTTCTTCCCGCGTCAACTCGGTTCCGGTAGCATCAACGATGATGGCTTTGAAGTCGGTTAGTTTTGGCATTTATACCTCTCATTCCTGTTCCGCTGCGAAGGCAGGGGCCCAGTTTCATCATTAAACCATGCATCGGCAGGACTACCGATGCTGGCCCCCCTGCCTTCGCAGGGGAACGCTGGGACTCAATGCATTACTTCTTTGCAAGGATGCACCCTTTTTTATCTGCTTTAAGCGCATCGCATATTGCGTGCGCCCTGTCTTTTGAAACAACACCGGCCTGCAGGCGGTAATAGGTGCCCTTCGCCGGTATATCGACCTTGACCAGCCGCATCTTCAGCTTGCTGAAATACGGCGGATATTTTTTCTGAAAGTGGTCCCAGTCTTTTTTTGCGTCAGTCATTTCGTGGTAGGAACCGAGCTGCACCTCATATTGCGTGTCGGCGGCGGCGGGCTTGTCCGTCGCCTGATCATCGGCTTCATCTTGGCTGTCAGCTTCCGCTTTTGCGGGCGGTGCGGCAGAGGCTGTTTTCACCGGCGCTGTTTTTGCCGGTTCTGTCTTTACCGGCTCTGCTTTAGGCACGATCTCCTCGGTGCCGTTGCCGGTCTCTTTCATCTGCATATCCAGCTTCGGCGGCAGCGCGGGAGATGATGCCACCGGTTTTACGTCTTCCTCTTTTATGGCCTGATCCTTGTCCAGCGGCTGCTCGGGCGTCGGCATGAGTTTCTCGACTTCCTGACCGCCGTTTTTTTGCAGCGGATCAAAGGCCGTGCTGTCCTGATGGCTGACTTCCATGCCGCCCGGATTGGCGGGCACGGCCTTGATCGGCGCCGTATCCGCTTTCACCAGCGGCACATCGACATTGGTATATTTTTCGGCGCCACGCGGATAGGCGTACCAGATGATCCCGCCCAATGCAGCCAGCGCGATAACAGTCAATACGCCCGGCGGCAGCGAACGCTTGGGCTCCGGCGGCGGACGCACGCGTCCCATATAGAATGAACCTATATTTTCTTCTTTTTCATCAGCCATGCATTTCCTCCAGCGGGGTCACACCCATCACCGCCAGTCCCGAAGCGATGACCGTCGCCACCGCCTTCACCAGCGCCAGCCTTGCCAGGCTGAGTTCTTTATCCTGCTCGATCAGGAAGCGCAGGGTCGTATCGTCCCGCCCCCTGTTCCAGAAGCTATGAAATTCGGATGCGAGATCGTGCAGATAAATCGTGACGCGATGGGACTCATGCGCCTCTGCTGCGGACTCAATATGGCGCGGCCAGCCCGCCATCAGGCGCACCAGTTTTAATTCGTCTTCGGTATTGAGGCGTTTCATGTCCGCTTTCATCAGCGCGGCGGCAGACAAATCCATGTCCGGCCACATCGCCCTGGCGTTGCGCATGACCGAATGACAACGCGCATGCGCATACTGCACATAGAATACGGGATTGTCCTTGGACTGCTCCACCACTTTTGCAAAATCGAATTCCAGTTCGCTGTCCGGCGTGCGCGAGAGCATAAAGAAACGCACGGCCCCCGCCCCCACTTCCTCCACCATCTCGCGGAGCGTGATGATATTGCCGGAGCGCTTGGAGAATTTCACCGGCACGCCGTTCTTGAGAACTTTCACCATCGCGCAAAAGATAACATCGATCTTCGCCGTGTTGTTGCTGAGTGCCGAGATGGCGGGGCGCATCTTGTCGAGATAATTGCCGTGATCCTTGCCGAGCACGTTGATCATCCATTTGTAGCCGCGCTGGATTTTATCGTAGTGATAGGCTATATCCGGCATGATATAGGCCCAGTTGCCATCACGCTTTTTCAACGGCCGGTCGGAAGAGTCGCCGTACTTTGTCGAGCGGAACAGCGTCAGTTCCGCCGGCTCCCAGTCTTCCATCTCCTTGCCTTTCGGCGGCGGGAGAGTGCCCTGATAGATCAGGTCCATATCCTGCAGTTTCTTGAAAACTTTTTCGAGGGTGCCGTTTTCGACAATTTCGCGTTCGTTCGAGAAAGTTTCGTGCGTAATGCCGATGAGCGCCAGATCCTTGCGAATTTCGCCCATCATCACCTTGACGGAGAAATCACGCAGCGGCGCGAGCCATTCACTTTCCGGTTTGCCGAGCCATTTTTTGCCGTCTTTGGCGACAAGCGCCTGCGCGACATCCTTCATGTATTCGCCGGGATAAAGCCCCTCGGGAATGTCGCCGATGTTTTCGCCCAGCGCCTCGCGGTAACGCAGATGCGTCGTCCGTGCCAGCACATCCACCTGCGTGCCGGCATCGTTGAAATAATATTCGCGCGTGACGTCATAGCCCGCCTTTTCCAGCAGGCTCGCCAGCGTATCGCCGATCACCGCGCCGCGGATATGGCCCGCGTGCATCGGGCCGGTCGGGTTGGCAGAAACATATTCGATATTGACCTTTTCGCCCGCGCCCAGCTTGCTGTCGCCATAGCGAACGCCGCTGGAAAGAATTTCGCGCAGAATGCCCGTCCACTCGCCGTCTTTGAGCCTGAAATTTATAAACCCCGGCCCGGCAATGGAAGCATCCGCCACGCCTGCAATCGCCTTGAGTTTTGTGACGAGCATCTCGCCCAGCTGGCGCGGATTTTTACCGGCGGATTTTGCCAGCACCATCGCCGCATTGGTCGCCATATCGCCATGCGCCGCTTCACGCGGCGGTTCGACCTTGACGCGGGATAGATCCAGCCCGGCAGGCAGTTCGCCCGCAGCGGCCATCGCTTCCAGCGCGCGGCAGATTTCCTTTTGATAGTGATTAAAAATATTCATCGAATGCCCTGACTGATATCGAATAAATCCTTATGTTCCAGAATGGCCATGCGGTCTGTCATGCTGGCGATATAATCCGCCACAACGCGGGCATGCCATGTTTTTGCGTCCCAGCCCTTCGGCGTGCGCTCGACCTGCTTCAGGCATTCGGGCGGGAGGCAGCGGCGGTGCGCCATGAAAGCCTCAAACAGCTCCTGCACGATGCGGAACGATTTCAGCCGCACGCGGCTGACGTGGTGGTGCCGGTAGAAATGCGCCCACAGAAATTCGCGCAGGGCGCGGTCGCGCTTTTTCATCGTATCGGACATGGCGATGCTCATGCTGCCCGCATGGCGGATGTCGTCAGAAGATTTTGGCTTCAGCGCAGCAAGGCGTCCCCTGCTTTCATCAAGCACATCGAGTACATAGGTACCCATGACATCACGGATGACTTCCTGCTCCACAAGCCTTTCATCGATGCCGACAAATTCCCGGCGCTTCCTGTCGATGATTTCCTGCACCCAGCCCACTTCCTCCAGATCCCTGAGCGTGAAGAGCCTTGCCGACAGGCCGTCGTCCAGATCATGGCTGTTATAGGCGATATCATCCGCCAGTCCCGCAATCTGCGCTTCAATGGAGGCGTAGGTGCCGAGCATCAGGTCCATTTCGTCTTTCAGCGTGTCCAGGGTAATTTCAAGTTTCGGCTTCTTGCCTTTTTTGACGACCGGCCCGTTATGCTTGACCAGACCTTCAAGGCTTTCCCATGAAAGGTTGAGGCCGTCAAAGTGCGGATATTTCTTCTCCAGCAGCGTCACGATACGCAGCGTCTGGTCGTTATGATCGAAGTTGCCGTAAGGCTGCATGCATTCCTTGAGGGCATCCTCGCCGACATGCGCGAAAGGCGTATGGCCGAGGTCATGCGCCAGCGCGCAGGTCTCCGCCAGATCCTCATCCGCGTGCAGCAGCCGCGCCAGCGAACGGGCCACCTGCGCCACCTCTATGCTATGCGACAGGCGGGTGCGGTATTGATCGCCTTCGGAATAAACGAATACCTGCGTCTTGAACTTCAGGCGCCGGAAGGCCGTGGAATGGATGATGCGGTCGCGGTCACGCTCGAAGGCGCCGCGCGTCTTGCTCGGCACTTCAGGATACAAACGCCCGCGGCTTTCGGCAGGACGTGCCGCATAAACCGCGAGGCCATCACCGGCGATAAAACCGGCGAGCTGATCGCTTTTACCTACTGACAGCTTTGGCTGTTTCAATTTGCCGCGCACGGACATGCGTACCCCTCAGAATTCCTTTGATTTGCAAGGATTTTAGACCATAAAGGCTAATTCTAATAACAAAAAGAACAGCTAAAATCATACTTTAGTTTTTTGTCCGGCTTATCTCTATAGTTATAGAAATGTATTACGAAATTTAGAAAATGATGCGTTAATGCGAATTGACACTAGTTTCTATAAGCGCCATAAACATCATCCACTTAACACATAGGAGAATCATTAATGGCATCAAACCTCAATCAGGTTTTTAACAAATTCGCCGGTAAAGAAGTTCAGGCTACCGAAACCGTGCATCAAACAAAATTTGGCCCGATAACAGAAGTAGACATTTCGCCAGCAGACAAAGTCCTGACTGAGCTAAGAAAGGCAATACATGATATGGGCCTGACACTGCGCGTCTGGCTGCCGGGAACATTTGGCACGATGGATTATCAACCAAATCGTGTAAACGTTAATGTTGACAAGGGCGCTGACGGTAAATACCGCATCGGTTCAAACTTCAATATGGGCTAATTGAGACGGTATTTTTAAAGACGCCCGCACGCTTCTTCATGTGCGGGTGTCTTTTTGTTTCATTGCCAAATAACCTGATGATTTGCGTTATCTTAAATTTATATGCTATAATGCAACTATGAGCACAGAAGCCATTATAACAATCTCTGACAGCGCCGCCGCACGTGTTGCCGCCATGCGGGAAAAACAGGGTAACCCGAACCTTATGCTGCGCGTGACCGTTCTGGGCGGCGGGTGCTCGGGATTCAAGTATGAGCTTGATTTTGATGATAAAACGGCGCCTGACGACATCACCTTCCGCGGCGTTCTTGTGACGGACGAGTCCTCCCTGCCCTTCCTGCAGAACGCGCTTATCGACTATGAACAAAGCCTGATGAGTTCCTCTTTCAAGATCAAAAACCCGAACGCCGCTTCCGGCTGCGGCTGCGGCAAGTCGTTTTCCACGAAAATGTAAGAGCGCCGTGAAAAATCTTCCAGGAACCAATGGCAGCTCCAAAAAAACTGGTGCTGCCGCTTTCAGGCCCGACATAAACGGTCTGCGCGCCCTCGCTGTCCTCTCCGTCCTGTTCTATCACTTTACCGTCCCGGGTTTTGGCGGGGGCTATGTCGGCGTTGACGTATTTTTTGTTATTTCCGGGTTTCTGATGACGCGGATCATTGATACGAAACTGTCGGCAAGCAGGTTTGCACTGACCGGTTTTTATATCGCCCGCGTCCGCCGCATTGTCCCGGCTCTAACAGCACTGACAGTTGCGCTGCTGGTTGGCGGTTTCTTTTTCCTGACCCCGAATGACTACGGACTTCTGGGCCGTCAGGCGTCAGGCGCTGTAACATTTGTCTACAACATATTATTATCCCACAAGGCGAATTATTTTGACGCGGATACGCGGGAGAAATGGTTTCTGCATACCTGGTCCCTGTCCGTCGAGTGGCAATTCTACCTGCTTTTCCCCTTCATCCTGATGGGGCTGAAAAAATTCAAAGACGGACGGTTTTTAAAACAGGGGATCATCGCGGCTTTTATTTTCTCCCTCCTTCTGTGCGCCGTGAAAACGCGGCAGAACCAAACGGCGGCTTTTTACCTGCTTGATACGCGCGGATGGGAATTTTTAGCGGGCGGGCTGGTTTATTATTTTGACCGTTATCTTCCCCGGAAAAAATATCTTGAGTACGGCGGGATTGTCCTGATACTCCTCGCTGTTTTCTTTTACGCCGATGGCCTTGAATATCCGGGCTGCTGGGCTTTGCTGCCCGTCCTTGGCGCAGCCGCCGTTATCGGCGCGCGATCGACCGGCAGATTGCTGGACAACAGGCTCATGCAGTTCTTTGGCGACATTTCATACTCCCTCTATCTCTGGCACTGGCCGGTATTTCTCGGCGCCAGATATTTCGACGTCATACTCTCCTCGCTTCATATAATATTCCTTCTTGCCGTTTCCACGCTGCTGGCAACCGCTTCTTACATGTGGATCGAAACACCCTTCCGTCATGTAAAAAGTAGTGCCTCCGATAAAAAGACGCTTGCGCTTTTTCTGGGCGGGATCGCCTCCGTCGCCGGCGCCGCTTACCTGATTTTTTTCATGAACGGGTTGCCCTTCAGGGTGCCCAAAGGCGTGCAGACAGCGGAAATGGAATTGCAGGATGTAAACCCCCTGCAAAGCGAGTGCTTCTTTCATGAGAACCAGCCTGTTTGCAGACTCGGCGCAAAAGCCGTGCCTTCCGTCGTCATCTGGGGGGACTCGCACGCCGATGCCGTTTTCACAACTCTCGGTGAATCCTTAAACGAAGCAGGACGCGCCGGGCTTTTTTATGCCGTTTCCGGCTGCCCTCCCGTTCCGGGCGGATATGTCAGGCACTCGGCGAAGGACGGCTGCAACGAATTTAACCGGACGGTGTACGATAAAATTATTTCCGACCCTGCGATCAAGGATGTTTTGATGATCAGCCAGTGGCCCGTGTATCTGAAGGGCTACGTCAGCAAAAAATCTTTTGATGATTACATCGTTTTCACGAAGGGAGAAAAAGCCGACGCGCTCAACCTGCAGGAACGCACAAGACTGTACGCCGAAAAAACAATCGAGACGATGTGCTCCCTGACGGCGCATGGAAAAAGAGTCTATGTGATGGAAACCGTTCCTGAAATGGACCGCAGCGTCCCGACAGAACTGGCAAAATCAAGGCTGCTTTATCATAGCGACGCAGACATCAGCGTTTCCCTGTCCGACTACGCCCAGCGAAACGCGCCTGTTTTAGAAACGTTTAAAAAAGCAAAAAAGCAATGCGGCATCCATATACTCGATCCAAAGCTGTTCCTGTGCGACAAGAAATCCTGTCAGGCAATTAAAAACGGCATCCCCCTCTATCGTGACGATAACCACCTGAGCGAATACGGCAGCCGCTTTTTAAAGCCGATGTTTAACGCTTCGCTTTTGTAGGATGGCCGTGAAGTCAGTCGGGATCTAAAAATTCTCACCGCTTGCCAACCGAAGCTTGTCACAACTTAACCAGTCTCCCTTCGCCAAGGCTTCGGGAGACCCACCTACAGGTTTTAAATATATTAATGCGTAGGTTGGTCGGGAAAGCGGGATTCGAACCTTGTGCCTGTAAACATATTTTTGTCCTTATGTGATAAACTCTGCTATAAAAATGTTTAGATACAATCTGTTAGGTATTTTTTTGGTGCTTTCATTGCTCATCTTTTCTTCCTGAGAAAAGTTGTTTCTGGCTTAATGCCTGCCACTCTGACGTCTATTGTCGATGGACATAAATTGTCTAATAAAAACAAGTAGATGCGAGCGCAGACTTCCTATATCCCATTGGGGTACATTTTTACTTGAAAATAGTATCCCAATGGGATACTATGGAAGTATATGGATCAAGATCATTATGCCGTTGTAGAGCACTCCCATTACATCAGGAAAGCACAAAAAGTGCTAACTGATGAGCAAATGAAAGAAGTTGTCGATATCGTCTCTAAGGAACCAAATATCGGTGAGGTTCTGACAGGTACAGGCGGCATCCGCAAGTTTCGTTATGCAGGAAACGAAGGCCGGGGCAAGAGCGGAGGCGTCAGGATTATATATCTGGCCATCACCAGAAAAGGCGTTGTCCATCTGGTCGATATTTTTGGCAAGAATGAAAAGGCAAATCTGACCAAAGCGGAAAGAAATGAAATGGCCAAAGTGGTCAAACTGATAAAAGGAGAATGAGCATGAAAAGAAAAAGTAAGATGACAGCCGGACAATCAATCATCAAAGGCTTAAAACAAGCTCTTGCTTATGAACAGGGCAAAAAGACAGGCGCACGTGTGCATCATATGAACGCCGCAGATGTCACTGATATCCGCAAAAAGACAGGACTGACGCAATCTCAGTTCTCAAAAGCATTTGATATCCCGGTATCTACGTTGAGGAAGTGGGAACAGGGAAACCGTATTCCCAGAGGCCCAGCTGGCACATTGCTCAAAGTGATAGAATGGAATCCTAAAGTCGTCATGGATGCATTGCGGATTTAAGCTTTAAGCCACCTATCCCAAACCGAACCACACTTGAAAACGGCTCAACTGAGAGAACCCGGCATTCATGGCCAGATCTTGATATTCTCAGCAGTGTGGTTCGAAATCGCTATCATCAAAACCGCACCAGTAGTGGGGATAATTGGCTGTTTTCTCTCATTGGCGGCTATGGGCAGGATAAATGGTCGGAGTGCAGGGATTCGAACCCTGGGCCTCTTGCTCCCGAAGCAAGCACTCTACCAGGCTCGGGTTACCTAAAACAAACTAAAATCAGCCTGTTACACCCTCTTTTTAATATGCCAACCACCGCAATGTCAATGAGATTTTGTACGCATTGTGGGAGGAGTGTGGTGAAAAAATGCGCTTTCCAAGAGAATAACTAGACTGAGAAGTACCCTATGACTTTCTACACTTAAACTCAAAAAAGGGCGCTGATTAGGGTACACGCTCACATTGCCCCCTTCTCGTCTCCAACTCTCGTAGCACCGCGATAGCTTGGCTTGATAACGGAATTATCCGCGCATGTCCGTTCTTGGCAAGAGGGATATGGAGTACCTTTGCAGTAAAGTCTATGTCCGCCCAGAGTATCCTCACAATCTCCCCTCTACGCATCGCTGTAGCCACGGCGAACCGTATCATAGGCAGAACCAACGGATTTTGTGTTTTCTGTGCCGCTTCTACAATCTTCTCGAATTCACCCTCTTCCAAACGGCGGGAGCGTCCGGCTTGGTGTTTGATGATCGGAAGCTTTTTTAACGGATTTTCACGGATAGGAATATTCCAATCCCTCTCTGCTATGCTGAACATATGCTTTAGCAGAACCAATTCCCGCTTTATTGTGCCCGGTTTAACTTCTTTTAAGCGCCTATCCCGATATTCACTAAATTTGGAAGATGTAATCTGTGCCAAGGTCAAGTTGGAGAACGGCTGCCGTATTAGGGCATTGAGAAGATACTTCTCGCTATCATGGCTCTTCTTCTTGACGCTAATCTCATCCCTATACCGTTCAATAAGGTCTTTCAGCTTGCACTGGTCAAGAACCTTAGTAGGTGTTGGCAGTTCCCCACGGTCGGCCTTGACTTCCATATGCCTAGCCCATTCAGCGGCATCAGCGCGTAAGTGAAAAGTCCTGCAAACAGGGGCAAGCCCCTTGCGTCTTATCTGCACCTCGTACTTACCGCTTGCTGTCTTGCGAATAGCCGCCATCGTCCCTCCCAAGTGGGGATAGTGTGGTGATGGCTAATTTTGGAGGTTTTAGGTTTCCCTGCTTCCCCGTAACTCCTTGAGTTACTAAAGGAAAAAATGGTCGGAGTGCGGGGATTCGAACCCCGGGCCTCTTGCTCCCGAAGCAAGCACTCTACCAGGCTGAGCTACACTCCGTACCGGCGGGAACAGGCCCCTTTTCTACACGTTTTTTGGAAAGTTGCAAGCGGGAATTAAGCAGGAATTGAGCGGTCTTTTTCGAAAAAACCCCGGATTGCGTTGTTAATGGCCTGAATGGAGACGACGCCCTTGTTTTCAACCCTGAAAAGAAGGCAGTGCTCATCGTAAAATACAGGCGCTTTGGGCACGCGTTTTAATTTTTTTTGTGCCCTCATCGCAACCCGCGCCGGTAAGAAACCGTAGCCACAGCCATGCGCTACCAGATCGGCAATCACTTCAAGATTGCCGGAGGTAATTGTACGGTCGAATACTATGCCCCTTTGTGCAAGCTGCCGCGCCAGCGACTGGAATTGCGCCAGTTCGGGATCGCAGATCAGAATGGCTTTCCCATCGGTCAGGTTCTGTGTTGCATTACCGCCCTTCTCGCTGGTCCAGAGCGTCAGTTCACCTTTACAAAGAGGATGTACCACAAGATCGGGATGCCGTACCGGCTTGACGACGATGCCGACGTCAACTTTCATGCTGATCACATCCTCGGCAATTTTGCGCGACAGGTCATGCTTAAGTTTTATATCCAGCTTCGGGTGCGCCGCCATCAGCTCCGGCAGAAACCCCGACAGCGAATAAAGCGCGACGGAAGGATGACAGCCGATGGTATAAGAACCCTGCACCTCATTCACCGAAGACAGCGTCTCGGCCCT
>Ga0206939_10313_pt1 | contig 10360 bp, 13 predicted proteins | sample Alteio_BWOrgHeat_10_FD_152921 | JGI IMG/M metagenome (GOLD analysis project Ga0206939, IMG submission 152921) | Enriched cells from forest soil in Barre Woods Harvard Forest LTER site, Petersham, Massachusetts, United States -... | ecosystem: Environmental > Terrestrial > Soil > Temperate forest >... | reverse complement strand
GACGTTCTCGCTTGCGTCACCCTTGGTGGTGGTGTGCCCAAAGGTCTTCCGAGCCGTAGCCAGCCTTTGCTGGATGTCGTCGTGAAGTCCGCCGAGCAGCTCTATGAGAGACCAATTGCTCACTTTGCGCCTCCTCCGGAAAGCTCCTTGAAGGGCGGTGTCGGTGGATGGCGTTCCACGACCTCTTTCGCAAGATCATGGGTAATGGGATTGGAGGGAAAGGCCGCCAACACCAGGCCGGGGAGCAGCCGCTGTGCGAGGTCCGAGTAGGTGTAGCCGTAGGAACGTCCGTGAGTCGCTCCGGTCGCTACCACCAGCGCGTGGATCTGCTGAGGGGTAAACTCCAGCTCCTCGAGCACCGGCTTCAGGAGAGCCAGGCGCTGTGCTTCATTCGGCCGCGTGAAGGCAAAGGTCACGGCCGCGCGGCGCCGTACCGCCGGATCGAGAGCATCCAATCGATTCGTGCACATGACGACGATGACCGGAAGGTTGCCGGTAGCGAGATCGTCCACGCCGCGTATCAGGGCGTTCACGCCGGCGCGGTCCTCGTGGTGCATCTGCCCGAGTTCACGGGACTGGGCCAGCGCATCCGCCTCATCGATCAAAAGAACGATGCCGGAATTGTGTTTGCCGCCGCGTCCGGCGGCCCTCTTCGCCGCCTGCTTCACCTCTGAGAAGGCCGCGGATATCAAGCTCGTCATTTCGCCTACGGCACCCGTGCCGCGTGCGTTGAGACTGAGCGCATAGAGGGTCACGCTGATGCCGGCATCGCGTGCGATGGCATCACCAAAGGTCTCAGCCAGAACCGTTTTGCCCGTCCCGACATCACCGGCAAAGATGAAGAGGGGAGGGCGGTCGCGGAAGAGATCGATGATCTTGCTGCTGTGCCGATGATGCTTCTTGCTCCATGCAGCCAAGCTGTCGGGATCAAGCAGCAGCCTGCCTTCCTTCAGCAGCCGCTCCTTCATGTCATCGACGCCGACCAGCGACGCAAAGCGCCGCGCCGCAGCAGGGTCCGGGTATTCCCGCACTTCTTCGAAAATGCCGACGTTGCTATCTGTCATGCGAGTGGCTGAAAGGTGAGGCGGTTCAATCCGCATCCGCCGGAATAATAGTTGCGATCAGACGTCCAGTAGCCCGCACCGTCCGTGGGCGGCTGGCCCCCCGGTCTCTGAAGGGGAAGACCTGCCTCAAAGCGCGCCTGCTGCTCTATTGAGAGCTTGTAGAAATTGGGACTGGGGGTGAGAAAATTGAAGAACGCGGCGCCCCTCACATCGACGTACGGCACGACCTTGCCCGGCCTGTCGTCGGTGGTCAGCTGACCGTTCGCATCCACCTTGTACCGCCAGCTGACGATGCGCTTCCCGTCCTTCTTGTACCCGAATTCATATTCCTGCAGATAGCCGGCGTTCAGGTACTGCGCCAGCTCTTCCGCATATTCGCGAATCCGGGTTTCGGTGGGCATGCCGTAATACTGAGCGCAGAGGTGCATGTCGGTGGCCACCTTCGAAGCAAGCTTGCGCGCGTTGATAATCGTGAACGATTCTGACCGAGTAACACTAAAGCTGCTCATGGCTCCTACCCCCTAAAAGATGGTCCGAGAACGTCCTGCCAGCACTCAACCGCGCGCCCGCGCGTGGTTGCGAACCGAGCCTCGGAGATCGCTTCTAGCGCGTCTTGCGCCGCCGCCACGATTTTCTGCCGGTGGCTGTCGTCGTAGACCGACGCAATATTGTTCGTTTCATTGACCGGGTCGAAGATCTCAATCGCCTTGCCCGTCGGCGCCGGCAGCTTCGATGCCGGGTAGTAGTCGGTAAAGGCGATCCGCGCCTTGAGCCGCGACTTGACGATGTAGGTAAACACCTTTTCGAGGGCCACGGTGTAGTCGCCCATGTTGAGGCCGCCGTCTGCCAGGTGCGCGAGGATCAGCTCGGTCATAAACGACTTCAGCTTGAAGTCGGCGTCCTTGATCTTCTGCTGGCGCACCCACCATTTCACCAGCCGGATCACCTGGGCGAAGTGCTGCTTCTGCTGTCCTTTCCGCTTGCGGATGAACGCCAGATGCAACGGGATACTGCTAAGAACCGGGTCGCCGCCGTCGTTCGCAAACAGATAGCCGCGATCGTCCGGGTCGCCTTTGTATTCGATCGGCACGACATCGACGCTGAGGCCGCTGACCGCAAACTTGATGCAGACGGAGTGATGGTTCGGCTTGATCTGTTCCCGCTTCATCTGCGGATAGGCTTCGCGCAGGCGCTCGGCCAGCCACTCCAGCAGGTCCGGCTCCTTCTTGGGCACCTTGTCGGCTTTAACGTAGAAGGCAACGTCGATATCGTTAAGCGTCTTCAGTGCTGTGCCCTTGGCCAGGCTCCCCGACAGCAGCGTCTTGATCAAGCCGTAATCGGGATGGTCCGCGGCATACTTGTCCAGCTTCTCCCGCAGGCGGCGCACCTGCTCGCGGAAATCGGCTGCGTCTTCGCGCTTCAGGTTGACCGACTCATCGGCAAAGTACGCAATGTCGGCGTGCGTGATCTGGGCCGCGGCGAGCGGGCCTTCCAACATCTGCTGTGCGAGTGGGCTCACCGTGTGCCTCCGCGCGGGTGCCTGGCCTTCAGCATTTGCGAAAGTGACTCGTCCCCGAACCGCTCACGCAAGGAGTCGAGCCGCATGTCGCTGCGTACGCCCGGCGCAAAATCGGGTCCGTACTTCTGCCGGAGCGTTCGAACGAGTGTGTCGCCGCGCTTCTGTCGGATTTCTCCGTCGTCGTCGCGGGTTCTGCTATCCAGTCCGATCTGGTGATGCTTGTTTCCGTTGGCCATCTGTGCCTCCTAAAAACGTGATCCGGGTGAGGACTTCGCACTCTACATATAACACAAAAGGTTCCTACTGCAAACTTATTTGCAATGTTATCAATACAAACATGTCATTATTGTTGACATTGGTGCTGTATACGGTTACAGTGACTTCCGGATCTGCCGATGAATAATTCCGAATGGTTTTACAAGAAGATTGGTGAAAACATCAAAGCCAAGCGCCGGGAGCGCGGGCTATCCCAGGAAGGCCTGGCCAAAGCCGTTGGGCTTAAAAGGCCGTCCATGAGCAACATAGAGAAAGGGCGGCAAAACATTCTTCTGCATACGTTCTGCGACATCGTCGAGACGCTCGGCACGAACGCAAACACTTTGCTGCCGGAGCGGCAGCGGGCCGAGCCAACACAAATGCCTGACCTAACCTCGTACTCTAAAGAGGTAAGGGAATTCGTTGAAGCCGGAATCAGGCCAGCAGAAAAGGAGGAAAGCCATGCCCATTCGAAGACGGAAAATTGAGTCGCTCACAGACGAATTATTGGTCGAGCACGGCATTGCGGCAGCTCCGGTTCCCGTGGAACGCATCGCCAAGGCGAAGGGTGCGAGGATTTTTTACCAGTCGCTCGAAAATGATGTGTCGGGTTTTCTCTACAGAGATACGGGTCAAACAGTCATCGGCGTGAATACCCATCATGCCCCAGTGCGGCAGAATTTTACGGCGGCGCACGAGCTGGGGCACATGCTGCTGCACGACCAGGAAAAACTTCACATCGATCACAGTTTCTTCGTACGGCTCCGTGATGATGTGTCTAGCCTGGGAACGGACGATGACGAACGCGAGGCAAATCTTTTTGCTGCCTCGCTTTTAATGCCCCGCCGTTTTCTTGAGGAGGATCTCCGAGCTGAGCAGTGGGTCAATCTGCTCGATGACGACTTACTCTCGGATCTTGCCCGAAAATACGGCGTCAGCACGCAGGCGCTCGTCAATCGGCTGAAGAATCTCGGCTACATTCCCGACTAGAGCTAGAGGATGCCGGGGTTGTCCCAGAATGATCGTTCCCTGGAGGCGGAAGAATAACTATAGCGTAGTGTGGGGTGACATCAAGGCGATTTGACATTCCATTTTCGATGGCCTCCGGGCTATCCAGAGGGCTACTTCGATTTGGACATAGAGCGCTGGAAAGCGCCTACGCTCTTTTCACAGGTTCCTTAGCTTTTATGGACGACTTCGAACGAATACCCGTCCGGGTCAAATACATCGGCGGCGTAGTATCCCGGATAATATTCCATTCGTGCCCGCGGTGAAATGTTGTCCCTGGCACCAGCGGATATTGCCGCCCTGTAGAATTCATCGACCTTTTCGTTGCTTTCGGCCATTAACCCCCAGTGAATGGACGCTGGATCAGGCTTCCCTTCCTTGAGCCAGAAGAACGCCCTCTTGCCATCGCCAAATCCCCATAGATCAGGATGATCACCTTTGCCCTTGTAGGGTAGGAAGAACTTGATATTAAGAGGCTTCAAGGCCGCCTCATAGAACGCCAACGAACGTTCGACATTGCTGACAGTCAGAATCATGTGGTCGAGCATTGTTCTCTCCTTAACGTCACAGCCGCTTCAGCGGCCCTTGGCTTGCACACATAAGACGGGATTTAGAGACGCTCGATTAGAGACTGCGAAGGGCTGTCATAAAGTTCTTTCGGCGTCTGCTCAATCCACTAGCTCGCGGTCGCAAGGTGATCCGTCTTATCCGAGTTCAGATAAAAGGGCTTTTTGTACGGTTCGACGGGGAAGCCACCGGCTCTCCAGCCATCGAGGCCTCCTTTGAGGAATTTGATCCGTAAGAATCCCATGGCGAGGGCCCGATGCAAAATCATGCGACTGGTTTTGTCGCTCGGGCAGGTGCAGTAAACGATCAGGTCTCGCTCTTTCGGAAGCAGCGAAGGATTCGCGCGCACCTCCTCGGGTGCGAGCCACTGTGCGCCTGGGATGATGACAGAATCTCCCAACAAATCCAGCGGCTGGCGAACATCAAAGACGAGAACATCCTGCTTTGAAGCCAACAACGTTTGTAAGGCTTCCGGTGTAATGGTGTGTCGTTCCATTTCGCGACGGTCTCTCATGCGTTTAGCCAGAACGACAGCCAGAACAGCAACGCAAATGATCGATATCGCCAAGAACATCTCTCCTACTCCTTGACAGTACTCAGATTCGCCGGGAAGCTGATCGGATTCATCGTCGACATCGAGTCAGGCCCACCGCTGATTTCCGCCGTAGCCGGCCTGCGCACAATTTGAGAATCCGAACTCGTCACCGACCCCGTTGCCTTCCTTATGCCTCACAAGCCTCGCCGGACGCATGCAATACTGCGTTCTCAGCGCCAACCGAGCGCCGGAGCAACAGCCGTGAGAATTCCTTCGATGACATGCGCGTTATATGCAACGCCTAATTGGTTCGGAACCGTAAGCAAGAGAGTATCTGCCTCGGCGATCGCCTCGTCTTTTCGAAGCTCCTCAATCAGAACATCCGGTTCAGCAGCGTAGCTGCGTCCAAAAATCGCCCGCGTGCTTTCGTCAAGGTAACCGATTGAGTCCTCCTCCTTTGAACCTCTTCCGAAATAAGCGCGATCGCGGTCATCGAGCAACGCGAAAATGCTGCGGCTGACGGAAATGCGGGGAGTACGGGTGTGACCAGCCTCCTTCCAGGCTGCGCGAAAGGCACGAATCTGCGCGGCTTGCTGGATGTGGAGCGGCTCGCCTGTCTCGTCGAATTTGAGCGTTGAGGTCTGCAAGTTCATTCCCAGCTTTCCAGCCCATGCAGCCGTAGCATTGGAAGCAGATCCCCACCAGATCCGCTCACGCAATCCTTCGGAGTGAGGCTCAAGGCGCAGAAGCCCGGGAGGATTGGGAAACATCGGACGCGGGTTTGGCCGCGCGAAGCCCTTCCCCCGCAGCAGCTCGAGAAATTCTTCGGCATGTCGCCGTCCCATCTCTGAATCGTCATCGCCTTCAATCGGACGGTAGCCAAAATAGCGCCAACCATCGATGACCTGCTCGGGAGAACCGCGGCTGATACCCAATTGCAAGCGTCCACCAGCGATCAGATCCGCAGCACCGGCGTCCTCCGCCATGTAGTGAGGATTCTCATAGCGCATGTCGATCACGGCGGTGCCAATTTCAATCTTCCGCGTTTTTGCGCCAACCGCTGCGAGCAGTGGAAAAGGTGATGCCAGTTGCTGCGCGAAGTGGTGAACACGGAAGTAGGCTCCGTCCATCCCCAGGCGCTCGGCCTCTACGGCAAGGTCAATGGACTGCAGGAGCGCATCAGCCGCCGATTGCGTTCGCGAATGCGGTGAAGGTGTCCAATGTCCGAATGAGAGGAAGCCAATTTTCTTCATGTGATCCAAGTCTGCCACGGTGGTTTAGAACTACAGCCATTTCCAGATAGACCTCGCACCTTACGGCTTAGCCAAGCCAATTATTCCTGCGCCGCGGGCTTTGCGGCTAGAACGTCTTTGAAGCTGGCGCGATATTGCAGGAAGACCAGGATCCAGAGCACAGAGGCAACCAGTGCCGGCGGAATGCTCGCCGGCGCAAGCGTCAGATGAAACGCGAGGATGTTATAGAGTTCAGCGGCAAGCAGGGTAAGCGCTAGCGGAACAAAGAAGCCCGAAAGCAACAGCAGGCCGCCAATCAACTGCACTGCGAAGAAGAACGCGGCGAAATGTGACCCACTGATGGCAACGAAGAACTGAATCGCAAGCGGGTTCGTCGGCGGTGGTTGATGGATGAAGTTGATAAAGCCGTTAAGGCCGAAGACTGTAAAGATCAGCCCAAGCAGATAGCGCGCGATGATAGAAACTGTTTTCATGGTCGTCTCCTTTAGATTGTCTGCGCGTGCGATTGCACGACTTGAAGATGCGGGGCCAGAAACGCGTCGCGGTCCAGCCCTTGGTTGAGCGCAGCAGTTCCGCCAGCAGTGAGAAAAGTCGCATCGGTTACACCGAGGAAGCCGAAGACTGACCGCAGATACGGCTCGACAAAGTTGAAAGAAGACATCCGCGTCTGCGCGTCATAGATGCCGCCGGTTGCGATGATGAAGGTCGCCGTCTTGCCTGTGAGGAGTCCTTTTGGCGTTCCACCTGCATAGGAAAAGGTCCTGCCGACGCGCGCGATCTGGTCGATCCAGAGTTTGAGCACCGAAGGCACGCCGAAGTTATGCATCGGCACCCCGATCACGTATTCATCCGCCTGCTCAAGTTCGGCGAGAAGGGTGTCCGAAACTGCCAGCAGCTCCTTCTGTTGCGGAGTGCGCGCCTCTTCCGGGGTATAGGCAGCGCCAACCCACTCGGCGGTGATAGGCGCTATCGCGGTGGCGTTCAAGTCGCGGTCGATGACCGTTCCATCCGGGTGGGAAGACTTCCATTGGTCAACAAACGCACCGGTAAGTTGACGCGAGACGGATCGCCCGTACAGCGGGCTGGAGTCGATATGGAGCAGCGTGGACATGACGAAAAACCTCCAATACAACAATTGATGTGTAATCGACAAATGTTGATCCAATAAATCGACGAGTGTCGCATAAGCATCTATTGACGAAGGAGCGTAGTCTAGAGATCGGAATGGTTGAGACGACTCAATCCGGATCCGCGGCGGAAGCAACCGATCCCCGCATCCTGCGCAGCCGTCAGATGATGATGGAGGCGCTTGCCAGGTTGTTGGATCGTAAAGAGTTCGACGGCATATCCGTGCAGGAGATTGCCGACGAAGCTACCCTTAACCGGGCGACCTTTTATCTTCATTACGCAGACAAAAACGCGCTGCTTCAGGCCATGACCGCTGCCCGCTTCCGCGCTCTGATCGCCCGGCGTGGCCTTTCCTTCACGAATTGCGATGGAGCTTTGCGAGCGATTGCCCTTGGCGTCTGTGATTATCTGGCCGAGACTACGGGCTGCCCCAGCCAATTGACGAAGATGCCTCTGGAAGGCTCCATCATTCCAGTGGTCGAGGGTATGTTCGTGGAAGGCGCTGCGCATCATCCGGCGCGGCCCGGTGTCGATCCCGCGCTGTTGGGAACGACGGCTGCCTGGGCGATCTTCGGGGCCGCGCGCCGCTGGTATCAGACTCCCGATCGCATTCCCGCCGAGGAGATGGCTGCCAAGATTGAAGCGATGGTGAAGCCGATCTTCCTGACTACTTCCATATAGCTTCGCTCGGCCGGGTCGAGAGCTCCGAAGACAGGCCCGTTCGGATCGTCGCCCTCACCGCACGCGACGAGGATCTCATTATTCCAGTCTTTCGAAAGCACGCCGCGCAGATGAAAAAGGAATTCCACTGAATTGAGCCAGAAGGAATTTCATGGCCCCGAAGCGGCGTTTAAGAAAATCGGGAACGCGCTGCGGGGCTTACGGAGAAAACTTGAACGGCTCCATTTGGTTCTCTTTCCAGGCACTCGCCTGTTGCAGCTTCCTCGTGTCGCCAGCCCTGTATCTCAGTTCGGTTTGACTCGAACCCGCGACCCCTGCCGTGACAGCACAAAGGCGGGCAGTAATCTATTGAAACTACGCGTCACGGACGGCTTCTTTTGGCGCTCTGAGGTACCCCAGGCAACCGTTATTGGACCCTTATCGGACCCCCGACCTCTGCTCTGTGACTGTCTCTCCGATAATGTGGTATCAAGCGGTTACGGGAGTCAGCTCGTAGCCGAGTTGTTTGGCTGTGTCGGCCAGACGTGCGATGCGGTGTTGGCGATAACGGTTTTCGTATGCGGCTGCACCTTCGTCGACGTATGGCTGCCCCCATCGCAGCAGTCGGTAAATAAGAGTGGCCAACTTCCTGGCGGTAGCGAAGACGGCAATATCTCCCCCGCAGCGTTGCGCGATTCTTCGATAGAACGATCCCAAGGCCGTCTGGCTATGGCGTAGGGACAGGGCCGCCATGCGCAAAGCCGCTGCCACACGGGTGCTCGCGCTGTTACGCTTTTTCTTCTTTACCGGCTTGGCTCCGCTTTGGGGCACACGCGGCGCCAGGGTGACGTGAGAGACGAACTGCTTCTCCGTGGGGAAGCGGCTCAAATCGGGGCCGTATTCGCTGAGCACGACTTCTACTGTTTCCACCCCGACGGCATCGATTTGCGTCATATCGACACCGCTCATCCGGTATAAGGCCTGCCGCTTCGCCTCCTGCCCGCGTTTCTTGATCGCCTTTGCCTTGTTGGTATTCTGCAAAGGCGGTGCCGTTGGTTGGGGAGTTTCGTCTGCTTCCATCTCCCCCAGTCTGCGCAGGATCTCCCGCTCATAAGCCACGATCCGTTCCTGCACCGCGTCGTACATCTTCAGCCCCTGCTGCAAGCTGAATACATGATCTTCCCGCCAGTGTCCGTTCAGCTGTTCCGCGATTTCCTGCTCGGTTTTGCTGCAGCGTGCATTGCGGAACTTCGCCAGTTTCTGCGCATCGCGCTCGCCTCCGGCGATGGCACGCAGAATGGCCATCCCCGTTACTCCATCGATGTCAGAAACCGCCCGGTGTACGCGCACGTTCATCTGGTCCAGGCTCTTTTGCATTCGCCGCAACCAGTCCCCACTCTCCGCTACCAAGTTCGCCTTATCCCGCACCAGCGTGCGCAGCATGCACACCGCCTCCTTCGGCCGGAACGAACCGCGCAGCAAGCCGCAACTGTGCAGCCGTTGAATCCACTCGCAATCTGTCGGATCGGTCTTTTTGTCCCGCCCCGGTACCCTTGCCAGTTGCCGGGTATCCACCAGCAGCACCTGTAACCCCTGTCCTTCTAACACCTCGTGCGGAGCAATCCAATAGACCCCGGTGCTTTCCATCGCCACCGACTCGACCTGCCGGATCTTCAGCCACTCCGCCATGCGTAGCAGTTCCGCGGTCGTTGCCCCAAAGCTGGCTACCTCCCGAGCGCTTCTATCCCGCGTCGCAGCGCACACCCAATGTCGCTCGCTTCCCAAATCGATCCCCGCCACGCTCGCCCGAATGACCGGTAAACCCTCAATCGGCCTTGTACTCCTATCTGACGTCTTCCTTTCCTCTCTCCCCGGCATCGTGACTCACCTTTCTGAACACGCCCGCCCAGGTTGGCTATTACTGATTCTGCTCTAGGGGAGAGCCACAAAGGCCTCACCAATGTTCAATGCCTTCCTGGAACCATGCTGCCCTTGCGGCATCGGCACGAATGAGAACAGGGTCGTAGCTGCGGTCGTGCTCTCTGCCACCATACCCTGCCATGGCTGACATCAAAAGTCACAGATTATTCAATCCGGCGCCAGCAGGTGGCCCCGCTGCCCTGTAGACCTCTGCCCAAACCTTTCGCCTTGGGTCTTATGCACTGGTGAGACTGGCGAGCAGAATTGGGCGATTGAAAGCGGCGGAGTTGCCGGATTTATTCAGATGGCGGTGCGCCCTCCATCTACGGCGAGTCTTGCGCCGTGAATGATGCTGGCGCGGTCTGTCGCCAGGAAGACAATTGCTTCTGCAATTTCATCGGCTGTTGCCGGACGTCCGAACAGCTAGCCGCCCAGGCCCCCGCCTCCGTAC
>Ga0206939_10305_pt1 | contig 10431 bp, 8 predicted proteins | sample Alteio_BWOrgHeat_10_FD_152921 | JGI IMG/M metagenome (GOLD analysis project Ga0206939, IMG submission 152921) | Enriched cells from forest soil in Barre Woods Harvard Forest LTER site, Petersham, Massachusetts, United States -... | ecosystem: Environmental > Terrestrial > Soil > Temperate forest >... | reverse complement strand
TGTTGGGAGCACCGAAGGGCATGTAGAGAATGCCGCGGGCAACATCGACGGTCATGTAACCCCACACATTCACGCCCGAACGATTGATCCAGCTGTCGCCTACCCATGTCTCGTGCCCGACCTCGCCGGGCCGAGGCACGGAGTGAAAGGGCCAGACCAGCTTGCCGCTGCGCGCATCCCAGGCGCGAGTATCGCCGGCTGGGCCAAGGCCGCCGCCCAGACCGCCGGGCCCCTCACCCGGACCGGAACCGGTGATGACCAGGTTCTTATAGACGGTGGGTGGTGTGGGCAATATATAGCTCTTATCTTTGCCGGTGACCATCACCTCCGGCGTCTTCAGGTCAACCATGCCGTGATCGCCGAACTCGAGGTTGGCTTGACCGTTGGCCGCGCTGATGGAATACAGGCGGCCACGGCGGGTGCCGAAGATGATTGCCGGTCCAGCGCCCTCGCCGCCCGGCCAATAGGCCGCTCCCCGAAGCGAGGCCTGATCGTTATCGGGAATTTGAAACACCCATAGTTCGCGGCCGGTGGCGGAGTCCAGGGCGACGACCCGGCTATACGGGGTAACCACGTACATGGTTGAACCTATCACCAGCGGCTGGTCCTCCGAGGGGTGGAACCCGCCGCTTTGCGGTGCACCTGTCCGCGGCTTCATGTGGTAGACCCAGGCCACCTTGAGCCGGCTCACATTGGCCGGCGTAATCTGCGTTAGCGGAGAGAAGCGCGTGCCCGCCGGGTCACGGCCGGTCATAGGCCAGTTGCCCGGCGCCTCTGATTCATGCCCGGCGAGGGCCAACGTGAGCAGCGGCAGCAGCAAGAGAAAACCAACGAGGCCCCCGCGTGCGACAGCGGGTTTCCTGTTCAAAGCGATGCACCTTCCGCATTGAGCCTGGCATTCAGCCTTTCTATACCGCGCTCCCGTTCCCGCTTGCGGCCGGCATCCTCGGGGTCAAGGTAAAGCCAACTTAGTCCTGCAAGCACATCGGCGAGGATCATCAGATAGATCAGGGGCGTCCAATTGCCGCGGGTCTTCTGCAGGATCACGCCGCCAACGACCGGCATCACAAAGCCGGCAAGGTTACCCATCATGTTCATGGTTGCCGCTACGGTGGCCGTGTAGGACCCACCGATCGCAACACAGGCGTCCCACGAGATCGGCATCGTCAGGTCGCTGCAGAAACTGGCCATACCCATGCACAGCATGGCGGGCAACACTGCCTGGGTGCGCAGGAACGCGAACAGAAGAAGCGCGGTAGCGAGAAGAGCAAAGAACGCGATCCTATGGCGCGGCAGACGCAGGGTAACCAACCCGCCGACCAGCGCGCCGAAACCGCCGAAGAGAAGGGGCAGCACAGACAAGGCCGCCGCATGTCCCGCGGTCTGCCCTCGCCCCTCGCGCAAATAAGTAGGCAGCCAGGTGATGTAGAAATACCAGGAAAACGAGATGCAAAAGTACTGCAAGCACAGAAGCAGGACCTCAGGCGTGAGCAGCAAAGACAACCATGACTTCTGCCCGGCGTGGTGAGTCATCAAAACCCGCGATGTCTCCAGCAATTCCCTTTCGGCATCGTTCACGGATGTGTGCTGCCTGGGATTGTCTTTGAACCAGAACCAAAACACCGCGCACCATACCAGCCCCAGGGACGCGAAGGCCACAAAGGACCATCTCCAGCCGAACAGGCCAATGCAGGCCAACACCAGCGGCGGCGTGAGTGCTCCGCCCCAGCGGGCAAAAGCCCACAGCAACGCTTGCGCGGTAACCCGTTCGCGCGCCGGCAACCACATGCTGATCATGCGCGTGAGGATGGGGAAACAGCCTGCCTCGCCGGCGCCGAAGAGGAAGCGAATGATCCAGAGCGACACCACGTTCCAGGCCGCGCCGGTCAAAGCGGTGAACATCGACCAGCCCAGGACGATCTGCAGCAAGACCCGGCGAACGCCGATCCGATCGCCTAACAGGCCAATGGGAAGTTCAAAGAGTGCGTAAGAGAGGCCAAAAGCGCCGAAAACCAGCCCCATCTGTGCCTTGCTGAGGTGGAGATCATGGGAGATCGGCCCCGCCGCCTGCGACATAGCAACGCGCTGCACGTAAGAGAGGATCGCCAGCCCGATTGCCAGGGCGACCACGCTGTACCGCGTTCGACTCGCCTTCATCCGCAGACCCCACATCGCGGCGAAAATCCGCCCGGTCAGGTTACCAGCAACACCACGTGCTGGGCGAGGGGTATCAGGATACGATCTGGAAGAGCCACGATAGGAGCCGTTGCCCTTTAGACACCAGAGGTGAAATGCTCTAATAAGCAGGCTAGGGATGGAAGGTGAAGATGAAGATCGATCTTTCGGGCCGGACGGCCGTGATCACAGGGGCCAGCCGTGGGCTGGGCGAGTCCATGGCGAAGGCCCTCTCAGAGGCCGGGGCCGCAGTGGGGCTGGTAGCCCGCGATGTGAAGCGCCTGGAATCGGTGCGCGATGCGATCGCGGAGCGGGGTGGGACGGCGGCCGTATTTGTCGGTGACGTGACGCGCGAGCAGGATGTGGCCGCAGTGGCACACGCGGTCACTGAGCGCTTCGGGCATCCGCAGATTTTGATCAACAATGCGGGAGCAAATCTCCGTAAGCCGCTGGTCGACTTTTCGCTAGAGGAGTTTCGCGGTGTAGTGGACTCGAGCCTGATCTCCACTTTTCTTATGTGCCGCGCCTTCGTTCCGGGCATGAAGGGCACAGGATACGGCCGCGTAATCAACATGGCCTCCACCATGGGCCACGTCTCGCTGCCTGGACGCAGCCCCTACTCCTCAGCCAAGGCGGCTCTGCTCGGCCTTACGCGATCTCTGGCGTTGGAAGTTGCCGCCGAAGGAATTACCGTCAACAGCATCAGTCCAGGGCCTTTTGGAACTGACATGAACACCGCCATCAGGGACAATCCAGAGGCCAATGCGCAGTTCCTGGCTAGTCTGCCGGTAGGGCGATGGGGAAAGCTCGAAGAGATCGGCGCACTGGCCTGCTATCTCTGCTCGGAACTCTCCGGGTTCATGACCGGGTCCGACCTCGTGATCGATGGCGGTTGGACCGCCAGGTAGTCGAAGCCGTCAGCGGTCTACCTTCACCAGCACCAGGGCGTTTGGTTCCAGTGCGTGCTCCAGCTTTCCGTCGGTAAGGTGAGTGTGCTCCGCCGCAGGAAGTGCTGTTTCGCGATTCAGTTGATCGACCTGGACCGGAGTTGGAGCGAGCGGCTTGCCCATCGCAGCATACTTGGACAGCGCGTTTGTGCTTGCGGCAGTCAGCTGTCCGTTGGTTCCAATCGCGCCTGCGCAGTTTCGCGCACAGGAGGGAACGGGAACCGACCCCTCCGATGCGGTCATTCCCGGAGCTACCCTCACCTTAAGCGACCTTGGCACCGCCAAAGCATATACCACCAACGCGATGGCAACGGGCTCTACGACTTCAATGCTCCTGTGAGGCTGAACAGCAGCTCCCTCCACCAGTCACCGGATGCACCTGGAAGCGCCGCCGTCCCCTTTGTCATCCCGAGCGTAGCCGAGCGACTGTCTGTTTTGTCAAGGGTGTGAGGGTTGTTTTGGTTGTGGAAAAGACGTGGACGGGTCCACTTGGGAAACGCGTTTGCGTTTCCCACTTTCCCCCAACGCTGCGGCGGCTGGGGTATTGGTATTTAAGAGAGCAAAACAGCAGCAGGTGGGGCCTCTCTGAGCTGTTGCAGCACGTCTCGAGCTTTAGCATTGAGTCGCACCAGGAGTTTATGAGCCAGAGCGATACGAATCACTTTCTTGGCTTTTCCGGCCGCAGCTAAACGCTCGCGGAAGGCGCGGAAGTCAGCATTATGACGGCTGACGCCAGCAGCTACTACAAAGAGAATTTCCCGAATGGTGCGTCGTCCACCACGTACGGTGCGTTTGCTTTTCCATTGACCGCTATCGCAAGCCGGCAAGTTTGGAAATCTTCTTGTTAGACAGTGTGCCCATCTCCGGCATCTCCGCCATCAGCCTGGCCACCGTACGGTCGGCAACCCCTTTGATGGAGCGAAAACTCTGATCCAGCTTATGCCACACCGGATCGGCGTCGATCAGCCCAGCGATGGCCACTTCCAGATCGCGTATCTGCGTCTGCACAAGCTGCAGCAACTTGCGAAAGGACCTCAGCACTACCTTGTCGGTCACCAGCAGACGCTGGTTGCGCTGCGCTGCGCGCAGTTCGGTGAGCTGGCGCAGCCGGGTCACCATCGCCTTCAACTGCTGCTGCTGTGCCGAAGCTGGGCTTACGGCAACACACTGCTTGGTGTCGGCATACCAGGCGATCACACCGGCATCGATCCGATCGGTCTTCTCAAAAAGACCCATCCCCTGGGCAAAATTACGTACTGCACGCGGGTTCACCACCGCGACCTGGATTCCGGCTGCCCATAGCAGCGCGAAGGGCTTCTTCTCGTACCCGGTGGCCTCCATGGCAACTAAATGCACCTTGTGGTATCGACAGAACTCAGCCAGCTTGGCAATCCCTTTCGCGTCGTTGGTAAAACACGCAGATGCCCCATCACGGCCAATACGGGCATCTAGAGACTTCGACGAAACATCCACTCCACAAATCATCTACTTGGCTCCACAATAGGATATGGTTGCTTGGCCACCGTAACCTGCCTTGTACGTTCGACTGGAAAGTCAGGCGACTGTTCGGTTGTAAGTGACCAATGGTGGCGGTCCCAAACGCTCGGCTACGGTTGTAAACCGGAGGGATCACGGGCGCCGCCACCATGCGCGAGATCCGATCCCACTCGGGTCTCGCGCAACGACATTCTCACATCAAATGCCGCCTCTACCTAGATACAAGGGATCTGCAGTTTGCTCAATCAGCATCCGATGCCGATTGAAGCGCGGCCCTTCCCTTTGTCATCCCGACCGGAGCGTAGCGAAGTGGAGGGACCTGCTGTCTCTCTCGACCATAACGGACGCTGGTTGAGAACTAGGAACCGAGCTAAGCACGAAAGAAACAAGGGCAGAACCGTGCAAAAGCCGGTGCGCCGGTAAAACGCACCCGCCCAAGGTCAGAAGCTTAAAGCACGCCTCGCAGCTGCACATTGACTGCATTCGCCTGCCCCGGAATCAATTGCAGGTGATCGAGAACTCTTTTCTTGGAGCCGGTCATCTCTACGGCCAGCGAAAATTGATGGGGTGGCAAAGCGTTGCCGCGAACTTCTAATGGCATGAAACAAATACTGATACATACTGGCCTCTCCTCAAAATGGTTAGCGGCGCGCATTGCCGGCGGGGCGTATACCATCTTGCGACTCGGTCCGTTAACAAAACGGAGAGAGCCGCATTGCGCCTGTTTTCCGCAAGGCTTCGGGTCCTGGATGGAAGCTTGGAATTATGACTGCAGCCGACACTCTCCTTCTGTAGTGAAACGATTGACCTGCGAAAAACTCTGTCGTCAGGAGTTGCAGACCCCCACAGAAATCAGATGCAGAGTTGCCGCTCAAAGGGTTTTTACAGCGGGAAGACTTTGTTTCACAAAGAGAATTGCCGTGTAGCGGAGTAACAAAGACGATGCGAGCCGGGGTTGGAACAAGGGGGGTAAGTTCAAGGCGGTTTCGCAATTACTTTGGTCTCATAAAGGTCTCGAGGAGTGGTTTTCCTTGGGAGAAACCACGAAAGGCGACGAGGCTCCCCCGGATTTCCTGTGCGCGGTACTCACCGAGGGCAACGATGTGCGGTACCGGCTAGCCGGGACCGCATGCAGCTCGATGGCACCACCAAGGGTCCTCAGGAAATCCGGGCTCGGTCTACACCAATTGCGAAACCACTATAAGCAGCGCGACTCACGTGTACACGTTTGCGCGCGTATCTCTCGGATGGTATGCCGGCGAGTCGGCCGTGGCCAGCACCGCGGCCGTCAGCTTCGACGGCTGAGACGTAGAAATAACCACCTGGGGATTATGGAGCACATCGATCACGCGCTCGTACAACCTGTTGCGCACCTCGAGGCGTTCCGATGCCCGGGTGACATAACGAACCAGGATTTCCACGCCGGAGGCGGCAGGACGCAGGTTAACAGATGAGCTTGCGCTCACATCGCTCAAGCCCTTCTTGCGCGGAACACGCTTCCATTCCTGCTCAGCGAGCTCGGCGCCTTGCTGCGTCTCGTCCAGGACTGCTTTGTGAATGAGCGCTACCTTGGAATACGTTTCAGGTGATGCAGGAATACTTACCGAGATTTCATCCCACATCCATTGGCCAACCGTGGAGAAATTGAAGAACTGACCGGTGACGGCGAAATTGTTGATAAAGGTTGCGCGGCGCCCAGTCGGATGTCCCTTGTCAGCCCAACTCCTGGTTTCAAGGAGGGTGGTACGAAAAAGGTTGATCTCCGCCACTTCGCCGGCGACGCCATTGATCTCCACCCAATCACCGACGCGAATTCCATTCTTGCCCATGAGAATGAACCAGCCAAAGAACGCGAGGATGAAGCTTTGCAGAGCTACTGTAAGTCCCGCAGTGGCGAGGCCGAGGATGGTCGAGATCTGACTGGGTACGCCGAAGGTGACCAGCAACACACACAAGATGCCCACCAACTGCACACTGAGCCGCAGGATCGTGCGCAGCGTTTGCATGCGCCGCCTATCAAACGCATGACGCTCCAGCAATCGTGTTCCTACCGCCTCACAAAGGATGGCGCAAATCAAAATGAAAGCAACCATCGCGAGCGAGCGCAGGCCCAGGTGCGTCACGATGCGGTGCTGTAAAAGCACCTGGTTTGCCCACTTGCTGTAGACGCCTGCCAGCTGCTGTTGGGTCTGGATGCGATCATCGTAGATAGTGAGGATCTGGCGCTCTTCTCTTCTCCGCTGCAGGCTGGCGAGCATAGCTGCATCCGGCCGCGATGCAACAGGAGACGCAGCAGCAGCCGACCCGGCATCGGCCAACGCTTCGAGCGCGTTGTGCTGCTTGGTCAGACTGGCTGCATCCGCTCGCGCTTGCTGCGCGGCCTGCTGAATCAACTGGTTACGGCTGCGTTGGTTGATCCACGCCTCGAGGCGGCCCGCCAGGGTGCCATATTGCCGAGTGGAGAGAACAGCAATTTGGCTGTCGCTACCAGACTGGGCATTCATTTTGCTCATGGCCGCCTGGTGCGCGGCAAGCTCCTGCTGAATCCTGTTACGCACGTCGCCAGATGCGCGGGCCAGATCGTGCTCGGCGTCATTCAGTTCATCCAAATCAAGATCCAGTTGCGCCTGGGCGATTTTCAGGTCGTCATCGCCGTCGGCATTTGCAGGTGCGCCGGTCGCGGGCGTCAAACTATGCAACCGCCCCTGGTCGTCTTTGACCACCTTCTGCAGTTGCGTCACCTTTTGAGAAAGCTCGATCGCCTCGCTGGTGGGTGCATTGTGCTGTGCGACGGCCTGCCGCAACGATGTGGCAAAGGCCTGGTTCACCTCGTGGTCGGCCAGGCGTTCCACCTCGTGCGCATATTCCACCTCCTCCCGGCTGACGGCAAGCGGGGTAAGCGCTTGCGCAATTTGCCAGGGATGCAAGTCGACGACGGTCGACTGGCTGGAGGCTGAAAGATCGTGCTGCGGCTTTTGACCTTTGAGGAAGGGTAGATGGACCATCGCATCGCGCGTGGTCCACGAAAACCCGAGACACATGGCCAGTACGCCGAGCAGGACGAGAAGAGACACAAATTTGGCCCGGCCCAGCATGCGCTGCAGCGTAGTGCGCTCGTGTTCTTGGGGAGCAGCGAGATCGGTTACCATGGCCAATTCTGGCAGGTTACCGGCGTTGCAGGGTACACCCCGGTAGTTGTAGGCGCCTTCACCAAGACAACTGGCCTGCGGCCAGCGCAGCGATCATACAGATCGCCTGAGATTCCAGTCAGCTTTGCAAAGTAATTCTCAATTGCCTACTATTATTTTCGCGCATGCCAAATCAACTGAAGATCAAAGAGCCGATATGTATTGCCGCCACCCGGGATGTGTGCGGCGAAGGGGTGCTGTGGGCGCGGGATACTCAATGCATCTATTGGACTGATATCAACCGGTTTCTCGTCCACCGCTGTACGTTAAAAGATGGCGCCGTTAAGACCTGGTTCTTTTCTGAACCCGTAACCTGCGTGATGGAAACCAGCCGCAAGGGTACCCTGGCCTTGTCTCTCGGATCAGGAATCGCCCTTTGGAAACCAGACAGCGATGTGCCACATACGCCCCTGTTTGCTCTTCCGGGGTGGCCCTTTGTTCGTTGTAACGATGCGGCCGTGGATCCAGGCGGTGCGCTGTGGGTGGGCTCCATGCGAAACAATGTCAAGGAGAATGGCGCCTCCGCCGAGGCGGGCGGGACGGACGGGGTGCTCTACCGCGTAGATGGAACGGGTGCAGCGTCAGAATGGCGCCGCGATCTGGGCATTTCGAATACGCTGCTTTGGAGCCCGGACAGGTCCAGGTTTTACTTTGGCGATAGCTTGCAGAATTGCATCTGGTCTTATGAATATGACTTAGGGACCCGATCCATTCGCGAGGAGCAGCCTTTTTTCCAGGGTTTCGAGCGTGGCCTGCCCGACGGTTCAACCATCGACTCAGACGGTTACTTGTGGAATTGCCGCTACGGAGGGAGTTGCATCGTACGGGTAGCGCCAGACGGAAAAGTCGATCGAGTGATTGAACTGCCGGTGAGCAATGTGACGAACTGTACCTTCGGCGGCCAACATGGCAACGTGTTGTACGTTACCTCGGCTTCGGCGGAAGCCGGGCGCTGGGAGCGATTTGGAGGTGGCCTCTTCGCCTTGGAAACCAATGTGACCGGCTTGGCCGAGAATCAATTTCAACTACCCTAACGCTTCCCATGGGCAATTTTCCTTGGGCGCTCGCATCCCGTACCACATATCGACGGGCTATCGGTGACTGAGCTGGATCGTGACCCCGCAAGCAGAGAATGCGTTGCTGGTGAGGGTAAGCGTGTCGCTCTCCGGCCCACTCGCTTTGTCGTATGTAACAGTGATGGTACAACTGACCAATTGCGAAGCCGCTACAGGCGGGAAAACGGTATTTCTCTCGCTGTTGTATTCTTCCCCAGATATGGATAAGAGAGAATTCCTGAAAACATCCAGCGCTTTCCTTGCCGGAACAATGCTGTCTCCGTTAGCCTCGGGCCAGCAGAAGAGCGCGGTGCGGACCAATTGGTCAGGAAATTACACCTACAGCACCGACCGGTTGCACCAGCCGCAAACCATCGAGCAGGTGCGCGAGGTGGTGAAGAGCTGCAACAAAGTAAGGGCGCTAGGCGCTCGCCACTCCTTCAACGGGATTGCCGACAGCACAGAAAACCAGATATCGCTGGCGCATCTCGACCACATGGATCTGGATCGCGAGACACACACCGTCACGGTAGGCGCAGGCGTGACCTATGGCCAGCTAGCCCCGTATCTTGACGGTCACGGTTTCGCATTGCACAACATGGCTTCGTTGCCCCAGATTTCGGTCGCAGGAGCCATTGCCACTGCCACTCACGGCTCCGGGAACAAGAATGGAAATTTGGCGACCGCGGTCTCCGCACTGGAGGTGGTGACGGCCAATGGCGAGGTAGTGGTTTTCTCCCGCAAGCGGGATGGGGAGCAATTCCAGGGGATCCCGGTGAACCTGGGTGGAATCGGCGTCGTCACCAAGGTTACGCTCGACGTACAACCAACCTTCCAGGTCAGTCAAGTGGTTTACGAGAACTTGTCGATGGACCAACTGGAGCGGCACCTGGACGAAATCTTCGCCAGTGGCTACAGCGTGAGCCTCTTCACCGATTGGCAAAATCACCGCATCAGCCAGGTTTGGGTGAAAAGACGCGTTGAACCGGGGAGCACGCCCAAGTTCGCCCCCGAACTACTGGGGGCCAAGCTGGCTACGAGGAAGCTCCATCCTCTCGCAGGACATTCGGCAGAAAGTTGCACCGAACAACTTGGCATTCCAGGTCCCTGGTATGAACGGCTGCCTCACTTCCGCGTAAACTTCACTCCCAGCAGTGGGGCCGAATTGCAGTCCGAATACCTGATTCCCCGGGAGCGGGGATACGAAGCCATTCTGGCGATCGAACAGCTTCGAGACCACGTAACTCCGCATCTGTTTATCACCGAGTTGCGGACCGTCGAAGCGGACAATCTTTGGATGAGCACCGCCTACCAACGACCCTCCATGGCGATTCACTTTACCTGGAAGCCGGAATGGCCGGCGGTCAAGAGCGTGGTGCCGATGATCGAAGAGAAGTTGGCGCCCTTCAATCCCCGGCCTCACTGGGGAAAGTTGTTTACGATGGCGCCCTCGCGGATAGAAACCCTGTACACCGAAATGTCCAGCTACCAGGCACTGCTGGCACACTACGACCCACACGGAAAATTCCGCAATCGCTTCATAAACACAAATATTTACGGGGCTTGACG
>Ga0206939_10309_pt1 | contig 10457 bp, 8 predicted proteins | sample Alteio_BWOrgHeat_10_FD_152921 | JGI IMG/M metagenome (GOLD analysis project Ga0206939, IMG submission 152921) | Enriched cells from forest soil in Barre Woods Harvard Forest LTER site, Petersham, Massachusetts, United States -... | ecosystem: Environmental > Terrestrial > Soil > Temperate forest >... | reverse complement strand
TTTTTCGCGTTCGAGTTCGATGGCGGCGCGCAGGGAATTGCCGTCGGTGTCGAGAAATTGGACGAGGCGAGTTACTTCAGCGTCGTATTCCTGTTTGGAGCAGCCGGCGAAGCAGGGGGCAAGGCACATTTTCATTTCGGAGTAGAGGCAACCGGGAAACGTGGGATCGCGGCGGATTTTGATCTGGCAGCGGCGGACTTTGAAGAAGTCGAGGACGCGTTCGGCGAAGGCGAGTGCGTACTTGCGGGAAGGGAAGGGGCCGTAGTAGGTGCCGGCGGATGGAATGCCGGTGGAGTCGACAGAGATGCGACGCGTGACGATGCAGCGCGGGTAGGCGTTGCGCAGCGTGACTTTGAGAACGGCGGGCGGGCGGAGGCGCATCACTTTGGTGTAGCGATGCGGGAGATGGTGCTTGGCGTTTTGGTAGTAGGTGAAGGATTGTTCGAGCTTTGAGCCGGTGAGGCGGTAGCGGATTTTTTGTGTGAGATCGCGGAGATTGAGGCGCTTCGTGGTGGGATCCGGCGGGCCGAGAAGGCGCTGCATGCGTTTGCGGAGGTCTTGCGTGCGGATCAGGAGAGGCTCGGCGTTTTCGGCGTGGGGTTGGATGAGGCAGACGGCGGGACGGGGTGGGAGAGCGGCGAAGAAGTCTTCGGCGTGTGATGCGTCGAATTCCTGGCCGCAGTCGAGATCGAGCACGGAAGCAGAATACTACGGGGGAGGCGGAGAGATTGGGGTGTGCGGGACGTGTTTCGTGAAAGAGTCTTGGCTTTTAAGGATGCGAGAAAGTTCAGACGGAATGTTTGGAGCGAAGAATCATGCGCCAGAGAAAGAACACGAGCAGGACACCGAGCGCTGTCGTGATTCCAACCCAGTGGAAGTATGGATCGGAGATAAAGCCGACATCGTCGGGAAGGATTGCTGGAACCATGGCTGCGGACAGGAACGATTCGATACCTGTGGAAGTGTCGCCTTCTTTTAAGAACGCAGAGCAGATCCTTGCGTAGGGATGATACGTGACATAAAGCAGAACGCTCGACGCGAGCGATAACCAAGGAGCCGAATCGGCGCAGAGTGAGGCCCAGAAATCGGCCGGCCCGCGGAGTTCGGGCGGGGTTTTTCTACGTCGCACCACGATGAACAGAGCGATAAATGTCACGGGCATGATCAGCGAAACTGCAAAGCCGGCGACGGTGATGATCAGGCCGCTCCAGGCGAGGGAATTCCACTGCGACCAGCGATAGTGCAAGGGGACATATCGGAGAATTTTTGGATCGCGCTCGGCTTTCCATTTTTCGAGTTGAAATCGAATCAGAGAGGCTTCCTCGGATCGGCCTCTCGAGTCGTAGAGGGGAGCTAATCTTGTGGCAGCTTCTTCGCCAATCTGTTGGGCGAGGTACTGTTCGAAAGGGGCTTTGCCGTCTAACGATATTTGCTGCGCGAAGTGGAGCATCTCGCTGTATGTCGCGATCGCTTCGTTTGTCTTTCCGGCAGCTTCAAGGGATGCGACGCGGTCGGTGAGCACGTCGGCGTAACCTCGCAGGAGATCGATATGGACGATTCGCCGCATGGAGAGGACGTAGAGGCCGATCTCGGGATCTTGCACGGAGAAACGCGAACTCACGTTGCGGATTAATTCGACTAACTGAAGTACGTAGCTGTCGTAATGCGGAGCAGTGAACGCTGCGTGCATCGCGGAGGCCCACTGTGGATTGTCGATGAGAGCTTTCTCGCGGCTGGTTTTGCTTTTGCGCCGGATGAGCATGTCGAGAGGTTCGACACGGGGAGGGTATGCGAGGGTTTCGGCGGCTAACAAGTGGAGGACACCATTGTTCGGGTCCCACTGTTGGAGACGGGCGAATCTTTCCTTCGACAGATATGTTTGCGCAGAGGAACTGTTCGCCGGCAAGAGGGATTGTTGATAGTCGAGCCAGGTGAGAGATGGATCTTTGTTAATTGCTTCGTCGGAAAGGGCAAGCTGCTCGTCGACGTTTTTCGATAGTAGTGAGAGGAGAGCGAGGAGTTGCGGGTCGCGATTTGATTTGGAGATTTTTCGCAGTCTCTTAACGCTCGACCATTGATCGGGGTTCCATCCAGGTTCGGAAGAATATTCATAGCTCAGATTTCTTAGGACTTGGCGAACCTCCGGGTGGAGGAGGATGGCGATGCTGCAGAGCGTGAGGGTGAGCATGAGCCAGAGCGGCATGCGGGGAGTGCGCGAGTAGCGCGGGGTGAAGGCTGCGGATGCGTCGCTGGCAGTTGAGCCGACGGGACGACCGAGGCTGCGCCAGGCGTGTTTTAGCCATTCGCGTAGGAGGAGCATGAGGCCTCCGATCAGCCAAGTGACTGTGGTGCCGGCGGTTTGGGCGGCGGGGAGTTCGGCGGCGAAGGCTTGTCCCCACTCGCGGGATTGTGCGGGCCAGATGCGGACGATGGCGCGGGCGATGCGCGGAGCGAATTGTTGATTGGGTTTGGGCGCGGTGGTGGGCATGGGGCTCACGCGTTGTTTAGAGCGGGCTTCCAGAATTTTCGTTTTTGGGCGTCGGCGAGTTCTTCTCTCGCCCAGGTACGGGCTTCGGACGTGAGGCGGTAGAGGTGGCGCGGGGGGCGGCCTGCGGCGGTGCCGGGTTGCTCCCAGCTGGTTTCCAGCCAGCGGAGTTTTTCGAGGCGCATGAGGATGGGGTAGAGGGTGCCGGATGCGAGGTTGGTTTGCTGGCTGAGGGCGTAGCCGTGGTGCCAGGCGGTGGGTTTGTGGAGGAGGGCTTCGAGGAGGGAGAGGGTTTGTGGGGAGATGCGGATGCGGCGGCCCATATTCATAAGTCTACATAGATAGAGATGGATGTCAAGGGCGAAAGATGGAGGTTGACAGTCGAGAGTTGAAAGTTGAAAGGGGAGAGGGGGGATTTGTGGACGGAGTTTAAGTGTGGGTGATGTTGCATCTAAACCCCGCGATCTGGGAAGCGATCGCGGGTACAGGGTGGCGTCGAGCGAATTGTGGCGGGGGCGATCGATTGTTGCGGCGGCGTTATGACTTGAGGACCCAGGAGGAGATGACGAGGCGCTGGATTTCGCTGGTGCCTTCGTAGATTTCGGTGATGCGTGCGTCACGGTAGTTGCGTTCGACGGGGTATTCGCGGCTGTAGCCGTTGCCGCCGTGGATCTGGATGGCTTTGTGGGTGACGCGGGTGGCCATTTCGCTGGCAAAGAGTTTGGCGATGGCGGCGTCCATGCTGAATCGGGCGCCGGTGTCTTGTTTCCAGGCAGCTTTGCGGACGAGCAGACGCGCGGCGTCGAGTTCGGTGCTCATGTCGGCGAGCATGAACTGGATGGCCTGGAATTGGGAGATGGGGTGGCCGAAGGCCATGCGTTGTTTCGAATATTCGAGAGCAGCTTCGAACGCGCCTTGCGCGATGCCGCAGGCTTGGGCGGCGATGCCGATGCGGCCGCCGTCGAGCGTGGAGAGAGCGACTCTGTAGCCTTCGCCCTCGCTGCCGATGCGGTTGGATTCGGGGACTTCGCAATCGGTGAAGACGAGTTCGCTGCACGCGGTGGCGTTGATGCCGAGTTTTTTTTCTTCTTTGCCGACCTTAAAGCCGGGCGTGCCTTTTTCGACGATCAGAGCGGTGATGCCTTTTTCGCCCTTCGGCGGATCAGTGTTGACGTAAACGATCGCTGCGTCGGCGGCGCCGCCATTGGTGATCCAGGCTTTGGTGCCGTTGACGATGTATTTGTCGCCCTGCTTGACGGCTTTGGTTTGGAGGGCGGCGGCGTTGGAGCCGGCCTGCGGCTCGGTGAGCGCGTAGCAGCCGATTTTTTCGCCGCGCGCGAAGGGGATAAGGAATCTTTGTTTTTGCTCGACGGTGCCGAGGCGGTGAATCGGATCGCAGTACAGCGAATTCTGGACGGAGAGGATGACGCCGGTGGAAGCGCAGGCGCGTGAAATTTCTTCGATGACGATGGTGTAGGAGACGTGATCGAAGCCGGCGCCGCCTTCGGATTCGGGGATGGCGACTCCGGTGAGGCCGAGTTCGGCGGCTTTATGGAAAAGTTCGCGCGGGAATTTTCCGGTCTCGTCGTTTTCGCGGGCGAGAGGCTTTACCTCCGATTCCGCGAATTCGCGAACGGTTTTTTGGAGGAGTTGTTGGTCTTCGGTCAGAGCGAGATTCACTTCACTTCTCCGGATGTTACGTTCAGATATTCGCGCAGACGAGTGTACGTCGTGTCGAGGTCTTCGGGTAGGACGCGGGTTTCGCCGACGACGGTCATGAAATTGGAATCGCCGAACCATCGGGGGAGGACGTGGAGATGGATGTGGCCGACGACTCCGGCGCCGCCTGCGCGGGAGAGGTTCATGCCGAGGTTCATGCCGTCGGGTTTGTAGTTGGCGCGGAAGGCGCCTTCGACGCGCTGGGCGAGGTGCATCATTTCACAGAGAGCTTCGGGATCGGCGTTGGCGAGGTCGCCGACGTGAGCGTAGGGGACGATCATGACGTGGCCGGAGGTATAGGGGTAGCGGTTGAGGATGATGAAAACTTTTTTGCCGCGATAGACGACGAGGGTTTGGTGATCGTCCTTGCGATTGGCGGCGTCGCAGAAGATGCAGTCGGGGAGGACGTTGCTCTCGGCTTGCTTCATGTACTGGTAGCGCCAGGGAGTCCAGATGTAGTCCATGCAAAGAGAGCCTTTCGAGTGGTGCGCGTGATGAGGATTTAAGGATAGCGTAAAACGTTTTTGAGTCGTCGGTGCTATTGAAGTGGGGTGTACGTCTGAGATCCTTCGCTTCGCTCAGGATGACATTGTGTTTGGAATGATGCCCTGACGGAGCGGTTTGCGTGGTGCTAAACAAAAACGCCGGCTGGAAGCCGGGATACCGTTGCTGCGGTCGGGGATATTGTGGCGAAGTTTACGGCTGAGAGTAGAGAGGGACGATGGGTTACATCGTGCCGAGATGAGGCGCAGCATGCTGCGCCCCTACATGATCTTGCTGTGATTCGAATCTATGCGGCGGGGACGCCGTCGGCGGTGTTGACGAAGTCTTTTAGTTCTTTGCTGGGCTTGAAGAAGGGGATCTTTTTGGGTGGGACTTCGACTTTGGCGCCGGTCTTGGGGTTGCGGCCGACGCGGCCGCGACGCTGGCGCGTGCGGAAGCTGCCGAAGCCGCGAATTTCAATCTTGTCGCCTTTTTGAAGAGCGTCGATGATGCTCTCGAAAATAGTTTCGACGATGGTTTCCGACTCCTTGCGCGGGAGTTCGGTCACTTTGAGGACCTCTTCGATGAGGTCGGCCTTCGTCAATGTAGGTTGCTTCGTCATCTTCCCGTAGCCTCGTGGGACTGCCACTTGTCAGTTACCGAAATCGTTGCAGCACTGTGATCCGAAACGATTTACGGGGGCAAGCTCTCCCGGTTGCCCTTGTTACTATCACTAAAATGACCCGCAGGTAAAGGAATTATACGCCGGGGCGGTTGAGGCCCCGGCGCCCTGAAATTGATCAGCGCGAAGCGAGCTTCTGCTTGAGCGCGTCGCCGATCGTCGCGGTCGAAGACGATTTCGTCGTCGAACGGTATTGTTCGATTTCGCGGCGTTCGATCTGTTTTGCGGCGGCGCGATAGCTGAGACCGATGCGGCGCGTCTCCGGGCTGATCTTGATGATTTTGAAGTCGTACTCTTTGCCCGGCTCGAGCGGACCCGCGCTCTTGAGCGGACCGGACGAAGTGCGATGCATCGATGCGGCCGGACCTTCGTCGCGACGCTTGCGGTCTTCGATTTCGGTGTTGTGGCAAAGCGCTTCGATGTTGTCGCCGAGTTCGACGAACGCGCCGAACGTGGCGATGCGCGAGACTTTGCCCTTCACGATCTGGCCGACCTTGTGCTGCTTGAACCAGTCGCCCCAGATGTCGTTGACCTGCTTGATGCCGAGAGAGACACGGCGATTCTCGGGATCGATCTTGAGAACTTTCGCGGTGATTGGCTCGCCCTTCTTGAAGACTTCGTGCGGATTCTTGATGCGCTCGGTCCAGCTGACGTCGCTGACGTGGACGAGGCCGTCGAAGCCGTCTTCGATTTCGATGAAGGCGCCGAACTCGGCGATGTTGCGAACTTTGCCGGTGACGACGGTGCCGATCGGATATTTTTCGGCGGTGAGCAGCCATGGATCGGGCAGCGCCTGCTTGATACCTAGAGAGACGCGGCGATCGCTGGGCTTGATGTCGAGCACGACGACGTCGACTTCATCGCCAACCTTGGCGATTTTCGAAGGATGCTGGACTTTTTTGTTCCAGCTCATTTCGGAGACGTGGACTAGGCCTTCGATGCCTTGCTCGAGTTCGACGAAGACGCCGTAGTCCACGACGCCGACGATCTTGCCTTTCACTTTGCCGCCAGCCGGATATTTCTCGGAGGCGCCGACCCACGGATCATTCGTGAGTTGTTTCAGGCCGAGCGAGACGCGCTGCTTTTCCTTGTCGAACTTGAGGATGACGACTTCGAGTTCCTGATCAGGCTTGACGATATCGGACGGGTGCTTGACGCGGCCCCAGCTGAGATCGGTGAGGTGGAGCAGGCCGTCGATGCCGCCGAGATCGACGAAGGCGCCGTACTCGGTGACGTTTTTCACGTGACCCTTGACCTTGTCGCCCTCGTGAAGCGTTTCCATGAGCTGTGCGCGCTTGGTGTGGAGCTCTTCCTCGAGAAGCGCGCGACGGCTGACGACGACGTTGCCGCGACGGCGATTCAGCTTGGTGATGCGCACCTGGACTTCGGTGTTCATCAGGTTGTCGAGATTGGCGGTCGGGCGGAGGTCGTACTGCGAGCCGGGAAGGAACGCGCGGACGCCGATGTCAACGACGAGGCCGCCCTTGATGCGATCGACGACTTTGCCGGTGACGGTTTCCTTGGCTTTGAACGCGGCTTCAATCTTTTCCCAAGTGCGACGGCGGAGAACTTTCTGGTACGAGAGGATGACGTAGCCGTCTTTGTGCTCACCGGTGCGCTGGACTTCGATGGTGGCGTTAGGCTCGGGGCGCGGGATGTCGGTCTCGGAGAACTCGACAGCCGGGATCAGCCCTTCGGTCTTGCCACCGACGTCTACGACGACGCCGTGCTCGGTGTAGGCGACGACTTTTACTTCGATAATTTCATTGTTGGCGGCGCTTTCGACCGGCTCGCTGTATTGGTCGATCAGCTTGGACATTTCCTCGGAGCCGGCGGCTTCCTCGGCGGCGGCAGCGGCTTCGGGGTCGAGGTGCTGCGTGGCGTCGGCATGCGCAGCGTCGGCATGCGCAGCTTCAGCAGCGGGAGCTGCAGGAGCTGTGGCCTGCTCGGGGCGAGGATCGCCGTCGGCTTGCGCTACGGGCGCGGCTGTCGCTTCGTGAGCGGCGGCGTTCACGCTTGCCTCGGTGTGAGCCTGATTTTCGCTTTCCTGATTCTTTTCGGGTTCGTGCGCGGGAGCTGCGGCGGCAGAAGTCGGATTATCGTTGTCGGAAAACATGGTTGTTGGCCTCCAGAAGGTACTGCGTCTATGTCTAGTGACCCGGCGATGCCGGAGTCATGGGTGATGCTTGAGAATCCCTGCGATCTCTCAACTCGACATTTGAGTGACGCAAGGGGTACAGCTTCGCGGTTGTACTTCTTGACGTTCTGCTAACGGGCGATACGGCTGGCGACGAAGTGGCCCGAGGCCTGATGCGCGGGTGAAGACGCACAAGGCAGGTCACCGCTATAGACAACCGTGATGTGGTCCGTTGCTGAAAACGACCGTTATGCGCTCACCGAGGGACAAGTGCTGCGGGCGTCCAAAACGCTGCAACGCCAAGATAATACGCGGCGGCTGAACCCGGTGTCAACGTGTTGAGATAGATGGTTTTGGAGTGGAATTCGTTGCATCTGCGAATGTGTGATAGGGGCACGCTTCGCGCGTTGGAGCTAGGCGTGGGCGCGGCCGGCTTGTGTGCGCTCGCGGCGAAAATCGGGGGCGCTTACCTCGATGGTGCGGCACATTTCGAAGAGACGGGAGCGCATGCGGCTGCCGATGCGTTCTTCGAGGGAATCCTCGCGCACGGCGGGGATAAGTCTGCCGCCAGGGCCGCGCGTGGCTTCGCCGGCGGATGTCGGATTATCGAGATAGTTGGTGGTGATGATAGTGGTACGTTTTTCGTTGTAGCGCGCGTTGAGGACGATGCTGACGATGTCGCGAACCCAGTCGGAGGGCTTGCTGGCGCCGAGATCGTCGAGGATGAGGACTTCGACGGTGCGAATCGGGTCGAGGATCGACATTTCGGTGGATTCGCTGGCGGGGTTGTAGCTGGCCTGGATTTCCTTGAGGAGTTCGCGATAGTCGCAGAAGAGGCAAGCGTGGCCGCGGACGATCAGTTCTTTGATCGCGGCGACGGCGAGATGCGTTTTGCCGACGCCGGAGGGGCCCATGAAGAGGAGGCCTTTGTCGGAACCGCCCGGGAAATCGCGGGTAAAAGATTCGGTCCAGCTTTTGGCGAATTTTAGCGAGGCGGTGTGTTGAGGGGTCCAGGTTTTGCCGTCGACGAGATCGGTGACGTAACTTTCGAAGTCGCAGTGTTCGTAGCGCTTGGGGATGCGGGCGCGTTGGAGAACGCGAGTGGCGCGGTCTTCCATGCCGCAATCGCAGGCGACGGCGAATTTACCGGCGCCGTCGGGGCGGGGAACGAGCTTCCATCCGGTGCCGCGGCAGAGTTGGCAATTTTCGAGGGGCATCGTTCGTGTCGTAGTTCTAAGGACAGAATACGAGGGCGTTGAAGAGACGGCAAGCGGCGTTGTGGACGATTTGTGAATTGGATTGATGAAATGATTTGGTGGAGCGGAGCGGCGAAGCGGAAAAAGAGAAGAGCACAGGCAAGAGTGCCTGTGCCACCTTTAGACTTCGCGGAGATTTGCCCGTGCTGCGCCGCGGGGTGGCGTGGCGCGAACGATTGCGTTGCGCGGAGGCGGTTCGCTGCGGAGAGCGGCGACGCGCGAGAGTTCTTGCTGGACGACGGTGGCGAACTCGGTCATCTGCTTTTCCATCTCGACCATTTTCTCTCGCATATTGAGAATGATTTCGATGCCGGCGAGATTGACTCCCATGTCGCGAGCGAGAGTCAGGATGACGTCGAGACGTTCGAGGTCTTCGTCGGTGTAGAGGCGCGTGTTGCCTTGCGAGCGCGACGGCTTGAGTAAACCGACGCGTTCATAGAGGCGCAGCGTTTGCGGGTGGAGCTTGTAAAGCTCCGCCACCGCGCTGATCATGTAGCCGGCTTTGGCCCGTTTTCTTCCGCGTATCGCCATACAGATTTCTCTTCGACTGCTATTCGTCTACTCGGTCGTAATTCTGAAACTCTTTTGTTTCGACTTCGTGTCAGCCGCTCGCTTTTGCGAACAAATCCTTGCGCGGGTCCTCGGGCTCGATCTGCTCGAGTTCCTTCATCAGGTTGCGCACGCGCTCATCGGTCGGTTTGGGCACGATTACTTGGATCTCGACGTATTCGTCGCCGCGAGAGCCATCGCGCGCGCTGGGGACACCCTTTTCACGAAGGCGCAGCGTCGAGCCGCTGTTTGTGCCGGGAGGAATTCGAACGAGGGATCGGCCGTCGATCGTTGGGACTTCGACTTTCGAACCGAGGGTCGCTTCGCTGACGGTTACGGGAACTTTCACGTAGAGATCGTTGCCGCGGCGTTCGAAGAACGGATGCGGTTTTACATCGACGCGAAGGTATAAATCGCCGACCGGTGCGCCCATCGTGCCTGCGTTGCCTTTGCCCGGGACGCGGACGCGCGAGCCGCTGGCGACTCCCGCGGGAATACGCACGTCGATCGTTTCGGTGCGACGGATGCGGCCTTCGCCACCACACGTCTTGCAGACCGTGCGGAGTTTGCCGGTACCACCGCAGCGTGTGCAGGGGACGTTGAAGCGCATCTTGCCGGCGGATTGTTGGATCGTGCCGGTGCCGCCGCAGATCGGGCAGGTTTGGGGAGAGCCGACCGCGCCGGTGCCGTGGCAGGTCTCGCATGTCTCCATGCGCGTGATCTGGAGTTTTTTCACGGCGCCGCGGACGGCGTCCCAGAAGTCGATCTCGATTTGGTATTCGAGGTCGCCGCCGGGCTCTTGCTCAACTTCAACTTCGCCACCGCGACCGCCGCCGCGGAAAAACTGGCTGAAGAGATCGCGGAAGCTGGCGCCACCGCCGGCACCGACGGATCCGGGCGCGCTGCCGCTACCGCCACCGAAATCGAACCCACCGAAATCGAAATTTACGTTTGGCGAGCCGCCGCTTGTTTCATGTCCAGGAGGCGGACCACCGGCTTGATAGTTGTCGGAGTAGAAGCCGACCTGGTCGTACATCTGCCGTTTTTTCGTGTCGGACAGGACGTCGTAGGCTTCCTGCAACTGCTTGAATTTTTCTTCGGCGGATTTGTCGCCGGGATTCAGATCGGGGTGATACTTGCGCGCGA
>Ga0206939_10307_pt1 | contig 10556 bp, 5 predicted proteins | sample Alteio_BWOrgHeat_10_FD_152921 | JGI IMG/M metagenome (GOLD analysis project Ga0206939, IMG submission 152921) | Enriched cells from forest soil in Barre Woods Harvard Forest LTER site, Petersham, Massachusetts, United States -... | ecosystem: Environmental > Terrestrial > Soil > Temperate forest >... | reverse complement strand
CCTGTACGCCGTGCTGTCCCACAGCCGAATGACCGTCGCCAGGTCGAATGTCATTGGGAGACACCGCCCGCGTTGCGTTGCTACTGAGAACAAGAATGACTTGAATATCCCGCGGTTCTCGTCCCGCTTTACGATCCAAATGACGAATGAGTCCGTACACATACCACGGCATTGTTCCCACAAAACCTGTATCCATGAGAAGAACACGTTCATGATTTAAAGTCCCCATCTCAATCAATGCGGCTTCTGTTGCATCAGCCAAAGCGTCGAAGGCGGGATCGTGAAGAGCGGCTTGCTGCTCGAACCATGATTCAACAAGGGGACCTGGATCGCCCTGTGTGGCTTCCGGCGAATATAAAAGGGGGTTTAAACTCGAATACACAGATCCCATCATTGGAGTATTGAGATAGAGTGCCCCGCCACGGCTTTGATGATCCCTGGATAAACTGTTAAGCGTATCTTGTGCGATGAGGTTAAATCCTAGATCTCGAGCAAAATGAACAATGAATCGATCCGGCTCTTCCAGTCGAATTTTGTCAACGACTGCGGCCATGACGCGCGCCACGACTTCAAGGTTATGATGAGAAGCCGTCCCGATTGATCTCACCAACATGTTCATTGCTTCGCGGATTTGGTCGGCATCCTTGGGATTTTGTTCGATGAGTTTCTCTGCTTCACGATTTAACCACGCGTGCATCTGTGCGTCGTCGAGCATTTCTTCCGGGACCTCGGCCGCCTTCCGGTAATCCTCGCTCACAACCATGCTTCGGTTCTTGGGAGGGTTGGAATTAAACCCGGTCGCAGTCGGCTGAGGAGGTTGCTTTGGAGGAACGTTCTGAATCAGATCGGCAAGGGACGATTGAGGAGGCGACGAAAGTTTCAGTTTCAGCAGCGGGTCTTGAGTGAAATGGAAGAGATCGAGCGGTTTGTTTGTATTGAGTGCGATGGCTTTTTTCCATAGCTCATCGGCTGTCGGAAGATCGAGGAGTTTCTTAAGACTCGGGTATTGATATAGATTGTGGGCTGGATCCTCTGTGGCTGTGGCGGAATCTCTTGCCGCCTTGGATGTCGCTTTATTAGTCGCTAAGTCGGCCAGCAATGATAAATGACTCGGCGCAGAAGCCTCTGGAGGCCCTTGAGAGCCGACTACGCCTAAATCATTGTGAGGTGCAGATTCGATCGGCGCATACTCAATTCCTAATCTGAGAGCAATCTGTTGGATCACCGTTTGGATTCCGCCTAGTAACCCTCGCACGGTCGCCTTCGGAGCGGCTAAGAATGGCAAAAATGCCAGTCGAGCCCCGCCATATTCCAGAGATCGAAAACCATGTCCTAAACTCAAAAGACTCGCGATGCCAAAACCGATTGCGGTAATGGCAATAATGGGGACGACAAGTTTCCAAATGACGGTGCTATTACTCTTTGGGTTTACATTCGCTGGTACCGCTAAGTTAGGGGTACGACGCACCTTTGATTCGGCGTCGGGCGCCGCCTCTCTAATCTGGGCTTCCAACAGGTTCATCCTGATGACCGCCGCACGACCCAAATAACGACGAACCAATCGGCGCCGGTAACCTCTGTTGCCAGCAAGTAAAATCACACGATCCTCGTTAGACAGAGTCTCGGCATGCTGCACAAGGGCCAGGATCCGCGCATCGCGTCGGAGCTTTTGCTCTTGCCATTTTGAAACAAAAGGAATCGATCGGAACATTGCCACAAGGCGAAAACGCCAGCTCCTTTTAAGAAGGAGCTCTTCCGAACTAAGAGGCGCGATACGAGATTCAACGGGGCGACGGAAGGCCATCGATGCTACAACAGTGCTCACCGCAATTGCTCCACTCACGGATAGGACGTTTCGGAATTGAGAGATGATGTTAGGTATGCGCTGCGCCCAAGCCGTATACGCATGCACGTGCGTAAAAATATCGAACGATGCCACGTTGGGCAAATGACCTGTGCCATATAGCGTGGCAGTAAAAAGAGCGGCGACAGCGACGACTCCACCCGCTTTTTGCGCTAAAGGATATCCTTGCTGAACCACTGCAGGCGCTGCTTGCGCAGGTTTACTTGCGTACTCGGAGGCGGACCAATTTTTGGCGTCCGCCAAAACATCCTGGACGGTTAAGAGATTGCCGCTTAGGCGTTTAATGTAGAGGGCTTGATCCGCCGCCGTCACTTCGTTGACCGATGGCGTGATGACGATATAGGAAATATTTTTCTGACGCAGCAGTTGCGCCATGGACTCCGTATGAAAACCACCGGCCACGAGCACGGCGGTGTTCTGCGGACTACGCGTTGACGAGGGTTGGGGATTTATGACATCGCCTGCGGTGGCCGGCGCTTTGCCGTCCATTAAGGCCAGCGTGTTATCCACCATGGGTTTATTGCGCATCAGCGCCATAGCGTAGTAGTCAATGCTTGAGGAAATGAGTTGGCGAATCTGCGCTTCGTCGAACGAATGGATGCCGTTGGAATTTAGCAGCGCTTGGCACAAGGCCACAAATTGGTTGAGGCGCGGCCCGAACGCTTTTACTTCAAGCTCGGTTGCCTGAACGTTCGCCATGTGTACCAAAAGCGACAGGTCATGCTCGACTTGCACCAAATCTTTTTCCGGACCTTCCGCCGCGAGTTTAAGTTTCAGTTTAAAGGTAAGTTCTTGCGCGTCGTGCAGAATGTGATCGAGCCCTACGGTTTGCGAGGTGTACAAATATTCCAAGTAGCGCGAGAGTTCAAGGGGCGCGGCCATAAACAGTTGGTGCTTCTGAATCAGGTCGCGCAGATAGAGAAAATAGTTGTTGGTGTCTTTGCCCTTGGCGAGCAGGCGCAACGCCTGACGTTCTTCGAGAGACAAAACCGTTTGGGCTTCTTTTAAAAACGCCGTGGTGTATTGCCTGAGTTGCTCCGGCGTAGGCAGGCCTGTTGACGAAGAATCTGTTTGCCCGCTGGTTAAGGCAAAATGGGCGAGGTAGGGAAACTCCGTTTTCCAAGCGAGGCCGGCAAAATTCGCCTGCGTAATGATCCGGCCAACGAATTCGACGCTCGACATTTCTCCTTTGTCGAAGGCGTCCGAGGTGGCCTGCAGCGAGCGTAGTTTTGAGCCATACATCCGCCGGCGCAAGGGCTGCAAATCTTTCGCGATACTTTTGAGCATGCCTACGAGCTGTTGACGATCGGCCAGCGTGCGGCGGAACAGTTCGCGATGCATGGTATAGAACTCGTCATCTTCGACGCCGACCGGCAGATCCGAAATGCCGCGCATGAGGCCAAAGTATTCAACCCCGGTCAGTTCGCCTTGCCGCATCAAATAATCCGCAGCGGATTCTTTGATCGCTTGGTCTGGGAAGAGCGCCAGCACCGAGGAATCCACGGGACCTTGCGCGCCTTCGACAGCCAATGCGAAATGAGGACTGGGAGACGGGGCGACGACGGGGTGACGAGGCGACACGTCTAATTTGTGATCGATAAAATCGAGTAACGCGGCGATATTTTTCTGCACGCCATAATGCGCGTGCAGATCTTGAATCAAAATCACCAGCGGTCGTTTCGCCCCGTCGCCCGGTCGCCCCGTCGCCTCGTCCGCATTGAAGTAATCCGCGATGCGCCCCAACTGCGGCGGCGGGACAAGATTGAACTGCGGCGGAAGAATGGGCGTTGCAAAAGCGGATGGAAGAATATCCGCCGCTTGGGCGAAATTGCCGGATGTCCCCACTAGCGTAAAGGACAACATAATCGCCGCCGCTTTTTGCGCGATTTTGTACATGCGTTAAGTGTAGTTTTCGCGTGTTACAGACTTGTTTCTGCTTTATGACGAAATGTAAATTTGAAGGCCTAGACGGGAATGGAGCAAAAGACTTGGGGGGTGAGCAGGTCTGTCTATGTTTCTGCGCTATGTTCCATGCTCCATGCGCTATGGTCCGTTGACGTGGACCTTACTTATGTTGCTGTAGAACTTCCCGATTTTACGTCGCAACGACGGTAAGGGCAGTACAGCGGTAAGGGCGACGTCAACGGCATCATAGCGCACGGAGCATGGAACATAGCGCAGAAGCATAGTTCTGAATTAATCGAGGAACGGCAACAACACCTTATTCGTAAACGCCACGGACTTCTCCGTCACGCGCCAGCGCCCGGGGCGAATCTCTTCTAAATGTCCCTCGCGGACCAATTTTCTGCGTTGATCCTGCCAGGCGGGATTGGACTCTTCTCCCCACTCCAGCCCTTCGCGCAAACGCAGGCCCAACATGAGTCGTTCGAAACGCCGCTCTTGATCGGTCAATGTCTCGACGGATAACCGCGGCAGGCGTCCGGCTTGGATATCTTGTTCATAGGCGTGCAGCGTCTTGTGGTTGGTCCAACGCTTATGGCCGATGCAGCCGACGGCTCCGGCGCCAACGGCGAGATAATCCTGCTGGCGCCAATAAATTAAGTTGTGCCGGCACTCGCGGCCGGATCGCGCGAAGTTGGAAATTTCGTATTGCGGGTAACCCGCCGCGGACATCGCGCCGCGCGCCCAGGCGTACATGTCGCCTTGATCGTCGGCATTCACGGTTATTTTTTGCGCGGCAAAAGGCGTGTGCTCCTCAATCGCCAGCGCGTACATGGAGACATGTTCGGGATTCAGCGCGATTGTTTTTTGCACCGTGTCTTGCCAGGCGGCCATGGACTGGCCGGGAAAACCGTAGATGAGATCGATATTGATGTTATCGAAACCAGCATTGCGCGCACTTTCGTAGGCCGCGTGGAATTCCGCTACGGTATGCAACCGGTCCATGGTTTTCAGAAGCGCATCGTCCATCGCTTGTAATCCAAGACTCAAACGGTTAACGCCGGCGGCGCGCCAGGCACGCGCTTTATCTTCCGTCAGACTTTCCGGATTGGCTTCCATTGTAATTTCGGCGTCCGCCGAAATCAAAAATTGGCGACGGGCATGTTGGAGAATGCGGGCGATTTGAGGGCCTTCGAGCAAAGAGGGAGTTCCGCCGCCGAAAAAAATTGTCTTTAAAACCCCTTCTCCCCTTTCCGCCACTATGGCTTTGGCGGACCCGCCAATGCGTAGTGGCGGGGTGGGAGAAGGCGGGGATGAGGGGTCAAGTCGTTTACGGCCGTATGTCCCCTCACCCAAGCCCTCTCCCACACGGGGAGAGGGAATTTCGAACATCTTCTTATACAGATCCATTTCACAGCAGAGATTTTCCACATAGGCAGCAATGCGATCTTCTTTACCGGTGAACGTCACAAAATCACAATAGCCACAACGCGCGTGGCAGAAGGGAATATGAATATAAAGTCCTGCGCTCTGATCTCGAACGTTCACGGTCGCAGAGATCAGAAAATCCGAGACATGAGAAGTGAGAACTGAGAGACACCAGTTGCAGATTCAGCCATTCGTCGTCGGCGGTTCTTCGCGGGCGAAAAGGAATTTGGCGAGCGGGACAAGAACCGGGAGTAACACTACGGAAACAATGACGAAGGCGACCCACGGCACCCACACAATGGGCGTGAACGCCGCGCCGATGGCGCCGGCTAGCGCGCCCAGCGCGAGACACAAGAATGCAAAGTGCGTCGCGGGCGGCAGAATTTCAATCGCCATGAAAACGATGGCGGCCAAGAGCCAGTGGTGCGGCGTTGAAAATCCGTTTAGCGAATCCATTTCACGCGGTCAAAGGGCCAATACACCACAAGCGCTTTGCCTTTTAAGAAATGATCCGGCAACGGTCCCCAGAAACGGGAATCAAAGGAGCCGTCGCGATTGTCCCCCATCGCAAAATAACAGCCGGCCGGCACTTTGATCGGCCCAAAATTATCGCCCACTTCATCACGGCGGCGGACGTCGAAACGTCCGGATTCCCATTCCGCCTGATAATCCGCCGGGGCAAGATGCAAGTCTTCCTGCGGATAGACCATGGGATCTTTGTAAACGGCATAGCTTTCCGTCCGCAGTTGCCCGTTCACATACAGCTTTTTATTCTTGACTTGAATCGTGTCTCCCGGCAAGCCGATGGCGCGTTTGATGAAATCCTTTTTGACATGGTGCATGCGCTCGTCCGGCGCCATGATGGCGGATTGAGGCGCTTCAAAGACGATGACATCGCCATGATGTACATCGCGAATTTTGAAAACGCGCTTTTGCGTCAAAGGGATGCGCACGCCGTATAAAAATTTATTGACGAATAAATGATCGCCCACAAGCAGCGTATCCTCCATAGAGCCCGAAGGAATTTTGAAGGCTTGCAAGACGGCATACATAATCACGGCCGCTAACAAGATGGCGGAATACGACGTTTCGCACCACTCTTGATCGTCTTGAATCAGTTGATTGGCTTCTTTCTCTTTCGGGGATTGATTGGTGATTTGAATAATTGCCCAAATGGCGAAGGCCACAACTCCCGCCAGTGGCCATTTTAAAGTAGGACCTTGAATTTCCGTCGATGCGCTGAAAATAAAGCCCACCATGGCCCCGCCCGCCGCGTAAAAAAGAGTATGGAGAATGGCGGTAAATGCGGGCGATTTTAACAGCTGCGTCGTGCGATCCAACAAACGCAACAGATAGGCATACACCCCAAGCCCGACACCAATCCAAAATAAATTCGCTTCCATGAAAAATTCTCCCTAATCCGCTCGTTTCAAAATGGCCATAAAGGCTTCTTGCGGTATCTCGACATTGCCAAACTGCTTCATGCGCTTCTTGCCCTCTTTTTGTTTTTCCAAGAGTTTGCGTTTGCGGCTGATATCACCGCCGTAGCATTTGGCCAAAACATCCTTGCGCACGGCCGGAATGGTCTCGCGTGCAATGATGCGATTTTCGATCTTCGCCTGCAAGGGAATTTCGAACATTTGCCGCGGAATTAATTCCTTGAGCGATTCGCACATGGCCCGGCCTTGGGCGAACGCCTTGTCTTTATGCACGATCAACGAAAACGCGTCGACAAGCTCTGAATTTACCAAAATATCCATTTTCACTAAGTCCGCTGCGGAATAGCCCGTGTATTCGTAGTCAAAGGAAGCATACCCTTTAGACAAGGACTTCAGTTCATTGTAAAAATCGCTGACGATTTCCGCCAATGGAAGTTCATAGTGCAAGGCCACGCGCGTGGCGGTGATGTACTTCATGTCCTGAAAAATCCCGCGGCGGTCTTGGCAGAGCTGCATTAAGGGTCCGACATAATCGCCCGGCGTCACGATCGTGGCGGCGACATAGGGCTCCAGAATTTTTTTAATTTCTCCCAAATCAGGAAACCGCGCGGGGTTGTCGACAATGAGCTTCGCATCCAGCTGGGTGATCACTTCATACACCACGTTCGGGGCCGTCACAATCAAGGGGATCTCGAACTCACGTTCCACACGCGTCTTCACGATATCCATATGCAGGAGGCCTAAGAACCCCGCGCGAAAACCAAAGCCCAGGGCGGAGGATGTTTCCGGGGTGAAGGCGAATGCGGAATCCGTCAAATGTAATTTCTCGAGCGCCTTCTTAAGATTGTCATAGTCGCTCGGATTCACCGGATAAACGCCGGCAAACACAAAAGGCTTCATTTCTTTATAACCCGGGTGCGGCGTTTCCGCCGGACGATCCAACGCGGTTAACGTATCGCCCATCTTCACATCTTGCAGTTCCTTGACACCGAGAATCACATACCCCACGTCCCCCGCCGCCAAGCGATCTTTCTTGACCATCTTGAGTTGGAGAATGCCAATTTCTTCGGCCACAAGTTCGCGATTGGTTTGCATGAACTTGAGCTTGGTACCGGTTTTGAGCTCGCCCTCAAGGACCCGCACATACACCACAACGCCGCGAAACGTATCAAAGACGGAATCAAAAACCAACGCCTTCAGCGGCGCGCTTGTATTTTGCGCTGGAGCCGGAACCGACGCGATCACGGCATCCAAAATTTCCGTAATGCCTTGACCGAGTTTGGCGCTCGTCAGGACGGCCGGCGTTTCGATATCGAGAATATCTTTCAATTGCTGCTGGCACATCGCGGGATCGGCGGCGGGCAAGTCAATTTTATTGATCACGGGAATAATCGTGAGTCCCGCTTCCTTCGCTAAATTCGCGTTGGCTAACGTTTGCGCCTCGACCCCTTGCGTCGCATCGAGCAAGAGCAACGCGCCTTCGCAAGCGGCGAGGGCACGGGATACTTCATACGTGAAGTCCACATGCCCCGGCGTATCGATCAAATTCATGATGTAATGCTGCCCGTCTTTGGGGTTGGTGTATTCCATGCGCACGGCTTTGGCTTTGATGGTGATGCCGCGCTCGCGTTCCAATTCCATCCCATCCATGATCTGATCGCGCATTTCACGTTTGGTGATGGTCCCGGTTTTTTCCAGCAACCGGTCCGCCAACGTGGATTTGCCATGGTCGATATGGGCAATAATGCAGAAATTTCGGATGTTCACGGGATGAATCTTATCATTGTCAGGACGACCGCCATGCGGTAGGGCCTTAAAGCTCGTACACTCGATACCCCTCCTGATCGTGTGCTACCTCGCGCAGCGGCCAGTTTTCAAAAAACGATTTCCATTCCGGATCTACTAATAGGCGTGAGGTGATGAACACGCGCTGACCGTGATGAGAGAGAGTGGATAACGCGCTTCGTAATTGGTCGGGCGCGGCATGGAACCGACTGATTAAAAAAGGCTGCCGTTGAGCAAAGTACGGGACATAAAGCTCGTCCGTGCCGCCCTCCACGGCGATCCAGTCCTTTTCATGGGTGACGGACTTGATCAGTTGCATGCGCACCCACGCCGCATTGTTCGAGGCAAAGGAACGCGGATAAATCTCGTCCAAGAAATTGGCGAATCCCAAGGAAACAAAAAACGCCATTCCAATCGCGATCGCTCCGACCGACCGACTGGCCAGAAACAGCAGCGTCACCAGGGGGATGAGATCGCTAATGCGGTACACCATGGTGCCTGGCTCCCACGATGTAAAGATCAGGGCGTAAGAAAAAAGCCAGAGCAGGCAGGCGATCACAATTTTCGCGTCGTTTTTGAGAATGTCTTTGAATTTCAGAATAAATAGACCCGTTAAAAACGCCATGCAAATCCGTGCCAGAGCGATCAGAAAAGGAAGGTGGGAAAAAGGCGCTGGATGAGAATAAGGGGTCGGCGTGGCAACAAAAATGTGAAGAGTCATTTTCAGCCATTGCGCGAGGGAGGCCCCACTCAAACCCCCATGCCAGTGCATGAGATTTTGCGTCCCGCCACTTGCACTGCCTAAAAACCATGCAAGAATCTGCAGCGGACTTTTGATATTTTTAATGAACAAAATCGTCAGTGCATAGGCACCCCCCACGACAGCAATTAGGGAAGCAAAATAGGCGCCCAAAATTTTTTCTTTTGGAGCCGGAGCGCGGTACAGCAGGATCCAAAGGCAGGGCAGGACCATCATGACATTCACAATATGTCCAAGGCATGCCAGGCCGTGCAACAAACCAATGCGTGCCGGAGAGGGCCTGGACGCCCGATTTTCGCCCAGTAGCCCAAAGAAGAGGATCTGCAGAAGAAGCGTTGAGAAAATATAGTTTTCCGCATCTGTACTCCAAAGCCAATACCCAAGGGTAACGCCTAACCCACAGGTCCAAACCGCGGCCGCCATCGTTACGGCTCCCAGGCGACGCAGGCTAAAATAAAAAACACTCAAACCGACAGCGCCATATAGCGTGTCCAGAATTTGCAAAGAAATATAAGCGGGATTGCGTGCACCCAAGATCTGAAGCATGCGATGAAACGCCTGACCTAAAACGCCGTAAAGAAGATAATTTCCCGCAAACAAATGATTGAAATGATGGGTATCAATCGGAAGAGCACGGGCAAGGCCCTCGAAGACATAGGCCTTAGATAGGAAGGAAAGATAAAACGCAAAGAAGCCCGCGCCAATGAGTAACGAGATATAGAGGTCTGAAACCGCCGGCTCGGCCCTCGCGGCTTGGGATGCCATCGTAGTCATGCTAAATCGCGTTCAAGGATTTATCTTCAAAAAAATTCCGCTGAGCCTGGACGTTGTTTTTTTCGCGATGAAGTGGGAACCCGTTCATCGATCAATCTCGTCTCTGCATACTATAACAAAGGATCCTATCGATAAACCCTCCTACATCTATCATTTCGGCCTGAACCTAGACGCCTAGGTTTTTCCAGCGATCAGCGTTTTCTTTCCGTCCAAAAGGTTTATTGACAGGTCGCGTTCTCTCGGATAGACTCCCCCTCGATGGCTATCGAATCGCAAGAAAAAGAGTTGGACGTTCTCATTCGCGCGCGCTTTCCGCTTATTTACCTCGTGTCGTGGGAAGAAGATCGCGCGCAGGATATGCTCACGCGGCTGGCGACGGCGCAGGGCAAGAAGATTTTTTTCTGGTCCGTCACGCAGGGCATTTGTGATGAACAACTGGCTTGCGATTCATCCATTAAAACAGCGGAAGCCGCTTTGGCGCATATCGCGCAATCCGAGTCACGCGCCATCTTTGTCCTTAAAGATTTTCACAGCCATTTGCAAGAGGCCGCCATCGTTCGCGCGTTGCGCGATTTGGTTGAGAATTTAAAAACCAGCTCCAAGA
>Ga0206939_10306_pt1 | contig 10557 bp, 7 predicted proteins | sample Alteio_BWOrgHeat_10_FD_152921 | JGI IMG/M metagenome (GOLD analysis project Ga0206939, IMG submission 152921) | Enriched cells from forest soil in Barre Woods Harvard Forest LTER site, Petersham, Massachusetts, United States -... | ecosystem: Environmental > Terrestrial > Soil > Temperate forest >... | reverse complement strand
ATACCGAATAGCTGAACGCCTCGAGTTCGCGATTCATTTCTTCGAGCTCGGCGGTGCGCTGCTTCACGCGGCGGCCAAGGTGGTCGTTGAGCTCTCGCACTTCCTCTTCGGCTTTTGAGCGCGCGAGAATTTGAGCGTGCAGATCTTCGAGCACGTGACCCAGCTCGGCGCGTTGGCCTTCGAATTTCACGCCGAGCATTTCCTGGGCGCGGCGCAAACCGGCTTCGACTGTGGCGCGCAATAGAATTTCTCTTTGAACGAGGTAAACCGCCGCGGAAAGAATGAGCACCGTAAGCACGCAGGCGATGATGAGGACAGCACGCGTGCGTGCAACATTCGCGCGCACCGCCTCCGATCGTTCGGCGAGCAACGTCCGCTCATCTGTTTCCATAGTGTTGAACAATTCGCGTACGCGGTCAGAGGGCTGAAAGGGGAGCGACCATGTCGATGCGTCGGTTAGTGAGGAGTTGCCCGCGACGGCGTCGTCCATCGCTTTTTGCAGCGAGACAAGTTGCGCGGCGACGAGCGGCGTGAGTTCGTCGAGAATCTGAACCTGTTTGCGATTGTCCGCGGTCAGTGTTCGCAGATCTTGAAGCGTCTTGCGGAGATTCTCCATGTCGTCGTGAAAGTGCCCCGGCAAATCCGGGCGGCGCGTCACGCGGAACGACCAGAGCTGATTCATGAGTCGCGAGCGACCGAAGCGCGCCTGGCCGATTTTATCGAGCACGTCTTCTGTGTGAGCCGACCAGTCGAATACCGATTTGGCTTGCAGCGCGCTGCGCAAGGCAAGAAAGAACGCGAAAGCGAGGATCGCGATGACGACACTCGCAACTCCCCACAGCCTGCGCCGGAATTTCAGTGCTCGATTCATTGGGCCTCAGCCTCGCACCGCGTCGGCGTCTTGTAGAGCGGGGGAATTGTCGTCGGCGTGAGTACGCCGTGTTTCGGGTGCAGTGTGGCGGAGTTGCGCTTCGATTTCGTCGACAAACTCGCTGAAGCTGCGCGCATCGCGTCCTGACCACGCACCGACGGCGAGGCGCAAATCGATCGGTCCCCACGGTGAGCGCGTCTGGTTGTGCACGGCGATATGTTTTTCCAGCCGCTGGCGCATGACGGGAGCGCTGGGCGCGATCGCATCCACTGCCAGCACCGCGAATTGCGCCGGACCGAGGCGCGCGACGAGATCGCTGCGGCGGCAACTTCCCGCGAGCAGCGACGCGATGTCGCGGAGAGCGTGATCCGCCGCGCCCGGTCCGAAGCCGTCGCGCAACGTTTGCAGGTTTTCGAAGAGTGCGCAGATCAAGACCATCGATTCGCCCGTGCGGCGCGCTTCTTCCATGCATCGCGAGCCGACCGTCTGTAAACCTTCGCGCGTGTAGAGACCGGTCATCGGGTCGCGCAGGAGATCGGCCAGGCCTTCGAATGTGTTTCGCTCGAGCGCGGTTCGCAGCACGCGGCCGAGGGTGCGCGCGTCCATGAAGCCTTTCAGGACATAGTCCATCGCGCCTTCGCTCAGGCTTTGCGCGGCGTGTTGCTTTTGCGATGGATCGGCGAGCACGACGAGCGGAATACCCGGCGCGGAGCGATGCACGAGATGCACGGCGTCGAGCGGGTCGCGCATGCTGAGCTCGAGGTCGAGCAGAATGATTTCGGGATCGATGAGCTTTACCGTGGGAACAAGCGTGGCCATCGTCGAGACGACCGTTAGGTCAAGGCCGCCGACCGCGTCGGGAAACAGTGTGCGCAGAGTGTCGGCAGTCTCGCTCGGTTCAGCTTCCGCCAGCAGGATGCGTAATTTTTTTTGTGCCATGCCTCACCTCGTTTCCGGCGATAGCGGGAAAACGGGCGGCGTAGTTTGCGGACGATCGAATCGGACAAGGTGCCTGGGACTCGTTGCTTGTCGCCGCAGAAATCCGCCGCGCGACCGGAGAGGGCAGTCGTTCACACAAACGGAAAAACTTCCTGGAAGGGGGTGCGACTATTCTCGCCGAATGTTAGGCGGAGTCAAGGTCGCGTCGCGGTAGAGTTGCTAGGGGATTACGAGCAGTTCGATAACGGACGGTTCGGGATTAGCGAAGGATCATAAGAGATTTCTAATCACGGTCGCGGCGATTCGGCTTTGTTGCGCCGGCTGGCGACAAACGCGCTGAGCCCCGCGACGATTCCGCCCGTGACGGTCACGCCCTCCCACACCAGTCCGGCCGCAAGCACGAGCGTGCCGGCGGCGCCGAACGGCGCGAGCAGCGCGACCAAAGCGGCTTCGCGGACTCCGATGCCGCCTTGCGTGAGCGGGAGGAGGGCGGCGAGCTTGGCCAGCGGCCACGCGAATAGCCAAACGCGCAGCGGGAGTTGTAAACCGCACGCGGTCGCAAGCCACGCGGTGAGCAGCAGAAACGTGGATTGAATGGCTGTGCCCGCGAGCCATCCGGCGAAGAGGATGTGCGGGCGCGCGGATACGCTGCGCAGTGCGTGACGCAATCGCGATAGACGGCGGCGGAATCGAATCGAACGCCCGCGAAGAAATACTCCGCGGAGGAAAAACACGACGATGAGAAGCGCAACACCGATCGCGACGGCCGCAAGCAATGTGCGAGTGGCGATCGATTGGAGCGAGTGCGGAAGAGAGCCCGGTAACAGCGCGAGGCCTGTTGCGACGAGTCCGGCTTGGGCGGTGACGTCGATGAATCGATCCACGACGTTCCCGGTGATCACGGCCGCGGGGCGCGGGCTTCGTCTCAGGCCGACCGCCAGACGAATCACATCGCCACCGACGATAGATGGCAGAAACAAGGTGCCGAAGAGCCCGCCGCCGTAGCATTGCAGGCTTGTCGCGAAGTCTAGCTGCGCGCCGGCGGCGTTCACCACCATGCGCCACTTTAGGACTCCGACGGTGTGCGCGAGCAAGTATCCGAGCAGGGCCGCAAAGAAATATATCGGCGGCACACGCGCGATTGCGGAGCGTACCGTTTTCAACGGCAGAAAGTGCAGCAGCGCACCGAGAACGATGAGCGCGGCGATCCATCGCAAAGCGATGAACGTCCAATCACGCGCAGTGCGTCGCGCTGGCTCGGATTTCATCATGAACGGAGAATCACAACGGGAAGGTTATCGCAAAACGGCTAACATCCTGCGTCACACACGAGGCCGCGTGTCGCCTCTTGAACAGGCGTTGTTGTCGCCAGTTGTCACTTGCCGAAGATTTCGTCGATTTTACCCGCGAGCGTGAAATCGCGATCGCTGATGCCGTTGACATCGTGGGTGTTCAGATCGATCACGACTTTGTTCCACACGTTGAACCACTCGGGATGATGGTTCAGGGATTCGGCAACCAGCGCGACGCTCGTCATTTTGCCGAAAGCCGCGACAAAATCCTTGCACGTGAACTCGCGATGCAGCTTGCCATTCACGAGCGCCCAGTCGGGATGACTGCTCAAGCGATGATTCACTTCCGCTTCCGTCAATTTCTTCGCAGCCGGCATATGTGTCTCCAGAATGGTCTCGGTTTCTATTTGTCGTTTGCGCAGACGAAGCTGGCGGCGCTGTTCAGGTCGCCCGTGCTTTCGTACTTCGCGACTTTGGGATAAACGCACAAAGGCCGCGTCATCTCCTCGTGCCCGGAACGCAATGGCCCTGAGAATTTCGTCGCCACAATCTCTTTCGGTGCGGTGCCTTTTTCCACCCACTGCTCGATCGACACCTGCAAGCTTTGATGCGGATCAGTCACGTTCGGCCACGGTCCATTCTCGCCAAAAGAATCCGGCCCGACGCCACCGTCGCAATGCTGCATTCCCGGCACCATGTAGACGCGGGCGAAAGAGTCGAACGCGTCCTGCCCCATTGCGCCGACAACACTCTGGTAGTAGTTGATCGTGTTGACCGCCGAGATTGCGGGGTCGTTCCAGCCGTGATACAGAATTAATTTTCCGCCGTGCGCTTTGAAGGCCGACAAGTTCGGATCGGTGGCGTTCAGCGTTTTCGCCAGCTTCTCGTCCGCAGCCTTCACGATCTCGGCGACATTTGCGTCACGATAATTCCAATCGGCTTTTTCAAACACCATTTGAGAGAAAAAGCCTACGCCGAACATCTGCATCAAGCTCTTGCCCGGCTCTGGGCCAGTGATCCACAAGCCCCAACCGCCAGGTCCGTCCTCCGCACCGGGCAGCAACCCCGGATAAATCTGTGCACCGCTCGCATCGGTAGGACCCGCATAGATCTTCTTCAGGGCTGTTACTTGCGGATTCGTCAAACACGAGTTTGAGTCGTCCGCTTTGCACAGCATCGCCGCAGGATCGAAGCGGCATTTTCTCGGATCGTCCAAAATTCCGTCGGTCGTCCCGTCTTGCGCGTCGCATGCGGCGTTGACGGCCTTCGCGATCGCCGGCAGCTTCGCCGGTGGAATGTAGCTGGCGGGATCCAACGTCGTCGCCTGCAGCTGCCAGATCGCGCTCGTCACCAGATGCGTCCAGTAATTCGCAGGCGCGCCCGCGATAATTCCGTCGTAATCGCCTGGATAACGCTGCGCCTCCATCAGCGCCTGCCGCCCGCCGTTCGAGCAACTCGCGAAATAGGCGCGCTGCAAGGGGTGCTTGCCGTAAAACTCCTTCACGACGAGCTTCGCATCCTGCGTCATTTCATGAATCGCGCGATGGCCGAAGTCGATCACTTTTTCCGGATGCCCAAGCGCCCAGCGTGCGTCAACGCCACTTGCTGCGTGCCCTGTGTCGGTCCCCGCCGTCGCGTATCCTTCGTGCAACGCAAGCGCAAGAGAGAAGTCGTCGATCTCGCCGGCGAACCCGCCGTTGCCGCGGCCCTGCAGCTTGCCGTTCCAGCCTTTCAGCGGCAGCCATACCTCAATCTTGATGTCTGAATCTGAACTCGGATGGGAGTCCACGCGCACGCGACAAAACGCAGGGAGCGACCTGTAGAGCGCATCCGCCTGCGCCGCCCACGGCATCACCGAACTGCTCGGACGAAACGAGCCTGGCGCTACGACCTCGGCGGATGTCACCGTCGCGTTCGGCAATGAAACCTTGGCGACTTTTTCGCAGTTTGCCGCTTGGGCTTCCGTCTTCTCGCTCTTTTCCCCAAGCGCCACCTGCGACAACGTGAACGTCAGCACTGTCAGCAACAAAATTTTCAGCATTGCACGCACCTCGACCCGCGAATCCACCACGGCGAGCACATCCTAGCGGAATCGCCGGTCCAAAACAAAACCGCGCCGGTGGGCGACCGGCGCGGCGAACTACTACTTCTCCTGGGAGGGAAAATCGTCTTGCTAAATCGGGTTATGGTCCTTCTTTACGGAACCAGGCGCGTGTTGTGTACACCCGCGTACAGCGACATGCTCGTTCCCGCAAACTGCGGCACCCACCACAAATTCCGCATCCACTCATGGTGCGAAGTCATCATGCGCCGTCCGATAAAATCCATCACTAGCGGGCTGACCTGCGTCGCTGCATACATCGCATTCGAATGTGAAAATGGCCGCAACATTGGATTCGCTTCGACGCCGTAGCCGCCCGAAATCGCGCGTCGCGTTGACCACGCGTCGAACGCCGCCGCGCCACTGCCCGTAATCGCCAGCGTGTACCACATCACACGTTGCGTGCGCGTTTCCACCGGGCTCGAAATCGCCTGTCTCACACCGCGGATCGGAACGCCAGCCGCAGGCGCAGCAGCCGGCTGAATTCCCGGCTGAATGCCCGGCTCAATTTCAGCATCAGTCTTGACCTTGGGCGTGGGTGTGGACGGCAGCGGTTCAGACAAGGAAGAAACCGTCGCGGAATCTGCGGATTCGCTCGAAATCGTGACCGCTGCGGGCGGATTTTCTACTACTTTTGCTGTGCTCTCGATCTGCGGAATCGGGCAGAGCAACAAGATCGTTGCCAACAACATCGTGTTTCTCCTCAGTGTCGCAGCGCCGAGCGCCGAAGCGCCAAAAAACACGTGCCTGCAACAACTGAACTTTACTGCGCGCCCGTTCAGCTCGCACTGGCTCCTTGGTCACATTTGCTGTGGTACTCGTCCGTGGGAATCCGGTTTAGGAGAAGGGGAACTGATGTACTAGCACCTTTTTGAGCGCTAAAACTCAGCCCGACTCAAAATCGCGCTCTGTGCAAAATTCATTTTCACTATCGATCATTTGGCATCGAACCCGGCTCGCGCATTTAATCGACTCTGTTATAATCCGTCGCGATTTCGTTTTCGGAGTCGATTACCGCAGAATCCGCAGCCGGCGCGGACTCAAGAGCGACAACGACCAATGGCCAACGAATCGTCTTCCGCCAAACGCGCTCCGATTCCGACACGCGGGCCGCAAGCGCCCCGCTTCATCGTCATCGAGGGCCCGCTCCGCGTCGGCAAAACCACGCTCGCCAAAGTGCTCGCCGAGCGCCTGCACGCGCGCCGCGTCTACGACTGCGAAGACAACCCATTCCTCGCCGATTTCTACAATGAAAAACCCGGCTCCGCCTTCCGCGCCCAGATGTATTTCCTGATCGAGCGCCAAAAGCGCCTGCGCGAAGCTCTCGCCGTCGAGTCGCCCGGCCCGGTCCTTTCCGACTACCTGATGGAAAAAGACCGCATCTTCGCCAACCTCAATCTCAACGACGAAGAGCTAAAGTTGTACGACCGCTATTACGAAATTCTCGCTTCGGAAGTCCCCGCGCCCGATCTCGTCATCTATCTCCAGGCCAAGCCCGAAGTCCTGCGCACCCGCATCGCCAAAAAAGCGTCCAAAGACGAAACGCAAATCTCGCTGGAATACATTGAGGAAGTCGCCCGCGCCTACGAGCACTTTTTCTTTCACTATGCCGCCAGCGATCTGCTCGTGATCAACACGTCCGACATCGACTTCGTCGAACGCAGCGCCGACCTCCAGCAGCTCCTCCGCCGCCTGCAGGACCCCGTCAAAGGCACCCAATATTTCCTTCCGCTCGGCGACGCCGAATAATTGACAGTCGAGTTTTAAAAGTCGAAAGAAAATCTCGCGGTGCAGTCTGAATTGGCCTCGCTTCCAGCGATTTTTCTTCCGCGCGTTGACTTGTTTTCCGCCCGCAAACTAAACTTGCGCCAATGACGGAGTACCCCTCACTGCTGGGGCAAACGTTCTCTCATTACCGCATCCTCTCCAAAATCGGAGATGGCGGCATGGGCGTGGTGTATAAGGCCGAAGACACGCGCCTGCACCGCAACATCGCGCTGAAATTCCTTCCCGAAAACGTCGCAGGCGACCCGCAGGCGCTCGCGCGTTTCCATCACGAAGCCCAGTCCGCATCAGCGCTGAATCATCCGCACATCTGCACGGTTCACGACGTCGGCGCCGCCGACGGCAAAGCCTTCATCGTCATGGAGTTGCTGGAAGGCGACACGCTCAAGCACTGGATCCAATCTCGCCTGCTTACGATCGATCAACTCCTCGACTTTGCCACGCAAATCGCCGATGCGCTCGACGCCGCTCATGCTAAAGGCATCATTCATCGCGACATCAAGCCCGCCAACATCTTTGTCACCGATCGCGACCAGATCAAAATTCTCGACTTTGGCCTCGCCAAAGCCGCCGACCAACACGCGCAACTTGCATCCGGCGCAACAGCCGATTTCGTCACCACGCCGGGCATCGCTGTCGGCACCGCCGCCTACATGTCGCCCGAGCAAATCCGCGGCGAACCGCTCGACACGCGCACCGATCTTTTTTCTTTCGGCGCGGTGCTCTACGAAATGGCCACCGGCCAGCTTCCGTTTCCCGGAGCGACTTCCGGCGTCGTTTTCGATGGCATTCTCAATCGTCCGCCCGTCGCTGCGAGCCAGTTGCGGCCGGCAACGCCGCCGCGCCTCGAAGAAATCATCAACAAATCGCTGGAGAAAGACAAAACGCTTCGCTACCAGCACGCCTCCGAACTCCGCAGCGATCTTCGGCGCCTCATCCGCGATTCCGATTCCGATCGCGCCGCGCAGCTAAGAAGCGCCGTTGCGGCCACAACACAGGCGCAAAACGCCGAGCCTCGCCACTTCAATCGTCTAGCACTTGCGGCGGGAGTCCTCGTCACCGCAGCCGTGTTCGTCGCGGTCTGGCTCGTTCGCGCTCGTCACACCAACGCGCTCAACCAGAAAGACACCATCGTCCTCGCCGACTTCGCCAACAAAACCGGTGACCCCGTCTTCGACGATGCGCTCAAGCAAGCGCTCGCCTCCAGTCTCGAACAATCTCCATTCCTCAACATCCTCTCCGGCCGAAAGGTCGAATCCACGCTCGCCTTGATGGGCCGCACTCCCGGTGAACGCATCACGCCGCAAATCGCCGACGACATCTGCCAGCGCACCGGCGGCAAAGCCGTACTCGCGAGCGGGATCTCCAGCATCGGCAGCACTTACCTGATCGCGCTCGACGCCTCGAATTGCCAGACCGGCGAAAGCATCGCCAAGACCGAAACGCAGGCCGCGCGCAAGGAAGATGTTCTCAAGTCGCTCAACAAAGCCGCGTCCGAACTTCGCGCGAAACTCGGTGAATCACTCGCCTCTATCCAGAAATTCGACGTCCCGCTGGAGCAAGTCACCACGTCTTCGCTCGAAGCTCTCAGGTCCTACAGTCTCGGTCGCAGAATGCTCAACGAAAAAGGCGACGTCGACGCCGTCCCTTTTTTCAAACACGCCGTCGAACAAGACCCAAACTTCGCGCTCGCCTATCTCTCGATGGGCGCTTCCTTTATCAACATGGGAGAGAACGGTCAAGCTGTCGCCAACATTCGCAAAGCATTCGAGCTCCGCGCTAACGTCAGCGAACGCGAAAAACTTTCGATCGCGGGAATGTACTACGCCAATGTCACCGGTCAGTTGCAGGAAGCCATCGACACATATCGCCTGTGGGCGCAAACCTATCCCGCCGACGTTACGCCGCATGTCGATCTCGCATTGTGTTACGGCAATCTCGGCCGCTTCGAAGACGCAGTCGCCGCGGCCCGCGAAGCCTTGCGCATCGAACCGGGAGACGCCTTTGCGCGCTCCAACCTCAGTATCAGCTTGATGAATCTCAATCGATTCGATGAAGCGAAACAGGTCAATCGCGAATTTTTCGCCCGCAAACTCGACGGCGCCTTCGTTCGCTTCCGCATCTACCAGCTTGCATTCATCCAGGGCGACGACGCCGAAATGGCGCGCCAGGTCGCATGGTCGCGCGGCAATCCCTACAACGAAAGCGCCTTCGAAGCCTTTGAAATGTGGACCTCAGCGTACCGCGGCCAGCTCGCCGCATCCCGCCGCCATGCTCGTGCTTCCGTCGAGATTGCGACTCGCGGCGGCATCACGGGCACCGCCGCCGTTTGGCTGGGCGGAGCGGCCCTGACCGAAGCTGAAATGGGCGAACGCGCGCTCGCTTTGCGCGATGCGCAAACCGCCGCAACCGCGGTCGGCTCGTGGCATCCGCGTATATTCGCTCTCGTTGTCTTCACCATCATTAATTGCCCGACGGGCGCGCTCGCCCGTCTCGGCATCGCGCGTAGCTACGCCCAAGCCGGCGAAAAAGAAAAAAGCCGCGCTGCCTACAATAATTTATTTGTGTTGTGGAAGGATGCCGATCCCGACTTTCCGCTACTACTTCAAGCCAAGTCTGAATTTGCGAAATTGAAATGTTCGCTGGCTCGCAGAAAAATCAACGCTCGCCCGATTTCTTTTTGCCGTGCGGCCCTGCCGTCTTCTCTTCCACATTCTCGCCGGCGTTGTCGATCTCGTCGCTGGTCTCATCCACCGTCACGCCTTGTAGAGTCGAGGGCTGGCTCAATTGCATCGCCATCAGCAGCCACTTCCGTAGCACGCTCCGAAAGGCCGGCTTCACGTCGCGAAATACCAGTCCCAGGCCAAGCGCCGGATTCGCGTAAGCCACAGTCGCGTTCGCCTCGAAATACTCTCCGGGCATAAAGATTTTTACTAACACCTTGGTGCGCGGTGCGAGCGTCGACGCCGCGTCCATGTAACAGCCGTACAAACTCAGCTCCTTGATATTCCCGCCCACTGGTGCGCCCTTCTCGGGCAATACGGCCGCGGGGGCGACGAATGAGTAACGTGGGACCCGGCGTTGTGGGGAAAACTCTCCTGCAGTCATTCCACGACTGTAAAGCCGGCGATATCTCGCTTCAAATCCAGTAGTGGCCGGGGATTATCCCAAACAACCCTGTAGTGCTCCCAGAAAGCAAACACTAGGCTTACAGAGGCTTGCAGGTTTTCCACAGCACATCGTCCAGCCCCGCCGCCACCCTGTTCCGAGGTACACACCCCCACATTCGCGCGCCGATGAGTAACCACTTCATCTGATTGTAAACAAGAGGCTTAAGCGAAATTTGCAAGGCCGGTGTCCCGCCGTACCATTGGCGGCGTCGGAGGGTACTACGAAAATTTGCTCACACCGCGAGCACTTTTTTCACCGCGGTTACCGAGGCAGACTGAAAGTGGACTTCCGGCCCACAACTTCGACACAGGCGCGGTCACCGCGCCCGGCCACCGAGACATCCGGTTCCGGCCGAGTCGGCGTCCTTCTCTGCCGATTCGCCGCCCCGATGGCGGTTC
>Ga0206939_10304_pt1 | contig 10728 bp, 9 predicted proteins | sample Alteio_BWOrgHeat_10_FD_152921 | JGI IMG/M metagenome (GOLD analysis project Ga0206939, IMG submission 152921) | Enriched cells from forest soil in Barre Woods Harvard Forest LTER site, Petersham, Massachusetts, United States -... | ecosystem: Environmental > Terrestrial > Soil > Temperate forest >... | reverse complement strand
ACGGTTACGGAGAGGAAAGAGGCAAGTTTCGGCATACGGGGATCGACATAAGGGCGCCGAAGATGAGCCCGATCGTGGCGCCGTTCGCGGGGACGATCGGGTTTAAGCGGTACTCGTTTTGGATCTTTGGGGACGACGGATGGGCGATGCTCGGGACGCACCTGAACGACGACAACCTTGGAACACACGACCACAAGGCATCTCGAGATGCGATGTTTGCGCCGAACCTGACGCCGGGGCAGCACGTTTATTCGGGGCAGTTCATCGGGTACGTCGGCGAGAGCGGGGACGCGACGGCGCCGCATTTGCACTTTGAGATTTACGCCCCGGGCGGGGGTCCGACGATGGAGCGCATCCGGAACCCGTTCCCTTCGCTGAAGGCGGCGAAGACGATATCGGCGCCGGTGGTGATTCCGCCGCCGGGGCGGCCGCCGCACGGGTTCTTCCGGTACGACGGGTGCCTGCGGAAGGTGGATCCGCGGGGGCGTTCGGTTACGTTGCTGCTGGTCGACAAGCAATTGCCTTCGGGGGAAACGATTTCGACGGCACGGGTCCGGTATTTGACGGTTCGGCTGACCGACGATGAGGCGAACGGAGCGGGCGGTTGGCGGGCGATCCAGTATTTGCAGGATTCGGCGGTCGTCGGGGTGGTGTTGCCCGCCGATAAGGCGCCGGACGGGGCGACGGCGAATCGGTTTGTGATGCCGTCGCGTTGACGCTACAGCGTTACTTTTCCTTGGGGGACGGCGGAGTCTTCGATACCGATGGCGGCGTTCCAGCGTTCCGTCTTGGAGGCGGCGAGGCGAGCTTTCTCGAGGGCGCGGAGGTAGCCGTCCAGGTTGCACTTGCCGAAGGGGAGGCCTTTGTTTTGGATGACGAGATCGTCGCCTTGGAGGGTGATCTCTACGTCGCCGACGACGAGGGATTCGCCATCTTCCATCGACTCGGCTTCTTCGCGAGGCATCATGGCGGTGGCACCGGCGGTGAACCAGCGGTTGTCGTCGAGAAACATCGGGGTCAGCGAGTATTGACCTTCCCAGCCGACGGAGTGAAAACGGACTCCCAATGCCCTATGAATCGGAACCAGATGTAGCGCAACCATTCGACTTCTGCCTTCGCGAACCAGTATGCAACTCCGACGGTGCAGAGTTACACGGTTTAACGGCAAAAGTCTCAGGTGCGCAATAAAAGTAGGGCCCGATGGCCCTGGGGCACAGGGCCGGGTGTCGGGCTTGGATGGGTCGGAGGGTTAAGTTTTACGCCTTAGACTTGAACTCTTTGTTGTCGTTGCGGCTCGCCAGGTAAAGGCAAGTGGAGATAACCCCCATGAGTCCTACTACGGCGAGAATGAGGGTGATTACGATCGCGTTGACGTTGAGCATGTCGATCCCGGAGAGAGGCTTCTTCCCCGGTCAGCGACCGGAGTTGAACGTATAAATTGTCCCTTTTCGTCGCTGCGCAAGATAGTCCCCCGAATCCGGGCTGTATATATTACTGGGTACTTATCTCATCTTCGACAAGACGGAGGCCCATGCTCGCAACCTCGTCCAATCGGAAGCCAAGGTGCTCGTAGAAGGCAATGACTTTGGCGTTGGTCGTCCGTATTTGAAGATTCACTTTGGGGGCGCCGCGCTGGCGTAGGAGTTCGACGGCGGCTTCGACGAGTTGGCGGCCAATGCGGTTGCCTTGATGGGCGGGATCGACGCCGAGGTATTGGAGCCAGCCGCGGTGGCCTTCGTAGCCGGCCATGACGACGCCGATGACTTTGCCTTGCTCCTCCGCGACGAGAAAGCCCTCGGGATCGTAGGCGAGTTTGCGGTCGATGTCGCGAGAGGGATCGTTTTGCGGTCGAATGAGACCGGCGTTCTTCCAAACCTCAATGACGCCTTGGCGATCTTCGGGACGGTATTGCCTTATCGTGGGCATCCGGAGATCTTACTTATAGTGCTCTCTGATGGCCTCGAATAGGGCTTCGTGATCTCCGAATGGAACTTCGAGCGCGCCGGAGGGTAGCCCCCATTGGGCGGTGGCGATGAGGGGTTTGTCCATCGCGAGGGCGGTTAGGGCGGCCGTGGGTCGGTTCTTCATGACGGCGGGGCAGAGCACGACGGCGGCGTCTTGGATGGGATGGTTCTCGGCGGGAAGAAGGGTGATGCCCTGCCAGAAGTCGGGAGATTCCAGATGTTTGCCGGCGGCGACGACGGGGAGGTTCAGGCGGCGGGCGGCTTCGCGGACGGCGAGGGCGCCCTCGCGGGCGGTGGTGGGGCCAGGGAAATAGAGGTATCCGCCCTCTCTCGCAACCCGTTTCGGAGGGCTGGGAAGTTGCCAGGGGACGCATTCGACCTTCGCGGTGAGCCGGGTTTTGAGCTGGGCAGCGAGGTAGGCGTGCGGGGTGACGACACGGTCGACGGTTAGTAAAGCAGCCCACTCGTCGTCGACATCGCGGTCGGCGGCGCGGAAGTCGTTGAGGTTCGGGGCTTCGGGATACTTTTGGGAGGCGCGATCCAGGAGGGTGTGGAGGAGCTTTAGGGGGAAACGGCTCAGCCAGACGGTAACGGATCGACCGCCGAGGGCGCCGGCTCGGTGGAGTTCTTTGAGGAGGGGCAGATCTACGACTAGTTCGGTGGCGTCGTGAGCGAGAAGCGCGGCGTAGCGACGAGCGATGCGGTCGGTATCCGCCATTTGGAGCTTGCGAAGGGCGGGAGGGGGGAGCTTACGGCGGGCGTGGAGGGTGCGCTGGATGGTGGCGGCGAATGCGTGTTTCCTTGTGACCTCGTCAGGGAAGGTCCAAGCGTATCGGGCGACGCCGGGTAGCCGGGGGGCCATGGGGGCGAGGATTTCGTCGCCTCGTTGGATGTTTCCCTGGACGAATTGCTGGAATTCGGGGGAGACGGCGTCGAGGACGAACGCGGTGCGCTCGTGGCCGCTACGGGCGCGGATGGACTCACGGCGATCATGGCGGAAGCAATCGCCTTGGTTACAGGTCTCGCAGGTACCGGGAACGGGATTGAGGAGACGGAGGCCTTTTTGGTCTAGCTTCTTAGGCTTGTCTTGTTTGGCGTCGGGAGTGTCGCTTTCCGGAGCATCGGCGAACTGGAACGATACGACGAGATCATCCCTTGTCAGGCGGGCGATGATGCGGTAGGGGCGATCGGAACGGAAGCGGAGGTCGACGTGGTTCCAGGCAACGGTCGCATCCCTTCCCAGTTCGGAGGCGGAACCGGGGACGATTTGACTGTGGGCGTGACGCTCCAGGATCTCGCAGTTCGAGCGGAGGGCAAGGTCGTAGAGGGCGTTCGAGAGCTGGCAAAGGCCGCCACCGACGGTGGCGATGATGCAACCCTCGCGGAGCTCGCGGCCGGCTTGGAATCCACGCCGCCGGGTGGCGCGACCGACTTGGCTCCAGAAGCTGAACACTTGGCCGGCGGGAATTTCTACTTGGTCCAGCCGCTTGGCGGCGATGCGAAGATTGTGGATCTTTCCGAGCTGGAGGGCGATCTCGGCAGGGTTATCGCTGGTGCGGAGCTTTGAGCGGTGTTCGAGGGTTCTGCCTTGGGCATTCTCGGCGACTTGGACGGCCGAATGACAACGCGGACCCGATTGGAGGTTTTGGAGACCTCGTCGGCTTTGCAGGCAGATAACCTTGAAGCGGAAAACGAAGGCAGACCAACGCGAGGGATGGCCGCCCGCCCTTTCCACCACTGCCTTCGTCGCGCTTGCCATCTCTTTTTGCAACTCTTGGTTTCGATAAGCATAACGGACAGGTTGTTCGCCGGTTTCTCTCCTTGGCTTTTTTGCTGGTCTCTGATCAGGTGAGCGGGTAAACAGGGCGGGTGGCAATCGACTCGATCGTTTTCGACTTGGATGGAACGCTTTGGGATACTTGTCCGGCGTGCGCGGTGGCCTGGAATACGGTGCTGCAGCGGCATGAGATTCCTTACCGGGAGATCGTGGCGGACGACGTTCGGAGGGTGACGGGGCAGCCCCACGACGACTGCATCCGGGTGACGTTTCCCGATCTGCCGGCGGGCGACATCGAGAAGCTGATCTCGGGGACGGCGGAAGAGGACAATGCGGCGATCTCCCGGCTGGGCGGGACGCTGTATCCGGGGGTGATCGAGGGGTTGCGGGGGCTGGCGGATCGGTACCGGCTGTTCATCGTGAGCAATTGCCAGTCGGGATATATCGAGAATTTTCTCGCTTATGCGGCGGTGGGCGACCTCATTACGGACTTCGAATGCTTCGGCAATACGGGGGAGCCGAAATCGGAGAATTTGCGCCGGGTGATCGAGCGCAACGGTCTTCGCTCACCGGTGATGGTGGGGGATACGACCGGCGACGAGGCGGCGGCGCGTGCGTGCGGGGTGCCGTTCGCATTCGTTTCGTACGGGTTCGGTTCGGCGATCGCCCCTTCCTATCGATTCTCCTCGTTTGGGGAGTTAGTGGCGTTTTTCTCTGAGTTTTCGAGTTTTTAGTGGGAATCTTTAGTCCGATGGGCAAAAAAACGAGCGAGCGCCCAACTTTGAAGCTGAGAGTTTGTGTAATCTGCGGCCCAGTTATGAAGAAGTACATCGTTGTAGCTCTATCTCTTGCGGCCGCTTCTTGCTTCGCCGCTCCCGGCGATTCGAATTGGGCGGTTCGCTTGGGCGTCATTTTCCCTCGGTTGGAGGGCGGCGTTTCCGGTGACACGGGCGGTACTCTCGGCATCGCTTACCGGGCTTACAAGGGTCAATCTTGCTCGCTGGAAGTCGAGGCGATGGGGTCCGCTTACCGTGCGACTTCGGGCGGCGACTCGGCGACGTTCTCGGTGAGCAGCTTGAACCTGGTCGGGCTGTATTCCCTTTCGTCGCTGATTCAGGGCGGCGGGATGGCGGTGCCTTATATCGGCGCGGTGGTCGGCGTTTCGACGCCATCGGTCTCGATCAACGGCGTGAACGTCGACGGCGACACAAGCACTTCGTACGGCCCGATCATCGGGACCACGCTGAACAAGCAGTGGTTCATCGAGGCGCGTTACCTGTTCTGCGACGTCCCCGCTTCCCGCGGCACGCAGATCATGCTCGGCTACCGGTTCTAGTTCTCTGCTGGTTTTGGGGGGCGGCTTTTGTTTGGCCGCCCTCCTTTTATTGGTTCGTTCGTCGGTTCGTTTTCGGTTCGTTTGTTGGGTTTGGGGGCGAATTTGAACCTGGGATTGGTTCGTTTGCGCATTTTTCAGTTTTCGCGGTTTTTCCTTTTCGCCTTTCCTTGTGGTGCTCACTGCTCCTTCTCACTAAAGCTCACTGATCTTCGGCCGATTTGAACCTAAGCGGGCCTGCTTTCACTGTTAATCCACTGAATTACAGTGACGGCGGTTGTTTTTTGGGGCCGCCGTTCTGGGCGTTTTCCGTTTGCTTAGGCAATGAACGGCGGCGGCTTCGGTCTTGGGCCGGCCTTTGGGTTGGATGACGATATGCGGCTGTCAAGGAGCTTGTCGCTGCGGACTCTTCGACGGTACCACGTTTACTAGACGTTTGTCTAGTGTTCTCCAAAAAAGCCTGGCGGTTCCCTGCCAGGTATCTTTAATCAACGGCCTCGTAGCTCAGAGGATAGAGCGCCTCCGTCCTAAGGAGGGCGCCGGGGGTTCGAGTCCCTCCGAGGCCGCCAATTAAACTACAGTTTTGGCTTCAAAGCTTTACAGATCGATTCCATTCAGGGTCGTCCGCATCATACCGAGCTAGGTTTCCGCTGCCTGACGGGGCTTTCCTGTGGCGCAACTAACACACGATTGGCACACGGGATTCGGGCCAAGCGAGCCTTACCAATCCCCTTCGCCCGAAGATGAGCGCCGGAACACCGGCAACAGATCCGTCATGCCCGCGATGCAAGGGCGTAGACTGGAAACTGGTGAATACAGAGACCGGCGCGGCCAGCGGGCGGAGATTGGGACCAAACGCTCTCGTCGTCGCCTACGCGATGAGCCGGTTGGATCGAACCCTTCTCAACGCGTTGGGCTACCAGACGTGGACCCAGGCCTTCGCCAATACCAGTGCCGTCTTAGGCGTTCCGCACAACAGCATGAAGCTGTTGCGCGACGAGTTCGACGTCTTCTTCCCCAACGGCCGAAGAGGTTGGGTCCTTCGAGAGCCCCACCCGAGCCGCCTGGCGGTCTTGCGCGAGTTTGAAAGTGTCAGTGACGCGGCCCTTCTTGAAGTCGTGAAGAGGACACTTGCCAACGACCATGAATCACTTCACGAAATCATGGAAATCGTGGCCGCACCAGCCGTCGGCGTGGCAAACGTAGCCGAGCGACTGCTGACCTGCAGACGGGCCGAAGAGCACTTTATTCGCTCCTGCCAGGAGATCATCGACGCGCCCCCATCATCTCTTGCGGATCTCCGGCACACGGCTTGCGGCTTCGACTTCTCCTCCGATCGATTCCCAGGGGTCGCGATCGAAGTAAAGGGCCTCAAGGCGGTGTCCGGTGGAATCCTGTTCACCGAGCGCGAGTGGAGCGAAGCCCAAACCAGGCGGCGAGACTATTGGGTGATTGTCGTCGGAAATCTCGCGGTCGAACCCATGGCTCGCGTCTTTCCGGACCCAATTCGGACCTTCGAAGCCAAGTGCCAAATCGTCAAGTCGACATCGACGGTCTGGAGCGCAATGGCGTCCGTTGTGGGTTGATGCGGTTATTTCCGGATTTGGTATGCGGGCCACCTTCGGAGAATGCCGATCTGGCTCCCGAGGTCATGGCTTCCAGCGCAAAGGCGCCGAAAGGCCTTTGTTGGTGAAGAGCGAGCGGCCGGCGTATGCTCTGAGGAACGACGACATGGACTGCTATCCGAAGAATGTTGACGACCTGAACGAGTTTCTAGACACAGCGGTCAGCCCTCAGGTAGCGCGCCGCACGCTTGCTGCAATCTTTGCCTGCCTCTACGGCACCGAGGAAGGTGACGGTCAAAGAAGCTTCCTAGCGGAAAAGCAATGGGACACGCACGTTCTTTGTGATGTCGCCGACGAACTGGCGACGATCGGTCTCTACTGTGATCAGCCCGAACGCGACGAAGCATAAGGCCGGGTGGCGCTTTTCCCCTGCTTGGCCGAGCGCCAAAGTGAACGCAGTCTTCACAAGCGAGGAAAGAAGCGATGCATTTGAAACGAGAAGAGACCACTTTTTGTTTTAAAACGTGCCCGTCGAAGGGCCAAAAAGAAGGCCCTGGAAAGCTCCCAAGCCGAGCTAAACAGGAAACGTTGCCCCGAGTTCGCGAAAGCACGCGGCGGCTTGACGCAGAACCTTCATAACGTCGTGCTGGTACACGGAGCGGTTCCGCACAGGCGTGCCAGAAGCTGTGTGCCTGGAATGCGCTCGGTCACAGCGATTCCGCAAGTCATTCACAGCTACGCAAAAGGCCTGAGTGCAAGGATAATCGGCCCTAAAATCGACACTGTTCCTGAGCGCATGCTTTCTTGTACTCACCGGTACGGAAGCACCGTTCTTGTTAGGAAACGTATAAACCTTCCTGGACGTAAGCCGTTCCATAAGGATTTCCAGCGCGGCGTCAATATCTAGAATAAAACCGTTCTTGTTCGTGCCTAACTCCGTCAAGAATCTCACACAATACTTCTCGAAATCCTCATGCCGCGGACCGAAAACCGATCGCCAGTCGACCTTCATTGGGTCTCCGGGTACGAGACCTTCGCGCGAAAGTAGATCCTGCAACAGAAGGCCAACTCTTGAGAAACTTCCACCCATCGGCTTGTCCATCTTCAAGGCTCTAAATAGGGCCACGGCTTCAGGATCGATTGTGGGGAGGTTCGGCTGGAGAACACCCATCTCAATAAGACGGAGAGCAGCCGCCCGAGAAACCTCCTTCGCCCGATGATCCAGCAAACGTTGCAGCTCCAGTTGCAACCATCCTCGCCCAACTAGCTTCTCCGGCACATTAAACACGTAGTGAACGAGAGCCCATGGCGACGACGTTGCCGATTGAAGCCATGTGCTTACAGCTTTCTGGCTTCGCTGACCTAAATAGGAAAGCAGGACTTGTACGACGCCCTCCATCTGACAATCCACGCGCATTCCTTTGAGACCCCGAGCGCTGGATAACCATTTCTTTAAGTCTTTCCTCACGTTCTGATCAAGCTGCACGCCAGCAAGAACAAAGTGCTCGAAAACCCGAAGCACCCTACCACTAAAATAGGCGTAGCCAGGGTACAGACTGAGCATTTCTACACATCTCGATTGGATAGCGTTATCAAGTGCGGGAAGCCGCTCTAGATAAGAACACACGACATCGCATAAGTCTGGACGCGCGGGAAGGATGTCGAGTAAACGTCTACCCACAACTACATTTGGCGTTAGAGTTGACACAAGGCGCTTAAACAGCGTCAAGCGATCCGTGTCGCCATCAATTACCAGATCCCGCAGTTGGTTCCAAAGCACTTTTGCCGGCTTCTCCGGCTTTAGTTCGTCTTTAATCCGTCTGAAATCTTCATCCTCGGGCTCTTCGATGTCGGCCGGCAAGGACACTGTCTTCAATATCTCCTCTATATCACTGACGTGCTGGATCCCGCACTTACCTGCCGACGGAAAGACGCCGACGCGGCGCGCCAGTCGATCAAGGACGGCCGCTGCATACCGGACATCAGCTTCGTTCGCTGCGAAAATCCTGACGTCATCAGCATATCGTAGATACGTGACCCGCTGGAGTCGCTCCATCTCGGGATCGATTACAACAAATGGGACCTCCGCCAACATGGAGGAGGGCTGGGGTCCCTGGGGTATGCCGTGGTTGAGATAGAGCCTTTCGACTCTTTTGGAAACTCCCGCGCCAGAGGATGACCAAGTCTCAAGCAATCGAACCAAACGATAGGCGACGTCTGGCCCAACGCGGAGTTCTCTAACGAGTAGGTGCTCCAGCATTCCGTGGTCAATCGAATCGTAGTACGAGGCAAGATCGAAATGAGCGACCCATTGTAGTCCTGAGGAAAAGGCGGCTCTTTGTGCTTCGTTGTAGGCGGCGTACCCATGCTGCCACTTCGTAAAAAAGTATGGAGAATCGGGTGTAGTTAAATTATTTGCGAAGACTGAACTTCCGTAGCGGGACGCAACGAGTGACCGGAGCTTAGGGCCGATAACGTTAGCAATAGCCTGGTACACCAGAAGGTCGCCAAATGTCAGCAGGGATTTGTGGCGCATTAAGCCACTCGCTTTTGGCTCGGACAGGACGCATACGTGGTCGGGCCGAAACAGGTCGTGCCCTAGTTCATACCGCAGTCTCTTTATCAGATCGTATTTGATCGGATTGGCAGCGCTGGCCGAAGGACGCCAAAACCACTTATAACTGGCTTCCGTCGACGTCATCAAGCGCCGCCAAGCAAGGTCGAAATTCCGTTTTGAGGTCAGCTTGCGGAAGTCGCTACTTGGCGCCTGGACGGTTGGACTTACAATGGAGGTACCGGCCATGAGATGCGATTGGATGGAAGCAAAACATTATATCTTCTTCGGCTTCCCGGTAGCGTACGGACGGGGATGATGAGATCAAGCGTGTTCCATGACGATGCCAAGACGCATCAGGAGCTGACCAGAATTCGTTTCGCTTTCGCCCATTGGTGACCACCACGATGGCATCACTTCTGTATTATCTTTTTGAGGGCGTCCGCGTATAACCTCACGTCAGCCCGGCGGCTCGCACGGATAGACTATGTCGCCGACCTTAGCTCATCGTCAAGCCAGTCGGGGACCAGGGCTTCGATTGGGAGACGGGCTCCATGAGCACCGAGCGAGTAACGTCTTCCTGCGGCGAAGACGGCCTTGTCGGCGATCCAGTCGACGGAGTCGACGGTGGCGTCGAGATCGGGGGGCTCGATCGTTCGGATGTTGTCGGCGGTGTTATAGGTGGTCAGGTCCTTCTCGATGAACCTAGCCGACATGTAGGTGCCGTGGGTGGAATAGGCGATGACGCCTTTGTCGGTCAGGGCGATCCACCTGAGGTAACGCGACAGGGCGGCTTTGAGGGCGACAGGATCCTTTGACCAGAGGTCTTTCGGGGTGAGGCCCTCGCTAGGGCCGTCTTGGCCGACGATCCAGCGGAGATCGGCCACCTCGAGTTCGAGTTGCTCCCGCTCCTCGCGTATTGACTCGGCCAGCGCCCGAAAAGCGAAATCGTCGAGCACCTTTAGGGCGTTCTTAAGTCTAGTCGTCTCAAGGTGTTTTAACTCGGCGAGGTTTGCCTCCTTCGCGGCGAGCGTCGTACGGGTGGACGATTGGAGTCGCTCCTGATGCAAATCGTCGATCTCGACGGCGAGCATCGGGGCGAGATAGTCAAGTACCCACTGTTCCAGTTGTTCGGTTCGGATGGATGCGTAGGAATTTCCCTCGCATGTCCTTCGCTTGCCGCTTCGACGAGGGCAAATCCATCGTTGGGTGGCAACCTTATCTTTATGCGCGTGGCACGGGCGACCGCAGGCGCCGCAAACAACCAAGCCTGAGAGCAGCAGTCGAGGGTTGGCTAGCTGCTTCCCGAGCCTGGGCCTCGCGGCGAGCCTTGCTTGGGTCTCGTCCCAGAGGTCCCTGGATATCAGCGGCTTCGGCTCGCCGACGCCGTCTATCGGCGGTACGAGGAGCTGCGGATAACTTTGCCGCTCGCGGTTGTGCTGCCACTCGCCGACATACATGCAATTGCGGAGGATGCCGCGGATCTGGCTGCTGCAAACCTGCCCCGGTCGCTTTGACTTGTGGCCGCGCGCCGA
>Ga0206939_10250_pt2 | contig 10749 bp, 5 predicted proteins | sample Alteio_BWOrgHeat_10_FD_152921 | JGI IMG/M metagenome (GOLD analysis project Ga0206939, IMG submission 152921) | Enriched cells from forest soil in Barre Woods Harvard Forest LTER site, Petersham, Massachusetts, United States -... | ecosystem: Environmental > Terrestrial > Soil > Temperate forest >... | reverse complement strand
TCGACGACTGGAGAAACGCTCACTTACAAAGCCTGGCAAACCGCGGGTGCAGGATCTCCTTGGGAGGCGATGCCGTTGGATTTAGACTCAGCCGTCCAGCTTCTTCATGCGAAAAAACATATTCCCGAAAAAAGGATCGCTGTGGGCGGAGCGAGCCTCGGCGCGAATGTCGCGCTTGTCTACGCCAGCCAACATCCCTTAGTCCCCGCGCTCATCCTGCTTTCTCCGGGAGTCGAATTTGCTGGCATTAATATTCAAAATGCCTGGGGCCGCTATAACGGACGGAAAGTCATGCTAGCCGCCAGCCCCGGCGATCAATATTCCTATGCGAGCGTGCAGCAGATGTGTCAGCACAGCTCCTATTCACCGTGCCCGATGATGGACGGCGATGGGGCGAACCATGGCGTGAATATGTTCAAGAATGACAACTTTACGGTAAAGCTCCTCGACTGGATGAAAAAGGTGGAACATCATTAATGGAAATTGGAATCGTCGGACTCCCCAACGTCGGAAAATCAACCCTCTTTAATGCCCTGACCGGTTCAGCGGTCGCAGCCAGCAACTTTCCTTTTACAACCATTGAGCCCAATGTCGGCATCGTTCCCGTGCGTGATCCCCGGCTCTATAAACTCTCGGAAATTTTCCACAGCGAAAAGACCGTCCCCGCGGGCGTGCGCTTCGTCGATATTGCCGGCCTCGTCAAAGGCGCCTCGAAGGGTGAAGGGCTCGGTAACAAATTTTTGTCGCATATTCGTGAAGTGGATGCAGTCGCTCAGGTCGTACGATGCTTCAAGGATCCCGATGTTGTCGATGTGACAGGGGATCTGAATCCGATCCAGGCGCTGGAAGTCATCGCCACGGAACTTTTGTTGTCGGACCTCGAGCAAGCGCAGCGCGTTCGTGAAAAATATTTGGGATCAGCCAGATCGGGCCAAAAAGAAGCCAAGGAAATCGTCGCGGTGTTGGAAAAAGCGATTGAGGATTTCAATAAAGGAATTCCGGCTCGTAAGCAGAATCTTCCGGCGGGGACGCAGAACACGTATCAATTTGTGACGGGCAAACCGATCTTGTATGTGGCCAACGTGGGTGAAAACGAATTGAACGGCAATGCCTTATCTCAAGAATTGATTGAGTATGGCCGCAAAGAAGGAACAGAAGTCGTCGTGTTATCTGCAAAGATCGAGTCGGAGATCGCGCAGTTGGCCGAAGCCGAACGCCAGGAATTTCTTCAATCTCTCGGTTTAAAAGAATCGGGGCTTGATCAGCTCGTTCGCGCCGCGCAGAAACTTCTGCATCTGATGACCTTCTTTACGTCGGGCCCTGACGAATCGCGCGCGTGGGGAATTACCGAAGGCACGACCGCGCCCAAAGCCGCGGGGAAAATCCATTCGGACTTAGAAAAGAATTTCGCTCGCGCCAAAATCTACAGCTACGAAGACATCCTCACGCATGGCAGTGAGGCCGTGTTAAAAGAAAAAGGGCTGATCCGCTTCGAAGGGCGAGACTATGTCATGAAAGCCAACGACGTCGTCGAATTTCTGTAAGGCGGGACGGCGGCTAACCAGAACTTCGGCTGTCCAGAGGGGCCGCTGTCCTGAATATCGGCGAGTGGAAGCCCTTTTTAATAAAGACCTACCTTTCGCTGCCGTTCAGGACAGCCGATGTTCTGGACGGCCGAAGTCCTGGTTAGCCGCCGTTTTCAAATATAGGTACTGGCAGACGTATTCCATAATCTCCAAATAATTACGCGCCTGGTCGGGTGTCGCACCCCAGCCGGTGAGTCCGTGGTTGTAGATAAGCACCGCGGGCAAAGGTTTGGCGGCTGATTTTAAGTATTCCGTAATGTCGCGCGCGATGAGCGATACATCCTGCCAATTCGGAAGAATCACAAACTCGGCGATCTCGTCTTCGTTCACATTGACGCCTTTCAGCACTTCCATCCATTCCACTTTCAAATAGCGCGGCTCGGTCGGATGCCCATAAAATTTCGAGATGAGTGTCGCATACATCGGATGCACATGAAAGACGGCGCTCACGTCCGGCATCGCTCGATACAAAGCTTGATGAATGAGCGTTTCCGAGGATGGTATCAATCCTTTCGCCGCGCGTACAGGTTTTCCGTCGGTAATGGCGAGAAGATCTTTTGTTTGGAGATGTCCTTTGTTCATGCCGCTGGCGGTGATGGCGATCGAGAGCGGCTTATCTTTCAAGCGAACGGAAATATTTCCCGAGGTGCCCCACATCCAGCGGCGGTCGTAGAACTGTTTGCCATAACTAATTAAGGTTTTTGGTGAGTTGGCCGGCTTCTTCATGATTTACCCCAAAGACGAAGCGCGGCGGTGAGCTCCGGAAATTCTCGTTCGGAAACGCCGCCGAAATTGCCGCGCTTGATCACCCAGTTGATTCCTTGACGGAACGCTTTGGCACCGGCACGCGCACCTTTGGGATGTCCGTGGACGCCGCCGCCTGCGTTGATAATCACATCAGAGCCATACTCTTTCAGAATCTGCGGGATCAGTCCCGGATGAATGCCGGCGGAAGGCGCAGGAAATGATTTTTGGAGCGGCCCCATGTTCCATACCAACGCCTCTCGAATGGCTTTGGCATCCGCGGCGGGCAAGGCCACCGTTCCATAGCTCGACGGAAATAAAACGATGTCTGCGCCGCCCATGCGCATGAGTGATCCTAAAGTGACAGCATAGCTCAGGCCCGTTTCAGTCGACCCGCACCATGCTCCAGCAAGCGCCGGATGTGCCATCAGGGGAATTCCTATGTCGCGTAATTCTTCCAAGAGGCCATAGCCGTAGCTCAGCACATTTAATAGGAAACATTGTGCGCCCTGCTTCGCCAGTTTTCTAGCTTTAGGAATAATTTTGGACGGTGACCCTGTCAGATTGACGGCATACAAGGTGGTTTGGCCCGTTTCCTGTTTAGCTCGTACGCCGGCTTCAAGGCAAGCGGCGAGCCGTTCTTCTGTGGGGCAAAAGGGAAGATCCGGCAGAATTTCATCGTCTTTGACGAGATGCATCCCGCCGCAAGCCAATTCATAAAACATCGCGCCCAATTCTTTCGGTGTCAGTCCCACGCAAGGCTTGAAGATCGCCATCGTCAAAGGCTTCTCCGTCTCTCCGACTTTCTCACGGATGCCCGGCACGCCGAATCGCGGCCCTTTGCCTTTGAGATAGTCATCGGGAAACAATACCGATTCCACGCGGATCTTCCCGTCCATGCTGATCTTGCCGAAGATCATCGTCAAGAGCGATGGAATATCGCCCTCGGTGTTCGCGGGGGGAAATCCGATCGTCAGAAAATATTCATAAGGTTTTCCGGCAACATGCGTATGCTCGTCAATCCCAAGGACAACGCCCGTATGTTTGGCCAATTTCTTTTTCCCGGAAAGCTCGTTGGACGTCCAAGTCCCGGTCGTCTGCCCCAGTGCGATCTCTTTAGCTTTCTTTTCGGGGTCGATCAGTTTGTCGGAGAGAACTTTGTAGGTGACTTGAATCAAATCCGGACGATGGGTAAAGGTGGCGACCATTGATGGACATGACGATAACACGCGCCTTTTGGGCTGTCAATGAGCCGAGCCAAAAAAATAGGGTCTATTGGTGCTGGAATCTTGGTCTAATGGACTATTTTCTTCTTTAATAAATCACTGTAGGATGTTCAAATGCTTTTAGCCACCTATGTTTAAAATAAAAAAACTCATTGCAGTGTCGCTTTGCGTGGCGACGTCCTGGGCCTCCATATATGGAAATCAAAACCTGCCCTATCGTCCAGAAGCAACGAATCTAAAAAAACTATTCCAAGCGCAAACTATCTCTTCCGCGGAACTCTTTTTTACTTCAGGCGGCAGCTCTTTCGATTCTCGTTTAAGTGAAAGCCTTCTATCCTTGACTGGAAAATTGACTCATGCCAAACAACTGACCCTAGTGCGAATCCGCGGGACCGCTTTTGGACTGGTTCCATATACATGGTATGGAAAGGCATTTATAGCAGCGCTTCAAGGTCCTCAATTCTTGCGCGAAGAAGCTCTGAAGGGGCAACTGGACTTCTTAAAGAATACGGGTGAAGGAGCTTTTTTGATGGCTCTTGGCGGGAAAGCCGCGGAGTTAAAAGAAGTAATCGCTTTCGTGATTGGGCCGAGGGAAGAAACGAAGCATTATTTTGCCGAGCCGCTTTTAAAGTTTGTGAGCACATTACCTTTAAATATCCCGTTGCCTGACGATGCTGCACGGACATTGGCCAGGGGTATGATCGAGCTTTGGGTTCATGTCATGACGCAAGATCATCGGATCGCTCTTATAAACGGAGAGAAAATGGCGCGACCGTTAAATGCCGGTGAATTGGAACTATTGAGAAGAGAAATTCTCTCGTGGGCGGAACCCATCGAAAAATTCTTGTATTGGCATTTGAGAACACTTTCACCGGGTGATGAATGGAATAAAAAGTTTGCTGACGCGATGAAACGTTTCACACAATCTCATGCCGACTACCATCGTATGCTTTTATCCACTTCGCATAAGAATCCCTTAGCTCTCGCCATTATTTTACGCGCCGCCTAATTTTTTTAGGCCCAGGCAGACGCTGGGTCTAAAAGGACACAAAATTTAGCCTTACGCTCCATTTACCAATATTGATGCATCTGCAAAAATCCCTAAGTTCAGAAAAAGGGGATTCCCCAACATTCACGGAGGAATAATATGCGCGCCAGCCATCTCAATGCCGAGAAGCCTTCCACCATTCGCCAAATTGTAAGCTTCATCACCTGTTCCGCTTTCTTATTTTCCATCATAATCTCTCCCGCAGAAGCAACCAGCTTCAATGCTTCTAACGCGAACCCAGCGGAATCTGCGCTGGTTAAACAATTCACGCCGCCTTCTGAACTGGGTAGCATTGTTGATGCGCATGTCTCCGATGCCAATGCCTCCCCATCCCAACCCTTGGTGATCCACATTCAGGATCTTCACGCGAACTATGGTGTTCAATCCAATATCGCCAAGCTGCTCGAATTTTTAGACTCTCGATTAGGCGCTGGTAATTATAAGGTGGCGATCGAAGGCGCCGAAGGGCCTCTGACCGTCGCAGAGCTTGGCAAAATTAAAGATAAAGATTTCAAAATAAAAGTTTGTGATCGCCTGATGAAAGAAGCGGAACTCACAGGCTCCGAATATTTTTCAATTGTGAACGGCAAAACAGACGTGCTCTGGGGTGTTGAGAACGAACGTTATCATCAATCCAATATCGCACTCTTTCAAAAAACGTATGAAGGGAAACAGGAGATCGTTCAAAACCTCGGAAAAATTGAGACCGACTTGGGCCCGATCAAGGCCAAGTATTACGACCGCGCCATGCGCAAGTTGGATGAAAAAGAGTCCAACCTCTCTGCGGGCAAAATAAGTACGGCCGAGTATTTGCGATTTTTAGTGCATATCGCCTCGAAGCATGGCGTGAACATTGCCGGTGATTATCCGGAAATTGCTAAGCAAACCGGTTTTGCTCCCAGCGATAAGTTTGTCAACGTTGATAAAGTGCTCACGGAAAAACAAGCGCTTGCCGCTGAAGTCCGTCAGTTATTAGCCAAGAACGACGTCCAACGGAACCTGGCGCAAGTGGAAAAAGAGCTGAGTTTGTTTAAACGATTCATGAATGAGCAAGTGACAACGCAAGAAGTCCGTGATATGGCGCCGCGTCTCGCTGAAATATCCGGTCACATTCAAGTTCTCTTAGATTCCACTCATGCAAACTATGACAAGAAAAATTTATCGGAATTGGTCAGTGCGGGATTAGATTATTACGTGTTGGCCTTGGCACGCGACAAATTTCTCACAGAAAACACGCTTAAGCTGATGAATACATCCAAATCTCCGCTCAAAGCGGTTGTGCTTGTTGCAGGAGGCTTTCATACTCAGGGCATCTCCAAGCTGCTTAAGGATAAGGGCGTTTCCTATATAACGCTGACTCCGAATGTTGCTGAACACACAGATCGAGATCAAAAGCTTTATGTTGCACGACTTATGGACCAGCATGCAGATCCAAAAGCTTTCAATCTTACTAGCGCACAAATGCTTTCACCATTTCTAAATGGCGGGATGGCTGGGTATGTCGCAAGAGTCTTTAAACAGTTGATCGGAGCGCAGATCGGTAATGAAGGTGATTCTTCTCTTATTGACGCGGTTGTCAGTAAATCTCCATGGCCCGAGATTAGTATTTTCGGGCCCGGCGATCTTCCTCCAACACTGTTACCGGAAGCGGGTGTTACTCGTGATGTCCAAGATGCTATCAATCGCAGCCTGCTGAAAAAATTCCCTAAACCGTCTTTGGATGAAGCTTCTGCAAAACGCGTCACGGTAAGCGTCTTCAGCTACAACATTGGGCATCTTTTCGGAAGAGATACCTTTACTTTGCCGGATGAAGTCATTGAGGCTGCGAAAAACGTTCTAGAAGCCTATAAGTCGACAGGAGAAATCAAGGACTACGTGGTATATGGTTTCGGTCAGGATCTGCATGTGCAAATCAATACCTATGGCCTTGGAACACAAAATCCAAGAATTCAATCTCTCGGTATGGAAGCGGCGCTCGCCGCAGTAAATGCAGCGGCTTCTCACGGATATCCGGCTAAAGTAAACGGAAAGGACTTCTCGGCATTGTCGCTGCATGAAAAAACCAAGGCATTAAATATTCGCCCAGTTGAGTTGCCGTTTACTGAACGTGGTGCCGAGCCTATCTTTATCAGTAAGGCGATCAATGGCGGAATGGCTTTTTTCAACCGCGCCCTCGTGAATCTATTTGCTTCGGAAAATGTTTCGGGTCCGCGACTTGAAGGAGCAGGCGTCGTTTTTATGGTCGAGAATATCGCAGATATTCGCGCCGGAAAATCAGATCGTCGTGTGTATGTCTTTGGTGATCGGCCTATTTGGAACGAAGTTGATTTTGTGCGTACGAATGGCCAAAAGCCAATGCATGTGAAATCGAGCCAGGTGGGATCTTTTAATGAAATGTCTGTACTTATTGGAGATCCGACGGCTTGGGTAATTACTGGTGTGTATCCCGCTCGTGGGAGAATGGCCGAAAGCAAAGTCACTTTAGTCGAGCCCATTGCGGTAGTTGGAGTCGATCGTGTGTTCACGGATGGGAATAAGAATATCCCGATCAGCCCTGTATTGATGGTGCGTCAACAAGGCGGAGCTCCGTCCATCGGTGAGTCTCATATGGCAACCTCACGTTTTTACTTTGGAATTGGTGGTGAGGATGAAGGCTACTATACTGGACTCCTTCCTGTAACACTTGAACAGGGACGCTCACTTCCTCAGCATGAGAAAGTCACTAAAGTGGTCGGCTATCACTTTCAGTCTAGTCGCAACGGCGAAATTCCGACAACTCCATTTGATCAGGGACATGTTAAGGCGGGTGAGCAGGATATTTACGATCAAATGGCGGCCGACGTTCAAGAAACCACAAGAGTTCAAAAGGCAGCTGTCGAATTAATTCAGGCTGCCGCTGAAGTGAACAATATGGTTCCTTTTATGACAACGGAGAAGGCTGAAGCGGATATGGCTCCTGTGCGTGAAAAGTTAAAGGACGCATTTACAGCGGTCCCTGATATGAAGAAAGGGGAAAAAGATCCTCGTATCGAAGAGGCCAATAAACTCTCCAAGGGACGAACGTTATCCGATATTAAAGCGGATGCGGGTGGGAAGGTGGGACACACTGTAGTTCCTAGCTACTTTATTCCTATTGCCAATGCGAGTTTGCAGGTTGCCAAAGATAAGGGATTAATTGATGACTTTAAGGTGTTCTATGCCGGTGATGATTTGCATTTATTGATGTCTCATCGTCATGGTATCGACAGTCAGATCGTTCATACCTTGGCGTGGGAAACTTTTATGCGAATCATTTGGGTAGCCCAAACTTTTGGGGATAAGTGGTACGGTTTAGGGCAAGATTTCCCCAATATGAGAAACCGCCCTATTCATCAAGACGCGAACCTTAATGATGGTTTTATGGCGGAGTTAAGAAAACATTTGCCGGACCATCAACTTCATAAGTGGGCCATTTTGGAGCACGCGTATCTAAATCAAACACCGGTCACCGGAGAAAGTCCGTTCTCAGGGAACGTTCAGGGGCAAGGACCGGGATTTGCTGAAATCAATGTTCCTGCCGAGGGACCAGCGGTCTTTGGGATCTTTGCAGCAGACAAGGCGGGCCCGGATGCTTTCAATGTTCCTTTACGACATGCTCTCGATAAAGCCATAGCGGATGGTTCTTTGGAAAAACAATACGGCGGAGTTGAAGCCGAAGTATGGGATATTCACCATGCTCAAAGAGCAACGTTAGATTACGGAAACCAGACAGCCGATGTTCATACACTTCTAGCTCCGACTCATCTCAATAGTGTTAAGCGAGTATGGCAGGCAGGTTCTGCGCGCATTCTGGCATCCTTATCGGTTGAGAAACTTGGAATTATTGCCGGCGGAGAATATATCGGAAAAGATGATCCGGTTTTAATTGCCGTTCCAGAGATCATCAACGGATTTTTCCAGTTTGCGCGGGATCACTTCTACATGACCCAGGGCAATGCTCGTGGATCGCATAATGCAGCGCCAAAACCCCGCAGCACGCGAGATGGAATTGCGACAGTCAATAGTAAACCTGTACAGCTTGGTTTGATGGTACAAATCTCCGCATCCAATGGATTGGTTGTAAAAGACATGTTTGATGATCCGACGTTTGGTCACGCTTATGATCGGGTGGATAAAATAAATCAAGCAGTATGGGATGCTCAAGGACTGTCGGGCGGTTTGGTCAGCGTGCCTCCTGCTCAGGTGGAGGGCAATTATCCCCTACTGAAGATGCTTAAACAAATTACGGCTGCCGATTCTCCTTATGCAAGCCAAGTAGACATGACATTAGATAACACATATCGTCTAGCAACAGGTGAAACTCCCGCCGCCAATCGACCGATCCGATCTTTGGTGGCTCTTTTTGGAATGGTAGTTTTAGGAGCCACATTTAGTTGGGTGTTCTTAATTGGGGCTGTTTACTTTGGGCTGGGTTTAGGATCCGGTCTGAAACAAACGAATGGTTCTCTAACGAGTGCCGCGGCGCTTTCAAGTGAGCTTGAAAAGGCGAGTCCGCTTCTGATGGGTGAGGAGTTTATGCACCGTCAGTTAGCAAGAATTCCTATCATCGGTCCAGTGTTGGCCGGAACCACCAATAGTCGTGTTTGGAATGAAACCGCAGGGGAATTGTTTCCGATGTTGCTTGCTCCCATCGGTCTCTTAATCGGTCTTGTCCAGTTTATTCTATTGGGCCAGACGACCCCGAAGCAAATCAATGTAGAACTCGCGAAAGGTATTGAAACATTAGGGCATATGCGACATGATGCCTTCGTGATGGCGTTAACGCTGAGCAATACCGTCCGCGATATTTTAAGACGGCGTGGTTATTCAGATCGGGAAATTGACGATTTGATGGCTAAAAAGAGTCAACTCGCGGTAGCGCTTTCCGCGTAAAGCCTATTTAATCGTTCCTAACAGTACAAGAACCCCCGGCAACGGGGGTTCTTGTTTCAAAAGAGACTAACTCAAAGAAAGAATTGCGAGATATTTTTTGATGTTAAAGAAATTCTTTGCTATTGGGATCATCGCAGCGTTGCTGATTGATCCGACAAGGGCACTCGCGCAATATGAAGAGATATGTCATCACGACGATGTGAGGATATCTCTTACCGCTGTTTTTTTTACCGCGCAGGTCATTTCGCCACCTAACACCATCCCCTATATTGGAATCTCTACAGCTCAGCTGAGACGACTCAAGACGTGGTGGGTCGGCTTTGCAAGATCGTTTCATTCGGATTCGTTGGATATTCCAGATCTGCAAGGCGTACGTTTTTTGTCGTCAGCCAGTTATTGGAGACGCTTAAAGATTCATGTTGTTGTGACCGGGGTAGTTACCGGACTGCTGCTTCTAGCGGACAAGGTTCAGATAGTGGCTAATCCCAACAGCCTGTTTCCAGGAATCTATACCATCGCTGTTTCTCTGCCTTTGGCCTCTATGGGGATAATGCAATTGGCCTGGAAATCTATGAAACGCCTTTTCCCTCCGAGTGAAAAAAATCCCATTCAGTCCTTTAGAGGCTTTCGTTTTCTCTTTTTCTCAATATTGGAAGTTCGTTCTGAGGTCGCCGATTTCGGGGCGGCGGGACGTCGGTTGATTGTTCCGTCTCATCTGACGGGATGGATAGCCTCCACATGGCGTCGAATGTTCTTAGGGATGTTCATGCAGCTGTCGGGATCTGCTGGAATTCTTGCTTTAAACAGTGCAGGGATTCCCGGGATCGCGCGTCTTGCTATTTTTACTCAATGGTTGATTCCGGTCGCGGGGGCCGTGGCAGGGGAATACGCCGCCATTGCTTACCACCTCGCGCCCGAAATCATGATCATGACTGCATTTATCGGCATGTCTGTAGCGATTCTCCTTCTTAATGGATTTCTGGCCTATGTGATATCGGATGTTAATGTTCGGTATTGGTTAATGCGTTCCCGACTGTGGTTTATAAAGGATTGTTCATTAGAAGATGTTGTTGTCCTGAATGAATTTTTTCGCAATGATCCACGTTTACTGAATCGATTGTTATTGTCGATGCCAAACTTAGGAAATCTATTTCAAAAAACATGGAATAACTTGGGTTATATTGAGGCGTTCGTCAAAGAAGCGCCGTCGATGGTTCATATGAAATTGCGGCTT
>Ga0206939_10302_pt1 | contig 10812 bp, 9 predicted proteins | sample Alteio_BWOrgHeat_10_FD_152921 | JGI IMG/M metagenome (GOLD analysis project Ga0206939, IMG submission 152921) | Enriched cells from forest soil in Barre Woods Harvard Forest LTER site, Petersham, Massachusetts, United States -... | ecosystem: Environmental > Terrestrial > Soil > Temperate forest >... | reverse complement strand
CTATGCGCTACCGTACGGCCAAATTGAGCTGAAGAGCAACGGATTTGGCACGTTTAGTCGGGTCCTGAAACCGGGGCAAGGGCTGGGCCAAACGTCGCTCAGCGATCCGCTTCGGGCGATGTTCAAGGTGCCGGGGGCGGCGAAGATCACGAAGATCGTCGTGAACAAAGGGCGACTCAACAAGGATGAAAAGGTGCTTCGCTACCTGATGGCGGGGACGGATCCGGCGGCCGACGCCGCGAACGTGATCAAAGGGTTACCGGCCGAAGTGGCCGACCCGAGCGATGCTTCGGGGGCCACGGCTTTGTCCGCGGGGCAAGGCAAGCTGAATGCTTGGTATCCGATGGGGCTATACAGCTATAAAGTGTCCAATCTGTCAGCGGCGGACGATGCGTTAAGCGGAGTGACGCCCAAGTCAGGAACGAAGTTTGTCGTGGCGACGGTGACGGTGAAGAACGTCGGACCGAAGGCGGCGAGTTTCTTCTACGCGGTATCCGACCAACTCAAAGTGACCGACGGAGACGGCGCGGATTACAAGCTTTTTGACTTCTACAAGGCCTCATCGCCGACGGTGATGAAGCGGCAACTGGAGCTGGAAGTGAGGAACGAACTTACGTTCCGGATGGCATTCCAAGTCGATAAGGATGCGAAGGTGAAGACCTTTACGCTGACCAACGGGAACTACCCGTGGGTGTTTACGGTGCCCGAGTAGAACGCAAGGTCCGTGTGCGCAAAGCGCTCTAGATTGCGGCACTTCAGTGCCGCTCCGACGGCTTTTCGGAGCTACCTCGGGCGTGTTTCAGCGCTGCTCGGACGGCTCTTCATGGACTCGCTTTGCGTTGTTAGCGGGTAAGAGCGGTGCTGAAGCACAGCAGTCTAGAGCCGCTTTGCGGCACTGGTCTTTAGGAAGTTGGCGATGGCGACATCCTCGTCTTGGGGATAGGTGTGGCCTGTCGATCTTGGGTGGAGGATGAAGGCCATGTGGGCTTTGGCGGCGACGGCGGAGAGGAGGTTGCCGAGAGCCTTGAGGCGTGGCCCGTCGGGTTCTTGGCCGTAGCTGAGGTAGACGGGGCGCGGCGGCCATGACTTGGCATAGCGGCCGCCGGAGACGAAGGCGAAGCCGGCGATTTGGCTTCCGCGAAGCCCCCACAGGTCGCCGCAGAAGTTGGCCCCGGTGGAGTAGCCCATCACGAAGACGCGGGCGGGATCGGCGTTCCGGTGGTGGACGGCGTCCGACCGCATGGCGTCGAAGAACGCGACGTCGCGCCGGCTCCAACTGGAGTAACCGCCCGAGCCGGCGAGGCCCTGGGCGTAGTAGACAAGAGCCTCCGGCCAGTTCTTGTGGATGGCGTATTCGTCGACCGCGAAGTAGGCTTTGCCGCCCCCGCCGTGGAAGCAGAACACCACGGGCGGATGCTCCGTACTTGTGCTGGGTGTGACGACGCGGGCTAGCCGCTGAACTCCACCGGCGGTAAAGGTGGTATCGACGCCGGCCGGAACGTACTGGGCAGGTTCAACGCGGGCCAGCCTACTCAAACACGATTGAGTCAAACATAGTTGACTCAATCGTGTTTGAGTAAGAAGCGCAGGGAACACGTTTACTTCAGGCGGCTGGCCAGCTTGCCGAATCCGGAGGCGCCGGCGTAGCGGCCTTGCGTGCCGAGCATCTCCTCGATGCGGAGGAGCTGGTTGTACTTGGCGACGCGGTCGGTGCGGTTGGGCGCGCCGGTCTTGATCTGGCCGCAGTTGGTGGCTACGGCGAGGTCGGCGATGGTGACATCCTCGGTCTCTCCCGAGCGGTGGCTCATCACCGACGTGTAGCCGGCGCGGTTGGCCATGTCGACGGTCGCCAATGTCTCGGTGAGCGAGCCGATTTGGTTCACCTTGACGAGGATCGAGTTGGCGGTCGAGGTGTCGATGCCGCGCTTGAGGCGGTCGACGTTGGTGACGAAGAGGTCGTCGCCGACGAGTTGGACGCGGTGGCCAAGGGCGTCGGTCAGCATCTTCCAACTCGTCCAGTCATCCTCCGAGCAGCCGTCCTCGATCGAAATGAGCGGGTATTGATAGCTAAGGGAGACGAGGTACTCGACCTGCTCTTCGCCGGTGCGCTCGCGCTTGTCGCCCGACTTGTAGCGGTAGACGCCTTTGTCGTAGAACTCGGTGGCGGCGGCGTCGATGCCGAGGTAGATCTGCTTGCCCGCATCGTAACCGGCCTTGTGGATGGCGTCGAGGATGTAGTCGAACGCGAGCTCTTGGCTGGTAAGGCTGGGGGCGAAGCCGCCCTCGTCCCCGTATCCGGTGGCGAGGCCCTTCGACTTGAGGATGGCTTTCAGCGCGTGGAAGACTTCCGCGCCCATCTGCAACGCTTCGGCGAAGGAGCCGGCGGCGACGGGGAGGATCATGAACTCTTGGAAGTCGACGTTGGAGTCCGCATGGGCGCCGCCGTTCAGGATGTTGAGCATCGGGACGGGCAGGGTGGTCGCGCTAATGCCGCCGACGTACCGGTAGAGGGGAAGCTTGTGCTGGTTGGCGGCCGCCTTTGCCACAGCGAGGGAGACGCCGAGAATGGCGTTGGCCCCGAGTTTGGCCTTGTTCGGCGTTCCGTCGAGTTCGAGGAGGGCACGGTCGATGCCGACCTGGTCGGTCGCGTCCCGATCCAGGAGGTCGGGAGCGATGATCTCGTTGACGTTCTTGACCGCTTTGAGGACGCCCTTGCCCCCCGTATCGGCTCTTGTCGCCATCGCGAAGCTCGACCGCCTCAAACTGGCCGGTGCTCGCGCCACTCGGTACCGCCGCGCGTCCGTGGTTGCCGCTTTCAAGCAGAACGTCTACTTCAAGGGTCGGGTTTCCACGGCTGTCAAGAATCTCGCGGGCGGTAATGTCGGCGATGTAGGGCATGCCGACAAGCGTACCGCCAAAATTTTTACGGAGCCATCTCAAGCCAGGTCAGCCAGCGGGTCACCTTGGCAAGGTTCATGTTTCCGTAATAAACGAGGTCGCGGTTTGCCGACGAGGAGAAGTCGATGGCAAGTCCATGACTCATCGCGTCGAGGGTGGAGTGACCTTCCCAAATGATCGCCCCGGGAACCGCGGCGACCACGCCGTTGGCGGCGGTTCGGACGTCGGTTGGGAGCGTCGTATCCGCACTGAGATGCTGGGCGAGATCGACGAGGTCGTAGTAGTTCCGACCGTCGCCGGGGGATGCGTACTTCTGCATCGCGGTTCGGATTTTGGGGATCTCGGTCGTAATGGCGGCTTTGTTGGCGATCAGGGCGCCGGCCAAGGTGTCAATTGCGGTTTCGATCGGGCCGAGTTTGGAGACGTCGAGGATGCTTTGGGTGACCGGCTGAGATTGGTAGTCCGGGTTGCCAATGTGGCCGGTAACGAATGAGTGGAGAAGCGTCGTCGTGTCGCCGGAGGGGTTATCGGCGAACGCCTTGAAGATGCGCTGATAGGGATAGCCAGGGCCCGGCGTGTTCTCCTCACTCGCCGCGATGTAGCTGCAGGAGGACTTGAGATCGTCCGCGATCTCCGCCATCTGCATCAAACATGCGTCCATTGCGATGCAATCGACGTGTTGGCCGGCGAAGGCTTGTGGCAGAACCCAAGTGTCGATCTCGGAGCCGGTCTGGAAGTCGTAACTAATGCCGCGAACGGAGGGAGGCGGCTTCTGGTTGACGAGGAACGACTGCCAGCCGTTGCCGTGATTCCAGAGATCGACGATGTAGTGATCGGCCGGATACATCTGCATGCCCCAGGCGATGAAGTCTTTGAGCGTTTGCACTTTGCCCATATCCACGCCGACGCCCATGTCCTGAACCAACTTGCCGGGGATCTTGCTGCCGGAAGGAGTGGATGTCGTGACGACGTATCGGCGGGTTCCGTCGAAATCGGTGGGGGTGCCCGGGGAACCGAAGCTGGCGACTTCCTTCCACTGCAGCACGAAGCGCGTGTCCGAGTTGTAGGCCACCTGGGCCATCTGTTTCACGTTGGGCAGGGCGTAGGGATACAGGTCGTTCGCAGCGTTGAGGAAAACGAGAACGGTCCACTTGCCGCGCGTTACGCTGGCGCTTTGAACGTTTACGGTGGCGGTTGTCGAAAGAATGTCAAGCGGATCGTTGACCGCGATCGTCGTCGAGCCGGCGGTGTTCGAGGCGGTGACCAGTCCGGCGGCGCTGATGGTGGCGGTGGCGCCGGTCGGCGTGAAGGTCAGGGCGCCGGGGGTTAAGAAGGCGTAGTTGCCGCTTCCATCGGTGCCGGTGACGCCGATCTGGAATGTCTGGCCGAAGGCCAAATTGATACTAGCGGGGGTGACTTGGAGCGCGGTCGGTTTCACGCCCGCCGCGACGGTTAGCGAGCTGGATCCGCCCGTCGTCGAGTACGTCAGCACACCGACGGCCGGCGTGCCAAACGCCGCGCTCGCGCTCTCCTCGATCTTGATCTGATAGGCGCCGCTGGGGGCGACGAAGGAGGTGCTCGTCGTCGTCGCGGCACGCTCGACTACGGTTTGGGAGACGGTGGCGCCGGTGGGGCGCAGGATCGTAATGCGCTCGGACTGAGCGGTGCCGCCCGACCAGTCGGTCCGGACGAGGATGCCGTCGGAGCTTGGCTTCGGTCCGCCCCCGCTACCTCCGCAGCCGGCAATCGCGAGGAGAAGGGTGGCAGGCAAAAGCCATCGACGGAAAGTGAGCGCCGGGTGCATAAGAGGGAACCGTATCCTGGATAATGTTACGTCGGTTCGCGGTATTCCATCCGTTCACCGGATTTATTGCCGGTAGGTCCGTTTCCAACTGGTAATTGTTCGGCTCGGCTTCGTTTCGGTTGACCGGCGGGGCGCGGATGTGCCATCATTCGAAATTGCGCCGGTTGGCGTGGAGCAACGTTTTTTATGTACGCGATAGTGAAGACCGGCGGCAAGCAGTATAAGGCGGCCACAAATGACGTCCTGATCGTTGAGAAGATCGAGGGCGAGGCGGGGACCGCGATTGAGCTTTCCGAAGTTCTAATGGTCGTCGACGGAGACAAGACGACAGTGGGTTCGCCCCTCGTTAAGGGCGCGATCGTCCGGGGCGAAATTGTCCGTCAGGCCAAGGGACCGAAGATCGAGGCTTTCAACTACAAGCCCAAGAAGAATGAGCGAAAGCGCTGGGGCCATCGACAGCCCCTCACGCACGTCAAGGTCACCGAGGTTTCGACCAGCGCCTAAGGGGTCTGGCGCCTAAGATTTAAGGAGCTGATAGATGGCACATAAGAAAGGACAAGGTTCATCCAGGAACGGTCGCGACTCTAAGCCGAAGTACCGTGGCGTAAAGCGCTACGGCGGTCAGGTCGTCAAAGCGGGCGAGATTATCGTTCGCCAGTGCGGCACCAAGTTTTATCCGGGCGTCGGAGTGGGTATCGGCAACGATTTCACCCTTTACGCCCTCCGTCCGGGCCAGGTCACCTTCGAGGGACCGACGGCCAAGCGCCGGGTCGCGGTCTATCCGCACCAGGTTGAGACAGAAGAGCCGGTTGCCGCGGTCGCGGCCTAGCTTTCGGAGCGCCGCTTCGCGGCACGGAGTTGAGGGAGCGTTCGGAGTTTTTGGACTCGGGACGCTCTTTTCTTTTAGAACCTCGTCACCAGCCGTACGCCCGCGGTGAAGTCGGGGGCGACACCCAAGATGGAGCCCACGCGGCCGAAGGCGAGGAAGTCTTGGTCTTCGGTGAAGAAGAGTTCCAGGGTTTGGCGGTTGCTGAGGCGGCGGTGGTAGCCGAAGGTGCCGCTGCGGTGGGTCTCATCGGAGGCGGCGACGCCGGTAACGGTGGCGGAGGCTTCGTTTTGGATTTGGAAGACCCATTGGTCGCGAGAGTTGGGGTGCCAGGTGAAGACGACGGCTTCCTGGTCGACCAATCCTCGGGTCGACTTTAGGGAAGTTGAGGCGCCTTGGGCCACGACACCTGCTTGTCCGTAAAAGTCGAACCAACGGCCGAGGGGGGGCGTGGTACTGGAAGGCCAGGGCGCCGTCCACGTTGCCACTGCCCAGGATTTGGCCGGCGTTGCCCGTCGGGAGCTTTACCGCGGCGGTCGCCAAGAGTCGGGGAGTGAGTTCTTTTGACAAAGCGGCGGAGACGTCTCCGATACCGGACGCTACACCATAAGGACCCGAACCTGGAACCTGGATGACGGTCTGGCCGTAAGGCAGTCCGGTTCGGGGATGGAGGGTATCCGAACCGCCAAGAAAGATTCGATGCCAGCCGTCAATGAGAGGATCCATGAAGCCCCCCCACCGTGCGTATACGGGCAGTTCGAACGTGACGTCCATTCCGTGGCCGATGCTTTTGCGGTATCGGGCAAGCAACTGCTCGAGCTCGTAGTCCTCGTGGAGGACGAGGTTATTTCCCGAGTAGCCGAAACGGAGATCGTTCGACGCCGTAAATCCCAGGGAAAAGGTTTTCTCACCGGGGGCGAGCACGTCCGGCCGGGGATCGAGGCGAAGGAAGGGGACCGAAAGCGAGCGGAAGTTTCGCGTTTCGATCGGGCCCAGGTCGGCTTTGCCAGTGTCTGCCTCCTGAGCCTGTACCGCCGGGGCGGCAGCAAAAAAGAGAAAGGAGCAAAGAAGCGAACGCACAAGCGAACACTACCCGCCACGTCGGGTAGGCTTGGTATGAAAAGTATGAAAGCGCGTAATGAGGAGCGGTGTGCTCCATATTCGGATGCATTTTTTGGCACGTCGACGGTAGGCGAGCGGGGTCAAGTCGTGATTCCGGCAGAAGCGAGAGCGGAGATGGGCTTCCAGCCGGGGGACAAGGTCCTCATCATGCGGCACCCGATCCATAAGGGGTTAGTGATATTTAAACTCGAAGCAGTCAAGGAATTTCTCGACGAGTTCAGCCGGGATCTCAAGAAACTGGAGACAGAAAAGCTCCAGCCGGAGGAGTCGTAGTGTTGAATTTATTGGGCGCTTTGGGCGCCGCCCTGACGATGTTTCAGTCGCCGTCGCCGGTTTCCACCGGGCCGATCACGATCGACCAAGCGGTGGATATTGCCGAACACAACGCGTTCGCGATCCGCATCCAGGCGTCGAACGTTGAGAAGGGCCGTCAGCAGGTGAACCAGGCCAAAGGCGCCTTCGGGCCGCAGGTTGCCTTGGGCGCCGTCTACACGCATTTCGGCACCGAACAAACGGTCACGTTGGCGCCTGGATCGCCTCCTGTCGTGGTTTCGCCTTTGGATTCGAAGGTGGCGACGCTTACTCTCAATTTGCCGATTGACATTTCCGGCATCTTGACCAAGCAGCTCAAGGCGGTTCAGGCAGGATTTCACGCCACCCAGCAGAATTTCCGCGCATCGCAAAACGACACCCGGCTCAACGCGCGGGCGGCTTACATTGCGGTGTTGCGGGCGCAGGCCACGGTCAATGTAGCGAACGAGGCGGTGAAGAACGCGACCGCGCAACTTGACCTCGGAAGGAAACTCTTCGCCGGCCAGCAAATAGCGAAGGTCGACGTGACGAGGTATGAAGCGCAGTTGGCCCAGGCAAATTCCGATTTACTTACCGCAAAAAACGCCCTTCAACTGGCAAAGTACGTTCTCAACGACACGCTTGCCCGACCGATCGAGACTCCGGTCGAGGTCATTGACATCACGGCTTTGCCGACGACGCCAACGGATACCGAAGGTCTGGTGAAGACCGGCACGACCGAGCGGCCCGAGGTTCAATCGCTTCTGCAAACGATTCGCTCGCTGGACTACACGCGCCAGGCGAATCACGCGGGATTAAGCCCGTCACTCTCGGTAGGCGTCAGCTACCAACGCAATATCGACCCAGCCGGATTTTCGGCCCAGGACGCGACGACGGCGGGAGCGATCAACCTGAACCTACCGCTGTTCGACTCCGGAATAACGAAAGCTAAGATGCGCGCGGCCGCGCAGGATGTCATCCAGGCCCAAATCAACTTACAGTCGACGCAGCTAGGCATCTCGCAAGAGATCCGCAACGCAGTGACGAACTTGGAGAGTGCGCGGGACCGACGGGACAACGCCGACCAACAGGTCACCTTGGCGCGCGAGGTCTACCGACTCGCGGAGATCCGGCAGCAGGCTGCCGAAGGCACCTACGTCGACGTGATCGACGCGGAAAACTCCTTGACTCAGGCGCTCAACACTCAAGTTGGGGCGCGATACGACTATCTCCTGGCCTACTCGCAGTTGCAGCGGGCCATCGGAACCGACAGAATTTCCAGCCCGGCGGCAATCGTGACCGGCGCTAACTCGATTGGAGGAAGTAATTGAAGAGTAAGGTTTGGATCGCGGCGGGAATATTGGTGATCGCCGCAGGCGGGTGCGTCGATCGGAAGGCCCAAAAGACTTCGCAGAAGACGGGAGAATTCCTGAACGATCAGGTTCGGGTCGTGTCGGTTCAGCCGGTTTCGACGGCCGACCTGACCCAGAAAGTCGAGGTTACGGGCGACGTTACCGCCGCCCAAGACTCCACGATCGGAGCGAAGTCGACGGGCAAGGTCACGGGGGTTTTTGTCAAGGACGGCGACACGGTTGCGGCCGGGCAACTCGTGGCTCAACTCGATACCGAATCCTTGAACGCCCAGCTTCAGCAGGCGCTGGCGTCGGTGCAGACGGCGATCGCCGCGGAGGCTTCGGCGCGGGCGGGCCTCGCTCAGGCGGTGCGCAACGAGATCGTGACTCCTCAGCGTTCGACGACCGCGATTCGTCAGGCGCAAGCGCAGCTTCGATCGGCGCAGGCCAACCTGGCGAAGGTGGTCGCCGGCGCGCGACCGCAGGAGAAACTGCAAGCGCAGGCGGCGGTCACATCGGCGAAGTCGAGCCTCGACACGCAAACGAAGGAGCTCGAGCGAGTCAAGACGCTCGTCAGCGAGGGCGCATTGGCGGGCAACAAGCTCGATCAGCAGCAGAATCTCGTCGATACGGCCAAAGCGCAGTACGACAACGCGGTTCAGAGTTTGAACCTGGTCAACGTGGGCAACCGGCAAGAGGATATCGATGCCGCGCGAGCCCAGGTGAGAGCGGCGCAGGAAGCGGTCCAGTCGGCGCAGGAGCAAAAGAAGCTCGATCCGCTTATGAAAGATCAAGTGGATGCGGCGAAGGCGCAAATCGAGAGCGCCCATGCGCAGGCTCAATCGGCCCAGGCTCAAGTCGCGATCGCCCGACAGGCGATCCAGGACGCGCAGATCCGGGCGCCGTTCAGCGGCAAGGTATTGGGCCGGCCGATCCAAGCGGGCACGATCGCGGGGAACGGTACGGCCATCGTCCGAATTATCGGGGGCGCGGGGGTCTACTTTAATGGCCAGCTTCCGAGCGACCAAGTGTCCCTCGTGGGCAGCGGTATGCCGGTTGAAGTCACGGTCGATGCGCTGCCGGGAAAGACGTTCAAGGGGACCGTGGCAACGGTCAGCCCCCAGGCGGACGCGGTGGGGCGGCTATTTAATGTACGTATCCAACTCGTGGATGGTCAGTCCGAGGTGAAACCGGGAATGTTTGCCACGGGAGACGTCGCCGTGAGGACGATTTCGAACGCCAACGTCGTGCCGGAGAATGCCATTCTCCATGCGGGCGACAACGCATACATTTTCGTCGTGAACAAGGACAAAGCGGCCCGGGTCGACGTCAAGACGGGTATCCAGAAGGGCGCGTTGATGCAGGTGACCGGGGTTGCGCCGGGGGCGCAGGTCATCGTAGCCGGCCACGAGAATCTATCCCCAGGGGCCACGGTCCGCATCGAAAAGCCGAAGGCCACTGCGGCAGGATCCGGCACCGGGGCGGCTTCGGGTACGGGGGCGACTTCCGGCACGGCGGCCGCCTCCAGCGGGGTTTGAAGGAGTAGCGAATGAATATCACTCGTACCGCCATTACTCGCCCGGTCTTCATCTTGATGATCATGTGCGCGTCGGTGCTGATGGGCATCCTCGCGTACCTTGGAATGAAGAAGGAGCTCAATCCGGACGTAACGTTCCCCACGGTAACCGTCACGACCTCCTATCCCGGAGCGGGTCCCGACGATGTCAGCACCCAAATTTCGAAGAAGCTGGAAGATGCGATCTCCGGCGTCTCGAACCTGCGTGAAGTTACAAGCACCTCGCGCGAGGGCATATCGACGGTTATCGCCAACTTTAACCTCGGAACGAACATCGACGTCGCCCTTAGCGACGTACGGTCCCGCGTCGACAGCGTTAGCGACCTTCCGACGGCGGCGCTTCGTCCCGCGGTTCTGAAGTTCGACAACTCTTCGCAACCGGTGCTGTACCTTGCCTTCACGAGCACCGCGAGGGATAGCCAACAGCTGCGCGATCTTCTCGACAATACGCTGAAGGATCGATTCGGCCAGATCGCCGGCGTTGCCCAGGCGGATATCCAAGGCGGCGACGTCAAGGAAATCCAGATTCAGGTGAGCAAGGCTCGCCTTCTTTCCTATGGCATCGGAATCGTCGCGTTGTCGCAGCAGATCAACGCGGCCAGCCTCAACTCACCGGGTGGCCGTATCGTCGAACGGGACAAGGAGTATTCCGTTCGGACTCCGATGGAATGGAAGTCCCTGGAGGACATCCGCAACACGGTTATCACCATCCCGGATCCGAACAATCCGAATGCGGCTCCCACTCGCGTAAAGCTATCCGACCTGGCCAACGTCAGCGACAACGTCGAAGAGCGGACATCCTATTCGCGCCTGGACGGTAAGGACACGATCGTCCTCGCTATCCAGCAAGCGCGGGACGGTAACGCGATCGACATCACGAACTCGGCGGACGACTTGGTCAAGCAAATCAAGACCGAGTATCCGGACATCACGGTTACGAAGA